>Ga0315308_1000445_pt1 | contig 23167 bp, 24 predicted proteins | sample TDP3_MG_FD_203078 | JGI IMG/M metagenome (GOLD analysis project Ga0315308, IMG submission 203078) | Freshwater sediment microbial communities from Lake Towuti, South Sulawesi, Indonesia - TDP3 | ecosystem: Environmental > Aquatic > Freshwater > Lake > Sediment | place: Indonesia: South Sulawesi... | reverse complement strand
CAGATCTCTGTTGAAATTGCTAAAATACCACCAGTTGATCTTTGTTCCTTGTTGAAGAAAAAAATTGATTTTTTGTCAAAAAGGGGTTATGATGTCTATTCCGTGCCCTAAAATCTGGCTGGAAATATCTGATAGCTTCTTTCTTCCAGAAATTATTGTTTCTTCAGGGAAAATGATGCTTCTTGCAGGGGAAAACTTAGCCAGGCGGGAAAGTATTTGGCGAGTACCTCTAACGAGCAGCAAAGGCAACGAAAGTTTCCAAGGGACTTAATAATACGTAATCGCATATCTCTACTAAACTTTTCTTCACTCTACTATTCTTTACTTTTCCTGCCTCATTCTTGGCTTTCTCCACGTAACCCGTTATTCTTTTCACACAACACTGTACAAGGTGATATTCCTTTAGCATTTCCTTAATTACGAAGACGGCTACATCTTCTTCGGACAATATAGATTTAACGATTTTCTTGCCAACATCTTCAGGAGCCGTTCTCAATAAATAAATCAGAGGAAGCGGCAGCCTCCCGCTGCGAAGTTCCAAACCTAAAGCCCTGCCTATTGTCTGTTCGTCACCTATGAACTTAAGGCAATCATCAACCATTTGAAAGGCCATGCCAAAGTTTGACCCATAACTCACCAACGTCTCAACCTGATTGGCCGCAACTTTCCCCAAATTTCCTCCCCAGAAGCAGGAAAATGAAAACAAGGAAGCCGTTTTCTTCTCAATTATGGAAAGGTATTTTTCCTCATTCAGATCCAGGTCATGTGCCATGCTTATTTGTTCCAACCCTGCTTCAGAGATGCGAGCAATGATACCCACCACGGCGCAAAGGACCTCAAAATAGTCCGGCTTAGTTAAAATCTTTAAACACCGTGAAAACAGATAGTCCCCGACGAGTACAGAGATCTTATCTCGCCATCTAACGTCAACATTCTCGTTGCCCAACCAAAGACCCAATTTGCTAATTGAATTGCGATGAGCTAAGGCCGAAATATAAATTAGCTCTATTGCTGAGGCGATTTTTATTATTCCTGCCTTATCCTTCCCGCTGCCGTTTTCCGCGGAAAAAGCAAATAATGCCAGAGCCGCATGAAGAAGCTTGCCTGGAAAATCAACAATTCCGGCGATGGCCTGTTTGATAAAACGGTCTTCTGCTGCAACTTCGCTTTCTATCTCTTGCTTGACTTTTAGCAAATCGGCTTCAATAGGCTTGAGAATCTCTGCCAGTTCCATCTTTTGTCCTATCCTATTTCAGCTAACCACTTTTCTCTATAAGAAAGACTGAAGGCTCAAATCAAGATTATTGACAGAAGCCTATGCATACCAGAATACAGATACAAAGATATATTTACTAATAAAAATTTGACTGGGCTTCAGTTGGCACATATTTTTTAATTACTACTTAAGAACTCTAAAAAATTTTTTTGGCCTCCACAGGAAACATGCTGCAAAATTTGCCCTTTTCATCTTCAGCACATCTTCCCGATAATATGCCAATATTCAGCCATCCTTTCTTGACTTTTCCTTCACATAATTAACAATTATGTCTCTATCATTCTTGCTGATTTTCACGAATTTCACCCCTCCAATATACCTGTTAGCGTTTTTCCACCTAGCACCTTTTTCTATTTCCTTACTCCAGACAAGCTTTCCCAGGACATAAATGGAGAAAATTCTACTTTTCCGGCAGTCGAGCGGTTGGTATATTTCAATCTCTAGAGGAGCTGAAACTGGAATGAATTTGTCACTTTCAAACTTCAACCCCTTCTCACTAATATCCTTGGCAATATACTCGTATGTTCCATAGTCCTTCTCCATTTTACAGAATATAAAAATATCATCCTGAACCCGAGAGAATTTTCTTCTATCTTTCTGGTTAAAGCCCCTTCTTCTTACACGCTCCATTTCCACCAGTTATCCCCTATCTCCTCAATCCTCAATTTGTAAAATAGCATCTTTCTATCTATTCCCAGAAGCTTGGCAGCTCTTGACTCATCACCAATGAACTTCTTTAGAACGAAAACCTTAAGTGCCACCTCAAATTTCCTGGTAGCCTCCTCGAGGCGGATTCCTTTCCTTAACATTTCATCTATAACGTCCTTTATGAGAATTTCTACATCCAAAGGCAAAGTGTCAGCTTGCTGATTCGGCTTCATTTATTCTCTCCACTATATATATACACGGGGAAAAAGTCCAGCCGTATACTTCTACTATGAGCAAAATAGTCTATATTTAAGTGAGCAAAAAATATGCCAATTCCGTCTCGCACCCAATAAAAGAAAATGCGCTCCATAATATATATAGGAGGAGATTTTGGATAGGACGAATCACTCTCTGACCAAGTATTTGCACATTTCCTATCTAATCTGCACAATAAATTGTGCTTATCCCGTATCCACCATAGGTTTCTTACTACCTCCAGGCAACTTAATGGTGAAAGTCGTCCCCTTTCCTAATTCACTTTCCACACTTATATCACCATTGTGTTCTTCAATTATTCTACGACTTATGGATAATCCCAGACCCGTTCCTCCTTCCTTCGTAGTAAAGAAGGGACTGAATAGATTGTCCAAGTTTTCTTCTGGAATACCGCAACCCGTGTCCTGAAATTCTATACTAACATAGTCTGAAATGTTCTTACCTGCTAACTCTCGTCTGGGAGCTGTGATGACCCTGAGGCTTCCCCCTTTAGGCATAGCCTGGATAGCGTTCAGAACCAGGTTCATAAAAACCTGCTTTAATTGTTCTCCATCCGCCATGATTTGCGGAACGTCATTACCGTACAGTTTGATAACTTGTATATTGGATTGTGATAACTCGGTACTCATTAACTCCAGTATAGTATCAATAACTTCCACTACATTAATGGAATGGAATTCTGGCTCGGAAGGCCGCCCAAAATTCAATAGTTGATTTAGGATGTTTTCCAATCTTTCCATTTCCTCCGGAACAATACTATTAAATTTGTCCAAAAAGTCCCGGTTATTAAACTTACGAGGCACCAACTGCGCAAATGTTTTAATAGAAACCAGAGGGTTTCTTATCTCATGGGCTATACTTGAGGCCAGTGTTCCCACGGCCGCCAACTTATCGGCCCGATGCAAGTCTTTCTCCATTTCTCTCATTTCTTCATATAGCATAGCGTTTTCGATAGCTATGGCTGCCTGATTGGCTACGGTTGATAGCAATTCAAAATCTTCGGCATTAAACATACCTCCAGACATCTTATTATCTAAACTGAAAATAGCAATCAGTCTACCCTTAACCATCAAAGGAATGCACAACATAGCACCTATTTCTTTCAATTTACCCAACGTCTCGAAAAACTCTCTTTCTTTCTTGTCCTCAACTGTGGAAAATTCTTTCCTTCTGTGCAACCCCTCAATTTCTTCCAGGCTAAATATTTTTTTCTCTCTTTCTAACCATTCAATAATATAGTTACCTTTTTTAAAGGAGACTCTATCGATAGTCTCTTTTCTTAATCCCTTCCCAAACTTAATCCTGAATTCTTCTGCCTCTTTATCCCACAAAATAAGGGAACCCTTGTCTATGTGCATAACTTCGGTCACACTACTAACTATCACGTTTAGTAATTTCTCCAGCGATAGAATGGAAGTCACGGCTCCGCTCAGGTCTTTGAGGGTCTTATGGTAGTCATACCTGTCCCGGAAGAATAGCCTATCAACTGTTCTCTGAAATTTGTTCCTTAGCGGCTGGAAGCTGAGTGCTATGACCATAGCTGCAAGCGCGTTTACCAGAAGCGAGCCTTGAGCAAATCGTGTAATGCCGAAAATCCCATAGAAAACTCCCACGATTACCGCATAAATGGCAGTTATAGAAACGGTCAGCGCTGCGTAGACAACACTTTTCTTGATGACAACTTCAATATCCATCAACCGATGCTTTACAATGGCATAAGCCACGATACTCGTGGAGATTATGGTAGCCATATTGCCAACTGGATAAATCTTTATGCCAAAAGACTGCAGAAAATTTGTTGAACCAACGACGGCTGTGAGCAAGACCGCCAAAAGAAAATACCTTATCTGATTGCGCTTCATTCCGGAGGTGGCCTCTTTATGCTTTCGAAAAACAAGTAAAATAGCGTACCCTACAAAAACTATAAGGTTAAACATAAAGAGCTGGTAAGTTAGCCCGGCACGGGGAAAATATTGGCTTCCAATTTTGAAAAATCCCGTTACGAAAAGGCCACAAAAATTAAGAATAGAAAAGGCCAAACCTAAGCCATAAGAACTGCGAAGCATCGTCTTTTCCAACTTACCCCTATATTCGGTAAAAGCCACCATAACGCGAAGAACACCCGGCGGAATTAACGTCAAGCCAATAGCAAATATTTTTGCCCAGTACCAAGCAAAATTCTCATTGCGAGCAATAATCAAGCCCAAGGTATTAATATTCCAGACCGTGAGAACAACACATATGAAAAGGAAGGCTCTATGCAAATGATTTATTTTACTCTTGGTGTAAACGAAAAGACCTAGTCCAAGATTGCCTATGGCGCTTATTATTACCGGAAGCGCATGGAGATTCATCCTTTCTCCCAAAATAAATGTCTAATAGTGCCTAATCAGTGTCCAGGCTACAATACTGGTAAAAGCTATACCACCAGCGTATCCAACAGGGTACATTGTCAACCCAAAAGACACAAGAAAGTTCGTGGCACCAATACCTATAGCCAAAAGGACAGCAATTAAGAGATACCTATATCGAATTTGTTCTGACTTTTCGTGTGTCTTTCGACATTTAAGAAGTATCTTCGAGATGCTGTAACCTGCAACGGTGATAAAAAATATGATGTAAATGCTATATATTTTTGTTGGTCGCGGGAAATATTGCGAAATGACATAAAAATATTCTTTTACCAAAAGCCCTGTCCAGAAAAAGATAACAAAGACAAGTGCAACCAAGTAGCTAGCCAAAACTGTCCATCTTACACTACTAGTTCTAGGTCCAATAAAATTCATCGTGAAGTGTAGAAAAACCGGAGGTATCATCATCAGCCCTAAGCCAAAAACCCTTGCCCAATAGACTGCGAAGAGTGGAGCGGGGGCAATGTACAACCCAAATTCATGAATATTCCAGAGGCCTATTAGAATACAAAGAAACAGAAAAATCTTATTTAGCTCATTCTTTTTTCTCAAAAAAACGAGAACACCGATAGCAGGATTGGCTACGCCACCCACAAGAGTAGGAAGAAAATGCAGATTCATCTTTTGACTTCCAAAGCTGCTCGGAAAATATTTTCCCTAAAATCTACAGGGTGAGAGGCTCCCGGAAAAGACCTTACTACATCATTGAGACTGAGATTTACTATTATTGGAGTGATTCTATCCTGCAATCGCACTCTGCTCCTATTCCACAAATTCCAGATTCCTCGAAGCCTTTCAAAAATAGCCTCATACGAGCTCACTTCCCGCATAGCCCAGTTATATCCATTCTGCAGCGCCTCTGGAGACATCAATTTGGGCTTGAAACAGACATGTCTCGCATCATACTTCCGCCAGTCATTATATAATAACCTCCCTTCCCTGTCAAACCTTCTAAATAATCGTGTGCCGGGCAGAGGCGTAAGAATACTGAAATTGGGTAAGGCCAAATTCGTGGATTTGATGAAATTTACGGTTTTGTCAAAGACCTTCTCGTCGTCATAATCATAGCCAAAGATGAAGAAGCCCTGAATTTCAATCCCCAAGGATTGTATCCTCATAATATTTTCCGCATATTGCTCCGCCTTGTACGATTTATCCTTTCCCATCTGTTTTAGATTGTCACTAACCAGTGACTCAAACCCAATTACTACCTTTCTGCAACCGCTCTCTACAAGAAGTGACAAGAGTTCAGCGTCTTTTGCCACATCTATTGACACCTGAGCAAAATAGACTATTTTGAGAGGTACCAAGGCACGCAACAGGTCTTTTGCATGTCTCCCGTCCCCAATAAGATTATCGTCAACGAAGAAAATCAGTTTCTTTTCTATACCCAATAACAGCTCCAGCTCCTTTATTGTATCTCTCACAGGCTTATAACGATATCTTCCACCCGACATTGCCTTTACAGTGCAGAACTCACAATTGTATGGGCAACCTCTGGCTGTTTGAATTGTGTGGTAGAAATATCTATTGTTCTTTAACAGGTCCCAGCGGGGTATTGGTAGATTTTCTAGTTTGGGGAACTCTGAAGATTTGTAGAAAGGTTGAATCCTTTTCCTTCTAAAATCTTCCACAAGATTAGCCCACACATTCTCTGCCTCCCCAATAACTACTGCATCTGCATGTTGAATGGCTTCATCGGGCAGCATAGAAGGATGGATTCCGCCCAATACCACAGTGAGCCCTCTCTTCCGAAATTCATCGGCTATCTCATAGGCCCTGGGAGCAAGCCAAGTATTACAGGTTATGCCCACAAGGTCAACGCGTTTATCAAAATCTATTTCTTCAATATTCTCATCAGTTATACTTACTTCAACATCTTTGGGTGTCAACGCTGCAATTGTCGGTAGAGCCAAAAACGCACTACTATACTTATTTACCCCATATAGAAGAGAATAAAACCTGCCATCCCAGAATTGCCTGCTGTCTCCGGTTGGACTATTCTTTGGCGAAATTAGCTCTAGTTTCATTATACATCCTCCTCGAGGAATTTCCTATAGGACACGGGCCTGCTTTCTTATGGGAAACAATGCCGGCACCTTATTGCGATAATTCTCGTACTCCTCTCCAAACTTCTTTATTAGCTCTTTCTCTTCGAGATGTAACCTGGTGAGATTAAACGGAAGATAAATAAGGAAGACCCCTACCAAGGTATAATAGGCATTGGCAATGAGTGTGACTCCAACATATTCCATCAGGTTACTCAAATACGCTGGATGTCTGATATAGCGGTAAGGCCCTTCTCTTATCAATCTATGCGATTCTCTAATTTCAATCTGCACACTCCAGTACTTGCCCAGTGTCAGCATCGCCCACCACTTCAGCCATATACGTATAGCCACTATTCCTATGCCTATCCCGCTTACCCACAAATTGATTTTTCTGGAAATGAGAAAATATTCTCCTACACTTCCGAATATGAGTAGTGGGTAGGTCAGGGAAAATATAATCCATGTCCACCTAGCAATCCTTGCTCCCTTTGCCTTTTTCCAGTTTGGCAAGTACGACTCAATAATCCTCTGTACGATTATTATCGCGATGACAGCGACAAATAGGGCGTCAGACAAAAGAAGGCTCTCCTCTCAAAATTTCTTGATTTATTCTACTTACCAATTCTGCTATACTCTCATAATCCCCGGCAGAAAGATACTTTCTCGTCTTATCCCGGAAATCTCTTGGCGACATCTTGGCATATCTTGCAATCACAGCTGTCTCACTTGTAACATCCGTTAATATTCCATTTTTTTCTAGCGAACGCGTGAAATCTCCAGTCTCTCTCGTAATCTGTTCAAAAGACTTCCCGTTGAGCTTATACTCAGAAGAAGATCCCCATAAGGCCGGCGGATAGAATGATTTTATCTTGTATAACATCGCCTCCCTGAAAAAGCTCTTGCGGTCCCTTATTTGAAACCCGTACTTCTGGCTATTCCTTTCCCAATCCGTTCCTAACATAAGGGCGGGAAACCAGACTACAACCGAGTCAGGTCTCGTCCTTAATAGTAAATCGAAACTCTCTTTTTTTGTCTCCTCCGTTTCATGAGGAGCAGGAATGATTACACTTCCCACTACGTATAAACCAGCATGTTTAGACGCTTTTATTGTTTTCTCTATCTGGTCAACTCTTATTCTCTTATTCATGCTGTCATCGAGTATTCTCTGGCTGCCCGATTCTATTCCGAAAAACAAGGAATAGCAACCCGACTTCCTTAATAGCTGAAACTCCACAGTAAGGCCATCCGTTATGTGGCCGAAAGCGCTGTAAACAATTTTCAGACTTCTACGCAATATTTGGTCTGCAATTTCCTTTTTCAAAAGAGCTGGGGGATTAGACCCGGCAAACCTAAACGCCCTAAAACCATATCTTCTTTTCATTTCCTCCATCTGCTCCACCACTCGTTCCGCTGTCCTTTCCCTCCATTTGTTGCCACTTTTAATAGGGTGAATGCAGTAGCTACAATGGTTAGGACAGCCTCTGCTTTCTTCAATAAAGACTATCTTAATTTTTTGATCGCCCTTCATCGCTAAATAGACATTCTCATCATAAACCGGTGGAGCAAGAGAATCCAGGTTTTCCACCCTTCTTACTGGAGTGGTGATGATTTTGCCATTATCTTTGTATATCAGATTGGGTATATCTTTCAATTCCCTCCTGCCCGAGACATAATCTGCCAGCATGGTTATGGTCTCTTCTCCTTCACCATAGACAAGCGCATCAAAGACATCACAAAAATCAAATATATTTTCCCGGAAAGAATCGACATGGGGACCTCCAGCAAATATGCGGAGTTTCGGATTATCCTGTTTAAGTTTCTGGGCAATAGCTATTGACCCTTCAAACCCATTACCCGACCATAATTTTAGGCCAACGAAGTCTGCCCCGTATTCTTTGGCATATTCGCTGACCTCGCTGAAGATCTGGTTTACTTTCTCTTTTTGCAGCTGATTTATGCGCCTATCCAGGTCGGAGAAAGCTTTTAGGTCGTCCCTTTGGGGCAAAGAACCCTGTTGCAGGGAAGACATAATTCTTCCAGTCAAAGAAATTAGTTCATCGCTATATTCATACGGGAATAGCCGTCTTATAGTGTCCACGGTAGCGTAATCCAATATTCTGGTCTCATGCCCTCTCTTAATCAGTGAACCCGCCAGATTGGCCAGGCCATTATCCAGGGCCAAGCTGCGCATTACCGCAGGATAGCCAGAATAGTTTATCAGGAGGCTTCGAGTCAAAGTGGTAAAATTCCTCCTCTCAATTCAGAGCCTCTAATCAAAACTGGAAATTACTGACTTTTGCGTAATCTTTATGTGCTTCCAGAAATCCCCGGTAAAATTGCTCACCCGTTCTTTCTGAGACAACAGATTTCCTTCCTTGCCGATTTCCATCTGAAGCATAGCATCTGCGATATAGATTCGCCAGACATTCGTGAAATTTTCTTATTGGGAGCTTCGTAGGTAAAACCGAATGGCAAAAATCGAATAGTTCATAATTCCAGCTTGTCAATTCATTGTACCTTTCCCAGAAAAGCTCAGTACCCGGGAACGGAGTCAGTATGGTAAATACGGGATGGGTAAGGTTCAGTCTCTCTACATAGTCTCCCAGAGCAAGAAAATCTGAAGCACTATAATTGGGGTCGATTAAGAAGTAAGCCGCAATTTCCACTCCATTGGCGTGTAGAATCCTAATCGCTTCTTCGTTATTTTGTACTGTATTTCGCTTTCCATAGGCTCGCAATTCCCTATCCCTGAAGGACTCAAAACCAATGAGGACGAGTTCCAGACCGATTTCCCGCCACCTCTCAATTATTTCCGGATGTTTGACTACAGCGTCTGACCGGGCATAGATTTTATATTTTTTCTTAATCCCTCTTTCTTTTATCGCCCGATACATCCTTTCCGCTCTTTTTACGTCATGCAAAGTGTTATCATCAACAATATCAATGTACTCCTCTTTTATGGTAGCCAGCTCATCGGCAACGCGCTCCGCACTACGTACTCTGTATTTACCCCTTGCGACTTTCCACATAGCACAGAAATTACACCTGTAGGGGCAACCACGCGAAGTGTAAAAAGAGGCCATCGGCTTCCATATTCCTCTGAAGTAGTGCTGCCGGTATTCCCAGGCCAGCTCTCTATCGGGAAATGGCACCACATCTAAATCCCCGATTACCTCCCTCGGGGCCGTAAAAAATAACCTCCCGTCTTTTGGAAGTGCCAAACCTCTAACCTTGGCGAGGTCAGTTTCAGCTCTGAATGCCTCTAATAATTCTGGAAATGTAATTTCACCTTCTCCGATGACAATAGCATCAACGAATTCCTTATTAAAGTCTTGAGGCATCAAGGTTGCATGGTGGCCACCGACAACCGTCAGAATATGTTGATTGTACATCTTTACCTTCTTAAGCACAGCTAATGCCGCATACACGCCAGCAGTGTAACTTGTGGTGGCTACAATATCGGGCTGAAAGGTATCGAGCTCCTGCTCAAGTCCCTTATCTATTCTCATATCGAGAATTCCGACTTCACAGTTGCTAACACAGCCTGCTATTATTTCCAGGGCTAAAGGTTCGTTAAGTACGAGCTTTCCAGCGGCAAAATCGATTGGACTGATAGGCGGTTGCACCAGTAATACTTTCATTTCCCTATCTATGAATTTTGATATTTCTTCAGTACCACGGTGGTATTATTACCACCCTGGCCAAACGAATTGACCATTGCTACCCTTACTTCGTGCGTGCGAACTTTGTTAGGAACATAATCGAGGTCGCACTCTGGGTCCGGTTCCTCATAGTTTATCGTCGGCGGTACACAGCTATTCTGAATAGCCAAAGTAGCAGTAATAAACTGGATAGTACCTGTCGCCGCCAGGGCTTGGCCTATCATTGATTTTATCGAACTTATGGGTATCCCGTAAGCATGCTTGCCAAAGGCGAGTTTAATGGCCCTCGTTTCTCTCTTATCCGCTACGAGGGAAGAACTTCCGTGAGCATTAATGTAGTCCACTTCTTCTGGCGCAAGCCCTGCATTCTCCAGAGCAATTCTCATACTCCTGGCTACTTCTTTGCCTGTAGGTTCCATTTTAAGCATGCTATAACTATCATTGGTTATCCCGTAGCCAGCGACTTCGGCATAAATCCTTGCTCCCCTTTCCACCGCATGTTCCATTTTCTCCAGGATTACTGCTCCAGCACCTTCGGAAAGAACATAGCCATCCCTGAACCTGTCAAAAGGTCGGCTTGCCTTTGCAGGATTTCCATTACGCTTGCTCAAAACATTTGCAGCACAAAAAAGATCAAAAGTAACTGGAAACAAGGGGGCTTCTGCGCCCACAGCAACCATCAAATCTGCTCTGCCACTACTTATGGTTTCAAAAGCATACCCCATGGCATTAAGCCCGGCGGAACAACCCGTAGAAATAGTTATGTTAGGCCCGCCTATTTTCAACTCAATAGCAATTGCTCCTACGCCAGAGTTAGGATTCATGGCCATGGCAGAAAAAGGACTGACCCCATCTATTCCTCTCTCATGAAAAATCTCGCACTGTTCCTCTGCTATTTGGAGGCCACCAACAGCAGTACCCAGAGCGACACCCGCCCTGTATCTGTTTTCTCTGGCCAAGTCCAGCCGGGCATCTTCTATAGCCATCCTGGAAGCAGCTAATGCAAATTGGGCGAATCTGCTCATAAATTTAGCCTTCTTTTTGCTCATATATTTTCCTGGCTCAAAGTCGTTGATTTCTCCAGCTATGTGCGTTGGGTAGGGGGAAACATCGAATCTCGTAATTTGGACAATACCAGACTTCCCGGCCTTCAAAGAGGCCCAGTAATCGTCTTTACCAATTCCATTGGGGGCTATTACACCCAAGCCCGTGACTACTACCCGCTCTCTCATCTACAATCGCACCATCTTGGGGCTATAACTATCAATTCCAAAAAGTATTAGTTTTTCTGGCTGTTTAAGCACCAGAGTGCCCCAAAAATTAGTAGTGCAAATAGTATGCCAACCGCCAAAAATAAAAAAGCCATCCAGATTTTCCGGATGACTTGGGAAAATAACAATTCTAAATTTATGCCTTATTCAGAAATTCCTAACAGTCCGCCTTTCACTGCTTCCCACTACCAATTTCTTGGGCAAAAAATGTAACGAAGCATTAAATAAGGAACCAAATAGTGGCTAAAATACTTAAAATTTCGCATTAAAACAATTCCTACATCAGTGCATAAAAACTTGTGCTCCTAATACGGATTGCCCATAATTGCTCAAGTTTTCTTGATGCGCAAATTTTGCATCTTCAGTGTCAATGTATTACGGTGCACCCCGAGAAGCTTCGCTGCCTCTGTCTGATTCCAGTTGACTCTTTCTAATATCCTGAGGATGAACTGTTTTTCAAACTGTTCTCGTGCTTCTCTAAGAAGCATGCCGTTTGCTATATTAGCCTTCCCTGTGTCTACACTTATCAGGATATCTAGGGGAAGCCTCCGATGAGAAATAACATCTTCTTTTGTCAGAGCCACCAATCTCTCTATGACGTTCCTTAACTCCCGCACATTTCCCGGCCATCTGTAATTCAGCAAAAACTCCATAGCTTCAGGAGTCATATCTTTTATACTTCTGCCAAATTCCCGATTAAAAATCGCAAGAAAATACTCCACTAATACAGGAATATCTTCTTTCCTCTCTCGCAGGGGAGGAAGCTCAATCGGCACTACATTTAGCCGATAATACAGGTCTTCTCTGAATTTCCCATCCTTTATCGCTCTTTTAAGGTCCACATTAGTAGCTGAAATTATTCTAACATCTATCTTTATAGTTTTGACACCCCCCACTCTCTGAATCTCCCTTTCCTGAAGTGCTCTCAAGATTTTCCCCTGCATATCTAATCTCAAATTACCTATTTCATCCAGAAAGAGAGTTCCCTGATTTGCCAATTCAAATCTCCCCACCTTTTGCGAAGTGGCGTCAGTAAACGCTCCCTTCTCGTGGCCAAATAATTCGCTCTCCAGAAGGTTTTCTGGAATTGAGGCACAATCTACTGCAATGAAAGGTTTATCCTTTCTTAAGCCATTGAAATGGATAGCTCTGGCAATTAACTCCTTTCCCGTTCCACTTTCCCCAGAAATCAAAACCGTAGCATCATTTTTGGACATTTCGGAAACTATCTCATAAATCTGTCGCATTTTTTCACTTGTACCAATAATATTATCAAACTTGGCCGGCTTTGCCACTTCCGACCGCAAATAGCAGAGTTCCCTTTTCAAACGTCGTTTCTCCAAAGCCTTATTTATCGAGACCAGCACTTCGTCCACATCGAAAGGTTTCGTAATGTAGTCGTAGGCCCCCAATTTCATGGCTTCAATAGCAGTTTTCATTGTGTTAACTGCCGTAACCATAATGACATCTGCCTCACTCCCATCCATTTCCCCAATCCGGCGCAAGACCTCCATACCATCCATCCCGGGCATCCTGATATCTAAGAGAATTATGTCTAGATTTTCTTTTTCAACTTTTTCCAACGCTTCCTGACCATTGGTAGCACTTAACACCCTATATTCACCTTCCAGAAGTTGCTTAAAAGACTCAATGACGCTAATTTCATCATCAACTACTAAAATATTGGGCAAAATCTTCGATTCTACCATTCTGCCCTCCGGAAAAGTAATATTAGTCCCACTTTAAAAAAATCAAGCCAAACTTTATTTCTGAGAGAAATTTTTTTGTCCCTATGAAGAGACAATCCACAACAGATCTGCTTCACTGTTACCTATGTTTACTATCTTATGTGACTTTATACCTCTAAAATAGATGCTATCCCCAGTTTCCATAAGAAACCTTTCGGCACCGCGAACGAGCTCCACCTTTCCCTTAAGAACGAAACCGAACTCCTCACCATCAAGACTCGCTGACCGCTTCTCCATCTTGCCTCCAACATTGAGAATAAGAAGGGATGGTTCCATTCTTATGTCCAATAGACCCGAAGCTAACACTTCATAGTGCGACTTCAATTCATCGTTAACAATCCTTTTTCTCCTGTCTTTCTTCAGGAGAATAAAATCCCTGCTCCTTTCCTCTTCGAACAAGCGGCCAACCTTTGTATTTAATGCAGCGGCTATTTCTCTTAGTGACTTAACAGAAGGAGAAGTAATGTTTCTCTCTATCTGGGAAAGGAAACTACTGGTCAGACCACTTCGCTTACCCAATTCCTCCAGGGTCATTTTCTGTCGCCGTCTTAACTCTCTTAACCGAGACCCTAAATCCATCTTTATTTCCCCTTTCTTATTAATTACCTCGCCTCTCCTCTTTTCTCCTTTCCCAACTGTGGGAAATCCCTAATTCTCTCCTGCAGTCACTAACCGAGCGGCGAGAGATAGTGATACCGAACCTTTCCCCGAGTAAAACCCTGATTTCTTCATCGCTTCTGGGTTTCTGTTCTTCCATAACAACCTTCTTGATTAAATTTTTTCTCACATCTTTTTTACTGGGAAAAAAGTATTTTAGCGGCTTTTCTTCTTGCCAGGGGGCATCAATACTTCTCCTCCCAATTGCGCGATTCACCAGGCTGACATCAACCTCTATTTTCTGAGCCAGTTCACTCTGGCTGAAAGGAACGAGGTCCAGAGGGTCTGAAGAATTCAAATAGTGGAATTGAGTTTCAACTATATGTTTGAGTATTCTATCTATTATGCTCTTTCTCTTATTGATAAACTCTAAGTTTCTGAGGAGTTTATCCAACGTCCCTAACTCTTTCTTTGAAAAAGCATTCCTCCTTTTTAGATTCGAGATTTTTTCATAGTCTATGACATATCTACCTCGCAGAAGATTCGGACAAAAATAGCAAATGTAATACTTGCCATCCTCGGCCTTCTCAATTGAAGCAATCTTGGAATAGGACATATGTTTCTCCGCAACAAAAGAAGAAGGATTGCAAAACTCAGCGCAAATAGACACATCATCAACGAACCGATTTATTTCTCTAACTACAGTCACATCTAAATTACACTCAACGGCTATCTCTTCCGGAGTCATTTCCCTCTCATTATAGAGGAAGTATTGTCTAAATTTATCAATCCCCAATTTCTTAATTACGGAAACAATCTCTCTTCGCTTCCCTAAAATACGGCTTGAGTCAAAAGGATCCACGGCGGGAAGTACGTCTTCTCTTAATTCATGAAAGAATTTGGCAACTCCTGTTCTATTAAACCTCTTATAACTAATAGCTTTCTCTTCTTTATTCTTAGAAAAGGCTAACCGTATAAAAAGAGGGTCCTGTTCTACTCTTTTCACAAATTCGGCAAAATCCTTGTCTGGTAGCTCCATAAAGTTTGATAGCTTAATTCTCCCCATCAGCCGGGAAATCTGTTTAGCCTGCGATTTTTCCGCTTGCTTCAGATTTAAACCAGTCATAAACTCTGCTCCGAAAAGCAAAGACTCACAGGGGCAAAAGTTGCTAAATTCTATCAAAGTCTAAATGAAATGTCAAATCAGAAAATCATGATATTGAGCTAAACCTTCTGGCCGGACACTATTTCTCTTAGCCTCGCTGCCAGGTCTTCTCCGTCAGCAAGAACCCTGGCGACTATCTTTCCCTCTCTATCTTTCCTGACGGGTATTATTTCTATCCGGGCGGAGTTAAGAATATGGGAAAGAAATCGCTTTGCTTCCTTATAGCCCGGTGCTCCCTCCTGTGGTGATTCTACTCCATAAACTGTTACCTTCCCCCACCGCGAAGACCAGAAGGTACTTCCGTCAATTACCGTAAATGTCTCCTTCTTTTCCTCAATTAATCTTTTTCTCAATCTGAAAGCCGGGAAAAGAAGAAACAGAAAGCCCAAAAGAATAATTAAAACAAAAAGAGAGATATGCATCCAATTTTCCCTAAGAAAAGAATTCCCTGCAGCTTAAGCTACTTGTAACTGAGCCCTCTTTTGGATAATTACTACCTTATCTCCGTTTTTATTATATCTATTATGCCCCTTCTAACCATCATCACCCCGATTGACGCCAAAATTAGGCTAGCCACTTTCGAAATAGCTTTGGAACCGGCATTGCCCAGAATCCTTATTATATGGTCTGAGTTAACAAAAACAAGCCACACAATGACCATGTTTGCGATAAAAGAGGTAATCGTTGGAACAATGCCATAAATATCTATCAACATAATAATAGTTGTCAGCACTGCTGGTCCGACAATTAGTGGCGTGCCAAGGGGCACGACGCCCATGGTGGAGGTGGGTTGGCGCCTCGCCTTTTCCGGAGTCAACAGGTCCATCAGTGAGAGAGCAAAAAGGACAAGCCCACCGGCTATCTTAAAGTCAGCTACCAGAAGTCCGATGATAAGAAAGACAGCCTTCCCCAGGAACATAAAGCCAAGCCCCACAACTGAAGCTGTCACCACAGACTGAAAAATAACCTGCTTTCTCTCCGAAAATTCAAGTGATTCTACAAATGAAAAGAAGATTGGCAGAATTCCCAGGACATCCACTGCCACAAATATAGGAATAAAGGTCAAAATATAGGCCATAACCAGCCCTCCTCTTCAGCGAGCACTCTTTGGGTTTTTTTCTCGTCTTCCTTATAATAATAACCAATCAGAATCGCCAATACAACCCAGATAACAAGCCACATCATTCCCTCCGGGTTAGCTTACCATTCTGCCACTTTCTGTCGCAGCTTCTTTTTTTCTGCCTTAAGCCGTTTGTCTTTGAGGATTCGTTCCTTTGCTGCAATAGATATCCTGGTAGGAATCCTCGGCTTTTTCTTCCTCCTTAGTTTTTGCAATCTCTCCTTGAGCCGTTCCAGGGCAAGCTGACGATTTATCGCCTGTGAACGAAACTCAGTAGCAATCACAGTTATCCCTGTAGGAATGTGCCTGATTCGAACCGCTGTTTCCTTCTTGTTCTTTCTTTGACCGCCTGGGCCACTGCTTCTGTAGTATTCTATCTTGATGTCTTGAAGTCTACCTCTCATATTTCCTGTTCCCTTGAATGGCCACACTGAATTCTTCACCACAGTATGGGCAATCTATGTATTTCTTGGTGTCCGGCACTAATATCTTCTCCTTGCAATTTGGACAGGTAACTTCTATCTCCATATCTATTCCCCTTTTATCAACAACACCTACTTGCTTTCACTCACCTATGACCTTAATCAGTACCCTTTTTCTCCTTCGGCCGTCAAACTCACCATAAAAAATCTGCTCCCACGGTCCGAAGTCCAATTTCCCCTTCGTTATGGCAACCACTATTTCTCTACCCATGATTGTCCGTTTCAGGTGAGCATCTCCGTTATCTTCTCCGGTCAAATTATGCCTGTACTTATCTTTGCCATAAGGGGCAAACCCTTCTAGCCATTCGCTGAAGTCTTGATGTAGACCCCTTTCGTCATCATTGATAAAGACGCTTGCCGTAATGTGCATTGCATTGACAAGGCAAAGTCCCTCTTTGACTCCGCTTCTTTTCACAGCTTCCTCAACCTGCGAGGTTATATTTATAAACTCTTGCCTGTTCTTTGTATTGAACCAAAGGTATTGCGTGTGTGATTTCATAAGAATTATACCCTCTGTTCTGCAAGAATGAAACTGTGCCACGACAAATTCGTCCCGATGAAATCCGGACCTACAAATCTCATTGTAGGCACAGATTCAATCTGTGCAAACTATTCCTCAATAGTTATCGCTTCAACTGGACAGCTTTCCGCAGCTTCTTTGCAGGATTCTTCGGCTCTCCTGGGAACTTCATTCACAATAACCCTGGCCGTATCATTATCCAGCACAAACACGTCTGGACAGGTGTCAGCGCAGACACCACAGCCAGTACACAAATCCTGGTCAACAACTGCCTTCATTTTCCTCCTCCTTTCAAGAATCTATCCCCCACCTTATTTCCTCCCCCTATAGGGGGTAGGAACAGAGGAGGGGGTATCGGGTTGGATAAATTGAACCCCTCACTAAAATTTATAATCTACGGAAATTCTCCCTGCATTTTGGGTTTTATCCGGCTTTAGTTCATAATCTTTCAATCTCCACTTGTATTCCGTAGATAAAGCTAACTTATGTGCCACAATCTCTTTTCCAAGTTGAATGCCCATGGAATAGCTCTGTTTATCTTTTTCTTTTCCCATAGTATAATCGTCAATAGCTAAACCGAGTTTCAGTAAACTCGTCCAGTTATTCTTCCAAGATAAATCAACTACCATTTCCATTGAATCCTTGTCATAGCTTGCCTTCTTCATTTGGGAATAGTCTGTTTCTCTATGGAGATAACTGAAGGTAATGGAGAATCTCTTCTCCGGGTTTTCTAAAAATAGATACTTCCACCCATTCTCTATCTCATACCATCTGTGGTCATAGTTAATAGTTGTATAATCTCTGTTATAATCGGTATATTTTAGAACCGTATACATTCTTTTAAACACAGGGTGTTTTGTTTTTAACCACCACTTGCAATATTTAAAATAGAAGTCGCCTTCCCGTTCTTCCTCCTCTTCTTCCTCTTCCTCATCTGTATACTTCTTCCCCTCCTCTATCCTCCCCTCCATCTCTGATAAGAAGGTAAATTCAGGTTTCATCTCCACTCCGAGTCTGTAGATGAATTGGTTTGTATCTGCCTGGGAATTGAAGTCCGTCTGGCGAAAATTGAACAGTGTAAGAAACTGAAGTTTCTTATGGGAAAAATACCTCTTCCCTTCCACTTTTTCCGAGAACTCTCTTCTATCTTTCCCTTCAGTGAGGAAGTAGTCATAGTCTTTGTAACTCATCTCTCCCGAGAGACTCCATAAATCTTCTATCATGTATGTTGACCTGAGCTTTAACATCCCTTGACTATAGGTATATATGTCCTTATCTCTATATCTCTTTTCTCGCCAGCCTGTATCTACATCCAGTTTTAGACTATCTTCTTCTCTACTGAAAAGAAGATAATCCCAATAACTTTTAATTGATGCTGTATTGTTATTTAACTCTCTTTTATCTTCATATTTTTTGAGATAGGAGCTGTAGACAAGAGTCAGATTGAGCGGTTTTCCGATCGGACTCTTATATCTCAAATAATATTTATTATAATCGTAATCAAGAGTGCTACTATCTTCGATGGCTTCTATTGTGCTCCTACTTCCCGTTTCAAAGAACCCGCTCAAATTAAGCTCAAAAGGATACCCCAGATTATAAAAGAGCATTAAAGCTACAATCCCAGCCAGCCTATTAATGTTTGAAATTTATGTCCCCTCATTCTAACCCTCTCACAAAAGGAGAAGGAACTTTTGGACTATCCAGAGAAGTCGGGATTAATAAGACTTTCACTTTACATTCCACTACTTAATCTTAAATTATTAAGACGAGTCCAAAATAGTTTCCTTTACAATCAGGGCTTTTGAGCACTTCTATCTTGAAACCATTGTTTCTGGCAGTTTCAAAAACATCTATCCCTGATGCTTCCATTGAGGGTCTGGCTTCATATGGTCTCCTACAAGGCTTATTGACATCGCAGCGATTACACAGGTCGCAGGGGCCGGACCCCATACCATAGGCTTTGTAATAACCGGAAAGAAAGGCTTCTCTTTCCAATCTGGCAACTATTCTGCTAATATCTGTATGGTCGTCTCCATGGACCAGGATAGCTTTTCTGTACTGCCTCAGAACATCCCGGGTCTTTTCTGGAGTGGGCGAAAACGGAGGACAGGTCAAACATTCTCCGTATCCATCGCACCCGTACTGGCACTTCAGCCTTACCCAGGGAGCGGTAACGACCGTATCTACTGGTATTACCTTCACATCCAGGGCTCCTAATTTTTTCGCAAATTTACAAAAGGATTGGAAATTTCTATCCACTCCCTGCTCCTAACATCCAAATTAACTGAAGTGGCCTTGTCGGTCAGATGGGACGTCCTATTTCCTCATTGAGTGGCAGCAGTCCCACATTACAATGGTCTCACCCTGGTCTGGAATTTCCCAGAAAAAAGTCGTTTTCCAATTTCCCCGCTTACTCACTGGACAATATTCAGATATGTATAATAATGCTTTTTCAATCAAAAAGTCAAGAAAAATGTACGAACTGATGTTATGATTTTGAAATGTTAAAGGTTATTGTTATTTTGAAATGTTAAATTTGGTCATTTTTCTGGCCACCCTTTTAAGTAAATATATCCCGATTTCAACATTAACCACTTTAATGATAAACTACACCAACTCCATCATATACATTTCTGTTATGTTTCCATAAGAAAAATACTTATTGATGCAGGTTTGCAGTCCCCAAAAAAGAAGTGCTCTATTATCTGTCAATTTGAATTGTCAAGGAACCACCAGACCACCCATGGAGAAAATTCAAATTTGGAACAAAATCTAAGATATTCGATACTTCAAAATCTAACATTTCAAAAAATTAAAAGCTTAACATCTTGACATATTAATAACAGAAAAAATGTAGTAGTAATGGCGGGAAGACTTTCTTCTAAATGCCACGAAAGGAGAATCGAGAAGATATCTCATTTCCTTCTCGATCTAATCGAATACGCAAGAGGAAATAGTTAGGTTTTACGCGGGACGCAAATCTCAGGTCTCCCCAAAGAATGGTTATGCCAGAATCGCCATTCTCAATTGTCCCGAAGGGAAACCTCGCCCATAAGAGAAAGGTCCTCAAAAGTTCCGAACGTGACGTATATTTTGCCAGAATCACTTTACCACAGGACTGAACTATGGAAGAAGTGACTTTTCGCTTAATGGTATCGACTTCGTATAAAAGATAACCATTTTCCCTCAGAATCACGCCCCGCCAGAGAAATGGGTTGTAGAAAGACTCCATTCCAGCAGGAAAAGTAGCCAGGGGCTTTTCGGATTGAGCTACGCGAATTAATCCGATTGCTCTCTGCCTTTGAATATACCGGAATGTTACGCTTAGTAGGATAATTGCCAAAATAAGAAAAGCTATTGGGCGCTGACTTTTCGGAAAGAGATAGATAACTAATGAACCAAAGATTAAGGGACCCATGAACCAGAGGTCAAAGATGATATCCAGGTCGAGAGAGAATTTTTGAGAAGAGAAAGGTAAAAGAATCTGTGTCCCATAGGAGTTTAAGAGATCAAATCCCACATGCATAGCCATTCCGGAAAGGCTCACCAGATAAAGAATCTTAAAATCGACGCGCCCAGTAGAGAGATAAAATATTAGCGCTATGAAAAAGGAGAAAGTGAGAATGCCTAAAAGAGAGTGCGTAATGCCGCGGTGGTAACGAAGATAGTAGTAGCGGTTAATCCACACAGCCAGGAAATCTATATCAGGGAAAACTGTAGAGATAATGAAAGCAGTACTAACTGCGGGCCCAAAACCCTGGCGAATTCCCCAGGATGAGACTACCACGCCGCTTAGAGTATGTGTTATACCCTCCATCCTAAAAACCTTTGGCGGTTGAGCGTTAAAGAACCTCTTCCAGTGGGAGGACGAATATCTTTAAGCCTTCTTTCTCGTAGATGGACTTAAGTTCCTTCATTCTATTTAAGATTTCATCTTTCTTTTCTTCTTGAACAGCTATAAATAGCCCGTGGTTTACCCCCGGCCAGATGAGACTATCCAGATGAGGGACTGAATGGGTACCCACACCATGAATGGAGGGTAGTTTTGTATAGGTTTTAACTCCTGCTTTTTCCAGTTCTTCCATAACTCTGTTTTCAATTACAACATTATAAATAAGGAAAATGAATTTCACCTGTTACTCCTTACGTTTTTTCTTCTGGCGATTCGAGTCTCAAGGGTAGCGTAGAGCACGGGGATGAATACCAAGGTGAAAAATGTTGCCACCACAAGTCCTCCCACCACTGCTCTGGCTAATGGATAACGAAGTTCGGCACCCTCGCCAATTCCCAGGGCCATAGGTATCATTGCCAGAATAGTAGTTAAGGCAGTCATTAAAACAGGACGAAGTCTCGTCCTTCCTCCCTGAACTATAGCCTGCCTGAGCCCCAGTCCTCGTGCCCTGAGGAGGTTGGTATAGTCCACAAGGAGGATGCCATTATTCACCACAATGCCCAAAAGTATGATTACACCAATAAAGGCAATAATGTTAAAAGTGGTGTGGGAAAAGAAGAGAATCCAAATTACGCCGATGATTGCCAGAGGAAAAGTGAACATAATAAGAAACGGGTGGAGCAAAGATTCAAACTGGCTGGCCATAACCATATAAACTAAGATAATAGCTCCTAAAAGTGCTATTCCCAACCACATAAACGATTCCCTCTGCTCCTTTGCTTCACCTGCCATTACTATTGAAAAGTCCTGGGGAAGGACGATATTCTTCAATCTGCTACCGATATCCCTGGTAACGCTTCCCAGGTCTCTCCCCGCATAGTCTGCAGTTACAGTGATTAGCCTTTCCTGCATTTTCCTGTTAATGGTTACCGGGCCCCTCGCTGGCTTTACTTCAGCAAGAGTCCCCAAGGGAATCCTTTTATTCTGCGAAACAAATATTGGTATGTTTATAACATCTTCTATGTCTTTCCTATCGCTCTCCTGGAGCCTTACCAGAATCGGGTACTCTTCTCCTCTCTGGCGAAATTGAGTCGCCACTTCACCATAGATATTGGACTGAATTGTATGGGCAATAGATGAAACGTTTAGTCCGAGAGATGCTGCACGTTTTCGGTTTACATATATTTGGAATTCCGGCTTTGCTTCCTCAAAGCTGGTTTCTACATCAACTACGCTGGGGATATCTTCCACAATTTCCTTAACCTGTTCGGAAATCTGTTTAGCCTTCTCGAACTCGTAACCATATATTTCTACAGAAATCGGGCTGCCTGCCAAACCCATAATCATCCTTCCCGCTTGGCCTCCACCCAAATTTATTCTTACATCGGGAATATTTCTTAGTTCCTTCCGTAACATAGCCATAATTTCCCACTGCGACCTGTTTCTCTCTTTTAAATCAACCAGCTCCAGGCCAACCTGGGCAGTATGGGAGCCGACACGTTGTCCCCCAAACCCCATCCCCGTTCCAATTCTTGAACGAACGTACTTCAACTCTGGCGTGTCGGCTTGGACTATCTTTTCGACCTTTTTTACAACCTCTTCTGTAGCCTCCAGTCGTGAACCAACCGGAAGCTCCAGGTTAATTTCAATTCTTCCCTGGTCAATTTTCGGCATAAATTCTGTTCCTACGAGGCGGAGTGGCCATACAAGGAAAAGGCTGGTAATGAATAGACTCCCTATACCTATTATAGTCAATCTTCGATGGTCGAGACACCAGTTCAGTATGGTCTGGTATCTAATATCAAGCGATTTAAGCCAGGTACCTACCAGTTGGTAAATCTTCGAGCCAATTTTTTCAGATGGATTGTTAGGTCTCACGACAATAAGTCTCGAGGCGAGAAGTGGGACTAAAGTCAGGGCAATAAATAAGGAGACGGTAAGGGAAAGAGTAACAGTAAGGGCCTGCTCTCTGAATAACACACCGGCAACACCGGGAACAAAAAATATGGGAAGGAATACTACGATGGTGGTAAGTGTAGATGCTATGA
>Ga0315308_1000444_pt1 | contig 23193 bp, 22 predicted proteins | sample TDP3_MG_FD_203078 | JGI IMG/M metagenome (GOLD analysis project Ga0315308, IMG submission 203078) | Freshwater sediment microbial communities from Lake Towuti, South Sulawesi, Indonesia - TDP3 | ecosystem: Environmental > Aquatic > Freshwater > Lake > Sediment | place: Indonesia: South Sulawesi... | reverse complement strand
ATTTCCGCCTTAAAGTCTTTAAACTCCTCAGCCATTGGAACACCCTTCGTTGTATAATTTGGCAATAAGTAAATAAAAGCTTTCAACGACTTTAATGCGATACCTTTTTGTACGCTGTTTGTAGTGCTGTCTATAGGTGTTCCTTTTTGGTTCGGCTGAGAGGGTTCCAAAAACTCACGTCGGTAGACGAGGCATTGCGATCATTTTTTGACAAGTTGAGGATTGAACGGTTGAAAAGTGTCACTGTTCCCTTGCGTCAAGCTCTAAACCGTGTTCTGGCAGAGGACATAATTGCAGAGGAGAATTTGCCTAGATTTGACAGGTCAGCCGTTGACGGTTATGCCGTTAGAGCCGAAGACACCTTTGAGGCGTCACAGTTTAAGCCAAAAACCCTCCGAATCACCAATGAAGATGAGGTGGGCAGCAAGCAGGCAAAACAAGCGTGGACCGGAAATCCAATCCCTAAGGGTGCAAACGCCGTTGTTATGCTAGAAAACACTAAGCAAATCAATAGGGAGCTTGAGGTTTGGATTCCAGTAACGCCAGGCGAGAACATTTCGAAAAAGGGGGAAGATGTTCAAAGAGGGGAGACTGCTGTAAACACTGGAACTCGTTTAAAACCTCAACATTTGGGATTGATAGCTGGTTTGGGAATCGCCGAAGTTAAGGTTGTCGAAAAGCCTAAAATTGCCATCTTAGCCACGGGAAATGAGCTCGTAAACATAGGCGAAAAACCACAAGAAGACCAAGTTTTCGAGGTTAATAGGCTTACTCTTTCAGCCTTATGTCGTGAATTAGACGCTGAACCGCTCGATTTGGGCATTGCAAAAGATAACGTTGAGGAAATACTTCGAAAAATTAGAACTGGACTTGAATTGGCTGATGTGGTGATAACCACTGGTGGGACGAGCGTTGGTGTTTCCGACCTTGTTCCAGAAGCTGTTAACAAAATTGGAAAACCGGGCGTCATTGTCCATGGCGTGGCTATGCGCCCAGCCATGCCCACAGCCCTCGCCATGGCACATGAAAAGCCAATAATTATTTTTTCTGGTAATCCGGTAGCCGCGATGATTGGATTCGAGGTTTTCGTAAGACCATTAATATACAAGATGCTTGGACTGAAACAAGAGGAGCGCAGACCAACCGTTAGAGCAAAAATAACGAAAAGAGTTAGCACAGCCCTTGGAAGAAAAACCTTTGTCCGTGTCCGCGTTTTCCAACGCAGCGGAGAATTTTTCGCAGAACCCATAAGCACCCGTGGTTCCGGCGTAATTTCGACAATGACGAAAGCTAACGGTTATGTTGTTGTTCCAGACAATCGTGAAGGCCTAGAAGAAGGAGAATCCGCTTTAGTGCACTTATTTAGCAGCATAGAGGCGGTTGATGAAAATGTTTAGAAAACTCCTCACACTTGACGAAGCACAACAGGTTGTTCAGCAACATTTTAAGCCAAAGCCTTTGGGCGTGGAGGAAATCCCGCTTTTAGAAGCCTACGACCGTGTTCTCGCAGAAGACGTAACCGCCACCATGGATATTCCACCCTTTAATCGCTCAACCGTTGACGGATACGCTTTAAAGGCGGAAGACACCTTCGGCGCTGACGAAAACGAGCCCCTTAGGCTCAAGGTTTGCGGAACAGTTAATGCTGGAGAGCCACCGAAAATAGCAGTTAAGCAAGGCACAGCGACTGAAATTGTCACCGGAGCACCAATACCAGAAGGCGCAGATGCCGTTGTCATGATTGAACATACAGAACGAAAGGATAAAGACCTTTATGTTTACAGTGCTGCGGCGAAAAATGAAAACATCATGAAGGCTGGAGCAGACATCAAGAAAGGCGAGACTGTTCTAAAGGCGGGGAGGTTATTAGGTTCGAGAGAAATCGGTGTTCTAGCCGCTTTGGGCATGGCAAACGTTAAAGTTTATGCCGCTCCACGCGTGGCAGTTCTCTCAACAGGCGCAGAAGTAACCGAACCTGGCAGAAGACTTCTTCACGGAAAAATTTATGACATAAACGCTTACAGTTTGAGCACGGCGGTTCTGGAAAGCGGTGGAAGACCAGTCTATTTAGGTGTTTTTCCAGACGATATGACTGAACTACAGAAAGCGTTAAGGCACGCGTTGGCGTCCGCGGACATGGTTATAACTTCTGGCGGAGTCTCAGTGGGTCCAAAAGATGTTATACCACAAACTTTAGATTCGCTTGGAAAACCCGGCGTTATTGTCTGCGGAATCGCCACTAAACCAGGAAAGCCAACAACAGTGGCTTTAGTAGATGGAAAGCCAGTTTTTTCGCTTCCGGGTCATCCAACCTCCGCGTTGCTGGTTTTTCATTTGCTTGTGCGCCCAATAGTTGAGCGCATGGCTGGGATAAAAGCGAGTAAAAGCTTGAGGGTAAAGGCAGTCGCTGCCATGAGAATGTTTCCTGCAAAGGGTAGACGAACATTTATCATGGTCAAGTTGAGACGTGATGAAGCGAACAGGCTTGTGGCCGAACCCGTTCCCACAGGGCTTTCAGGGGCTATAACAACTCTTGCAAGGGCTGACGGGTTTGTTGAGATAGCTGAAAACCAGCAATTTATCGATGCCAGTGAAGAAGTTACCGTTAATCTTTTCAAGAGTCTTGAAGAAGGCTAGCTTTAGCTTTCTAGGGTTTTTCTTTTCGCTGCCGTGTAAGCTGTGAAAATCCATGTTAAAGTGAGGTATGCAATCATGCTTGTGTCGAGAAGCAGGTCTTTTCCCAATAAGTAGTAGATGGTATATGCTGAAAATGTCGTGGCAACAAAGAACAACATAACGACAAGCCAGATTGTCCACACTCGTTTCTTAAACAGTCCGTAGGCGGTTATTAGGCTTAATACGCCGATTATGCCAACATGGGCAAGGCGAAAATCAATTACCAGTGTTGCAAAACATATTATTCCAACAATTGCATAAAAGACGAGGGCTGCAAAAATTCCGACGTTTTCAATCTTAAGTTTGGATTTAAGTGACATTCAACAACCGCCTTTAACTCTAATGCATTTGACAGCATCGTTAATAAATTTAATGTTTTAAAAGGCTTTAAGGAAAATAACGAAAAAGCTTAGAACTTGGTAGCAAAGATAAGCAGACTAAAGAAGGAAGACACCATGAGCCACCATGAGCTTCTTGTTTCTCAATCAAACGTTTTCAGCGGCTTCCAAAAACCCTTTGAAAAGGCAGATTACATAATTTTGGGAGTTCCCTTTGATGTTACAAGCACATACAGGACCGGGGCGAGGTTTGGACCAAACGCCATTCGGCAAGCGTCCCTCAACATAGAAACTTACAGCTTCCGCACAGGCATAGATGTTGAAGAATTGAAACTGCATGATTTGGGCGATTTACACATATCTACAGACACGGAAAAGACTCTGGAAAGAATCGCGCTTGTCATCAAAGACATTTTAGAAGCGAGAAAAACACCAGTAACAATTGGCGGAGAACACACCATCACTTTGGGCATCATGAAGGGCTTAGGCGCTAAAGCCTCAAAAACAGCATTAGTGAGTTTTGACGCACATCTTGACCTACGCAACGAGTTTATGGACTTGAAACTTTCCCATACCACTTTCATGCGCAGAATAAACGAACAAGTAAAACCAGCAAAAATAGTCGAAGTTGGCACCAGAGCGGTCTGCAAAGAAGAATTAGCCTATGCAAAAAAGGCGGGAATAGAATTTTTTACAGCGCAGCAAATTAGAAAAGAAGGAAGCGAACGAATTGCAAAACAGTTAAGGGAAAAACTTGCAAAATATAAAAACATTTACTTATCCATAGACATGGACGTTCTTGACCCAGCCTATGCCCCAGCCGTACAGAACCCAGAACCAGAAGGCATCGAAACGCACACCTTGTTAGATATTCTGTGCATCATATGCGATAGACGTGTAGTGGGTTTTGATGCTGTTGAAATTGCACCAAATTACGACCGTGGAGTTTCAGCGGTCCAAGCGGCAAAAGTTGTTTTTGAGATTCTATGCTGTTTGGAAAAATCGCGGAAAGTGTAGTTCGCAATGAAAGATGTAAAATCCTATTACAACGAACAATCGGAAGGTTACGACCAGATATTTGACACTTTATACTTTAAGGTTTATGACGCGGTTACGTGGAGATATCTGGAGCCATATGTTCCAACTGACCCTAAGGCTTTAGTTCTGGATGCTGGAGGAGGAACTGGTCGTTGGGCAATTCGGATGGCAAGGAAAGGTTGTAAGGTAGTTTTGATGGATGCTTCAGAAGGGATGTTAAAAATAGCCGCTAATATAATTGAAGAAGGAAGGCTTGCAGGATAAAATCACCATAAAAAATGGGGACATCACAAAGACAGGTTATGTAGATGACACCTTTGACATGGTGAAGTTAAGTTTTCACCCTTCTGATTTCAACAACAACTTTATAGTTGTCTGGACAGCCTGTGGTAAACCTGTCCTTATCTTCTTCCCATGGAAAGGTTCCTCCGAACTGCAAAGCAACCAGATAGGGAAAGATGGCATCGTAAAGGAAACCGCAAACATTTGGCGTTCTATGAATCTTATCCGCCTCCTCGGAGAACAGCGTTAAGTCGAACTCCTCCCCAACACGATGCCCTGCAACACACTTCCCTTGCACTTTTACAATTTTTCCAACTAATCTACAGCTTTTCAAACCCAAGCCCTCCCAGCTTCTCTTTAGATTTTATTCCTTTAACAGTTTTGCGATGAAAAATCCGTTACACTGGTGAAAGTGCGGATAAAGCCTTTGACATCTTTCCATTCCCCTCAAGCCTGGCAAGCCTATTTTTGGCGTTATTTCGGTCAGCGAAAATTCTGGATGCCGTTTCAGAAAACGCTCAACAAGCATTTCATTCTCTTCGGCTGTTATGCTACATGTAGAATAGATTAGCGTTCCTCCAGGCTTCACGTTTTCGGCACAGGTGTTTATCATCTGCCACTGAATCTCAGCCATCTTATCAACTGAACGCCTCGTAAGCCTCCACTTTGCTGAGGGCAACTTTCCAAAAGCGCCACTGCTTGTACACGGCGGGTCTAAAACTACGACGTCTGCTTCTACCGTTAAAGGTAACGGATTGCATGCATCTGCGATTACCGGCGCTGCTATTTCAACACCCATGCGTTCAACCTCGCCTCTCCAGACACCCATCCTACGCCTTGAGTAATCTACAGAATAGATGAGGCCACGGTTACGCATCAGCTGAGCTAAATAAGTGGTCTTGGCTCCTGGCGCAGCACAAACATCCAAAACCGTCGTTCTAGGCTTTGGGTTTGCTGCCTCAGAGGCGAAACAGCTTGCCTTGTCTTGAATGTAGAATAAGCCTTCATGGAAGCTTGCTGTGCGTGTTAAAGGCTGCTTTGTGCCTATAACTTTGTATGTGTGCCTCAATTCTTCAACTTTCTCAACTTTGGTTCCGTCTTCTGCAATTTTCTCTAGAATTTCGTTTTTAGCCGCCTTAAGCGTGTTCAACCTTATGTAAGTTGGCGGCGGCTGCGTATCCGCTTCTAGCATGGCTATGGCTTCTCTTCTCCCAAACAGCTTAAAACAATATCTTACGAACCATGTTGGGTGAAAAGTCAAAAGCCCAATTCTTTCCTCATCGCTTACGCCTTCAAGGATTGATGTTGACTTTTGCGTTAGCAACACGCCTAACACATGCTCAACTTTTCGAAGAGTCTTCCATCCCAGAATAGAGCGGGCTAGCTTAGCTATATTTTCGGCTTCTTCAACGTTAATTCTAGACCAGTTTTTGGCTATTCTTGTTTGGTAAACGTAAAGCCGCAAAAACGCCTGAACCCCGAGATTGAATTCGCTTATGGATTCTGTTTTGAGGGCGTTGTTCACAAAGGCGTCTATGAAGTTTCGCCGCCTAACGGTTTCGCACACGAGCATGTGGGCCAGCCGTACAGCATCAGCATCCCTTATGCCCAATTGTTTAACCGTTTTCGCCAATGCCAGGCGCTCGCTTAATTTTCGCATTTCCATCCAGCTTAGAGTTTCAATAGCTAGCGTCCAAGCTTCCTTAAGCAATCCTTTCTCACACGCCTGGAATCAAACGATTATTAGAATGGAAGCGATGTTGTAGATAAGAGTTAAAGGTATTTCCTCCTTGTTTTGTCGGCGATGTTCAAAGCTTCTGCAAGAGTTAACCCTTAATTCTCTTCTTCCTTTAGTCCCTAATGAAGCCGGTTGCTTTCAGAATCCTCCTTAGGTCTGTTTGGCCTTTGTCTAGCGTGTTTGGGTTGAACCATTCTACATCTAAGGCGTCTGAACCAGTTCCCAATTTTCCACCAACCGGCTTGCACAGAAAAACGATATGTATAAAGTGTAAATTTTGCTCAACATAAATCACATCGAACGCACCCAGAAGCTTAGATACTCTTACCAACAAGCCTGTTTCTTCCTCAACCTCCCGAACGACTGCGTCTTTTATTGTTTCACCGAACTCCACCTTGCCACCAGGCAACAACCACCAACCCTTAAACGGTCCAGTTTTCTGCCTTACAAAAAGAATCTCATGTTTGTTGTTTAGAATTATTGCAAGCACCGAAGATATCGGCATACGCATTCAAATCACTTAGTTAAGCTTAGGACTTCAATTCTTGGAGTAGTCTTTTACCATCTCTCTTATTCCTAAGTATCGCTTTATGTGCTATCGAAATCAGACGCCCCGGATCATATCCAGTATTTTCGCAAGCTTGTTCCAATAACATGGCTAACGATATAAGGTTTCCATACGCTTTTGTATCAAAGAATTGTGCCCGCCATGAGGCGATTAGGTGCAAATTGTTTCTTTCAGGTTTAAAGTCAACTAATGTAAGGCAAGGTGGAACCGGTTGACGCGTCAGGTGCATGTGGCTTAAATGTTTCTCATGAGGAGAGAAAGTTAGACATAACAGACGGTTTGAAACCCAGGCATATCTTTTATTCTCTATCTTCTTCAACGCATCCTCAACAAAATTTAATTGATTATGGTTGACTATTGCTCTGTGGTATAATCCCTTAAACAGCTCGTTTATTCTGTTTTCAATCCACCAACTTCCACTTTTTCCATCATTAAAAACAAAAGTCTTAAACTTATTATGGAGGTTTAGGTCGAGATTAAGACAAGTGAGTTTTAGATCTTCATCTATCATACGGTTAGAATCAACAAGAGGCTTTCCAATTTCAACCATTAACCCGAATACATAATTTTGTTCAACAACTCTTTCCAACGACTTCAAGTAAGCAGAAGTAATATTTTCCTCGATTACGTTCATATCAATTTATTTACTATTGATGTTTTTAACTCTTAAGCTTCTCTACACCTTCCACCAGAAATTTACAGAAAAGGACGCTGGCATACTCTTCAGTTAAGACTTACATCTACATTTTCGTCATCTTGCCTTGAATATTCTAGAAAAGGAATAAATAATCCAATGCCTTCATTAACAGACTCGGTGTCACAAATGGGGTATTTAGAAACACAACTCTAAACGGCTTATAAAAGGAAGAAAACCCCATAAAAACCCCGAGAATGTGAATCTCTTAGAAAATAAGAATAAGGAAAGAGAGCTATCCAACGCAGATCACAGATCAATCGGTCAACAACTGGATTTGTTCTCCATAAACGAGGAAGTAGGCATAGGCTTAGTGCTTTGGCATCCCAAAGGCACAGTAGTCCGCAAAATAATCAGAGACTTCTGGGAAGAAGAGCATCTCAAAAACGGATACCAACTTGTCTGCACACCGCACATAGCCCGTGGAGAACTCTGGAGGATTTCTGGGCATCTAGACTATTACGGGGAGAACATGTACGTCTTTGAAAAAGACGGAGAACCCTACGTGGTGAAACCAATGAACTGCCCCTTCCACATCCAAATCTACAAGTCTAAACCGAGAAGCTACAAAGAGCTTCCAATAAGATATGCGGAATGGGGAACCGTCTACAGGTATGAAAGGTCAGGCACTCTACATGGATTACTTCGGGTTAGGGGATTCACCCAAGACGATGCTCATATCTTCTGCACTGCGGAACAGATGGATAAGGAAATACTGAAACTTCTAGGCTTTACTGAGAACATCTTGCAGAAATTTGGCTTCCGCGAATTTAACGTGTACCTTTCAACAAGAGACCCGAAGCAACCCGAGAAATACATGGGTTCAGAAGAAAACTGGAAGGAGGCTCAAAGAGCCCTTGCAGAAGCCCTTAGAAACAAGGGAATCACATACCGCGAAATGCTAGGAGAAGCCGTATTCTATGGGCCAAAGATTGACATCAACATAGTTGACGCTTCGGGCAGAGAATGGCAATGCTCTACTATTCAGTTCGACTTTAACATGCCTAAACGCTTCAACATAACCTATACAGGCCCAGATGGAAAAGAACACGAAGTCCTGATGATCCATAGAGCTCTTCTCGGAACCATAGAACGCTTCTTTGCCATTTTATTAGAACACTACAAAGGAAACGTTCCCACGTGGCTTGCTCCTACACAGGTAATGGTATTACCCGTGAGTGATAACTACATAAAATATGCCGAAAACGTTCACAGAAAACTGTTGACTCATGGAATAAGAACAGAAATTGACAGCAGTCCTTCAACCATCAGCTACAAAATCAGGCAAGCAGAACTTGAGAAGATTCCATACATGATAATTTGCGGTAAACGCGAAGCGAAATTCAAGAAGATATCCGTTAGAAAGCATGGAGTTGGAAACATAGGCCTCTTAACAGTCAAAGAATTCATCAAGAAAATCAAGCATGAACCATAGAAAGGGATCTAACAATTCTCAGGTAGAGTTAGATGTGCGAAGCCAATTTAAATAATTAAGATATATATCCTTGAAGAAGCATCTGACTCCAATCGAGGCTTGCTCAGAAGGAAAAGGATCAAATGGAAGATTGCCTTGCTTGCAACCTGACAAACGGTAAGCTGGACTTGCCGGGCGGCAGGATATACGCCACCGCCCACTGGGTTGTGGAACACTGCATCGGGCCGCTTGGAGTCGGCACACTGATTGTTAAGCCTATACGCCACTGCATTCATTTCTGGGAACTGACCGACGAGGAAACGCGAGAGTTAGGACCCTTGCTGCGCCGGGTAGCAGCCACTATTCGAGCAATCCTGAAACCTGATCAGATCTATGTTTGCCTTTGGTCACACGCAGGTTGGAAACCCGGGCACTTGCATTTTGTTCTCCAGCCGTCGTGGAATCGTCTACAACGAGAACATCAGCGTCCTGGCCCTTTTCTACAAGTAGATATGTTTGAGGCAAATGTGCAACCTCCTCGAAAGGAAGTTGAAGTTTTCGCCGCAAGAGCGAGAGAAGTCATCCGAGCCTTGGAGTTCGACATCACAACTTCGGATAACACGACATAAGGGTGCGCGCCAACTAAGCGTAAAAAGATTGCACATTTTGCCAATAGGCTCAAATCAGTTCAATGACCCTTAGACGTTGTCGACTATTTGGCAAAAATGCGGGAGCGGCTACATGTGTGCGCTCTCTTTGGTGTAACAAGAAAAAAAAGGGAGTGCGGGAGACACCTCCACGTCTAAGGATAAGAGATTTTAGGCTATTCTATGCATAATGTTAATTAGGTTAGGGGCAAAAATGGCGCAGAGACGTTTAGAAGAATTCTCCTGTATAGAAACTAAGCCTCCAAAGGAAACGGAAGTGAAAGCCCTACCTTTCATGGAAGCCATAGCAAAAGAAAAGAAGAAACGTGCTTTCCCTCCGTTGGCGCCTGAAAATTTGCCACCCTCACATCTTGTCTCCGCCACATACGACGGAAAAACTAGAAAAGCCCTAATCAAACTCTACGAGCCAGTTTCAGGCAAAATCTACTTCTGGTACGACAACACGGGACACAAACCATACTGTCTAACAAACCTCTCGCAGTATGAGCTTGAAAAAATAACCCGCTTAATTCAGCATCCAGGTTTTGACCATTTCGAACTAGTGGAAAAATTTAATCCACTATTGAATAGAAACGTGAAAGTAACAAAAATCGTTGCTAAAGACCCACTGGCTATCGGCGGACGCCCGAAAGGATGCATAAGGGACATAATTCCAGAAGATTTCCCAAAGGTTTCAGAAACCCAAATCGCTTCAGAAGAGATCAAGGTTTGGGAATCAAAAATAAAGTATTACCAATCCTACATTTATGACAGAAGCCTTTTGCCAGGAATGATTTACGAAGTCAAAAACGGCAAGCTAATTCCGAAAAACTTGGAAGAAGCCGAAAAAATGGTTAGGCATATACGGGAAATTTTTAAGGACGCTACCGATGAGGAGCTACAGTTTATTGAACAGTGGGCGAGACTATTAGAGTATCCGGCTCCAAAGTTTCACCGCGTAGCCCTCGACATAGAAGTTTACACGCCAATTCCAACGAGGATGCCTGACCCCCGCGAAGCCGCCTACCAAGTTGTTTGCGCTTCGCTTTATGGTTCGGACGGACAAAAGAGAGTTTTGCTCTTGAAACGAGAGGGGGTTCGCGAAGGAACTGAACGCCTGCCAGCTGATATAACCATTGAAAAATTTGATTCGGAAGAGAAGCTTATAAAGGCTGTTTTTGACGAGTTGTGGAGTTATCCCTTCGTCATAACCTTTAACGGCGACGACTTTGACTTGCGTTATCTGACCCATAGGGCGCTGAACCTTGGTTTTAGAAGGGATGAAGTCCCAATAGAGGTTGGCAGACGCGTCTGCTTGTTAAGGTATGGTGTGCACCTTGACCTGTACAAGTTTTTCTTCAACCGTTCAATCCAAATTTACGCCTTCAACAACCGTTATCGGGATGTAACCCTCGACGATGTGGGTAGAGCCCTAATTGGGATGGAAAAAATACGTTTGGAAAAGGGCTTAGGCGAACTAACTTATACGGAGCTTGCCAAATACTGTTTCAGGGATGCTGAAATTGCTTTCAAGCTTACAAGTTTCGAAGACGAGTTGGTTATGAAGCTTGTTCTGGTCTTGGCTAGGATTAGTAGCATGCCAATGGAGGATGTAAGTCGACAAGGCGTTTCTCGTTGGATAAGAAACTTCATGCATCGCGAACACCGCAGAAGAAATATGCTAATTCCAAACGCAGAAGAAATTCTCGCTGTAAAAGGCAAAACGGCAACTAAAGCCATAATCAAAGGCAAAAAGTACAAGGGCGCGATAGTTGTTGAACCTGTGCCGGGCGTTCACTTCAACGTCGCGGACTTGGACTTCCAGAGTCTTTATCCATCAATAATAAAAGTCTGGAACCTCGGCTACCAGTCAATACTATGCCCGCATCCAGAGTGTCACAACAACCTCATTCCAGACACACCCCACTGGGTGTGCACCAAAAAACGAGCCCTAGAGAGTCTCCTAATCGGTTCACTCAGAGACTTAAGGGTGCGGTGGTACAAGCCGAAATCAAAGGACAAGACTTTGCCAACGGAATTGAGAAGCTGGTATAACCCCATACAAGGAGCCCTCAAAGTAATCCTAAACGCCAGCTACGGAGTCTTCGGAGCCGAAACCTTCGACCTTTACTGCCCACCAGTGGCCGAAGCAACAGCGGCTATCGGAAGACACTCAATAACCCAAATAATCAATAAAGCAAATCAGCTCACCATTCAAGTGCTTTACGGAGACACAGACAGCATATTTCTGAAGAATCCTTCAAGAGAGCAGATTGAAGAACTGTCCCGATGGACTGAGCACGAGTTAAAGATGAGCTTGGATGTGGATAAAGTGTATAGATACATCGTTTTCAGCTCACGGAAAAAGAACTATCTTGGAGTTTTAGAGGATGGAAGCGTCGACGTTAAAGGATTAACAGGCAAGAAAAGGCACATCCCCTTGTTCATCAAAAAAGCCTTTGACAGAATGAAGGAACGCCTAGCCATAGTTAAAACGCCTGCGGACTTTGAAAAGGCCAAAAAAGACACGTGTGAAATCATCCGCGACTGTTACACGCGGTTAAAGAGGCGAGAATGGGAAAGCCTAAACGAGCTGGCATTCAACGTAGTTTTAGGCGAAGAACCGGAACGCTACACAAAAACAACACCCCAGCATGTCAAAGCCGCAAAAATACTAAAAGAGGGAGGGGTGGAGCTGAGAGCCGGCGACTTAATAAGCTTTGTCAAGATTGTTAAAGAACCGCACGTAAAACCTGTTGAGCTTGCAACAAATAACGAGGTTGACGTTGACAAATACATAGCCTACCTACATTCAACATTCGACCAAGTATTAGACGCTTTGGGCTTAGACTTCGACGAAATAATAGGCTTAACTAAACTGGAACGTTTCATGTAAAGCTTTTCATATTTTTCGCAAACTTCTTAGTCTTCTGCTTGAACCCTTAATCCACGTGATTTCAGTGGTTCGATTATGCTTGGTTGTACTAAAGCGCTGAGCAGAAAGTACCCTATAACCGCGATGGTGATTAAGCTGCTGATTGAAAGGCTTAAAACAAACGCGCTCCATTCAGGTAATATAAGTGCTGGAAATTGAGGCACTTGCTGGATAAACAGGTTACCTTGTGTAAACAACCAATATAAATACAAACCTATTGGAACGCCTACTGTAAAAGCCCCAGAAACACACGCGAATAGTCGATGTTTCCTTAGCAAGAATATAAGCAGAGCTGCTGCGAAATTAACGATGGGTCCTACAATAACGTCGGCTGGGTCAAGCCAGTAATATGCGTTACTAAAGCAGCCGATGGCAACTCCTATAATTAGCGGCCATCCAAACAGCGCAGATAACGGAATTAAACAATCGGCAAGCCGAAGCTGGATAGGTCCATATGTTATGGGACCACCCATTGACGTCTGAAGAACGTTAATCACGGCGTACAAGCTTGCAGAAATCGCTGTTAAAGCCAAGTCTCTACTGTCAATTTTCAATTTTTCACCTCCTACACCGGGGTTTGTATGGCGGAACGGGTGGAGGCCCACTCACCCGCCAACACTCTTTATGCATATAATCTAGGCTATTAAATGTTATTGAAGTACCAGAAACCGACCTATATATAAGGGGGGTCTAGACTTTCGCAGAGAGCGAGAAGGAAACGTTCGAAAACAAAAACACTAAACCAAAATGGGAATGTATAGGAAAAAGTATCTTAGCTGCACTAATATGCGATGCCTACCGCAAATTTTACTTTTCTTCTTTTGTACCCTCTTGATGCTCAGACTAGCGCTGTTAGGTTTTGGTTATTTCTTGTTTTTTCCAGTCGAGGAACACCTTTGCGTATACAGCCATTACACCATAATGCTTCTCGCATGGGAATTCTTGGCATTCACCACAAGAATCTATCCCTCTATTTCCCACGCATTTGTAGTATGGGCATTTAGCCTCTTCATGGGCGTAAAGGTTCAAGCATCCCTCACACTTCTTCAGATTGTAGAGTCTACAAGCACCGCAGTAAATTCCACACTTACCAACAAGTTCTCTTCTAAACTCCAATTTCACCCCTTGAACACCCTCTCGAATTTTCGTCTTAAAAGACCTTTGATATTTATTGCTTGCTTGGTTGAAACTTCAACAGTGAAAAGCGAAAAGTTTACTTACTGGAAACGCTAACCCCGCTCGGTTCTTCTTCGGTTTCGGCTTGAACAGTTACAACGTCTGGCGCTCCCGCTTCTACATCCACATTTATGTCTTCAACTGGAACCCCTCTCCTTTGGGGGAACAACAAATCTTGTGGGGGTGGAGGGGCACTCAAAATCGTTGACAGAAGATACATAGCTGTAAATGCATACTGGTAAACCCTTTGAAAAACATACGGCACCTTTGTTTCAGGGTCAACCTCCAACATTTTATTTATCTCCACATCTTTGCCAGTTAAAGTAGCCACACCTTCAACCTCAAACTTGACAATACTCGGCTTAGTAGCTAAGAACAGACTGAATCCAACAACAACCATTTGGCTCTTGCGCTCCCTTTCTTCCAACTTTGCCTTAACATCAAAGTTGATGGTTTCAGCCCCGCTTCCCTTAACATCCAGACGGACACCTACCAATCTTGTGATTTCCACTTTGACTGAAACATTTGGAACATACAATGCTGGGCAAATAATGGATTCCTCGCACTAATCAGTCACATGATGAGCTAGCCCTCTAACCTTTGCAATTAAGCCTCACCGAAAACTGATTTTTGCCTTTTGTGTGTAACACGATAATACATACAACATCATGCGAAAATAGAATAACTATGGCGAAAGCCATTGAAACAATAAAGCGGCAGAGGTTGAAGCCAATACTAAAAACGCGATTATGACAACCACCTTTCGCTCAGTCAAAGGACGATGATAAGTGACTAGAGTAATCAGACTTCTTCTGTGATCCGAAAACAACTTCTCACCATCAAAAGAGACACACGCCCTAGTTCTGAAAAATAAGTAAGCCAACAAAATTAATGAAGAGTTAAGAATGTATGGCAAAATTGAAACCAGCAGAGTAGATTTCAAATCTGACATTATCGCAGAAGCAGCTAACGTTATTCCAATGGCAAAAGAACCCGTATTGCCAACGAAAATTTTGCCCTGGAAATTGAGAAAAGCGAGTAAGAGCCACACGGCTAATGGAAGGTATAAGAGGATTGCATGTGCGCCTGATACGGCCATCAGCCCGATTATAACGATTGCTGGACAGACTGTTTCTAAGCCATTCAATCCCCCAAGCTGATTCACAGTATTAGTAGTTACGGTTACAATCAGCGGAATAACTATGAAATAATAGTAAACGCCGAAATCTATAGTTCCGAAAATGAGAGTTGTCATCGATGTACGCAGTCCAATTCTGGTGGCTAATGAAACAAGCGGTATGGCCGCTATCAGTGGAAAGAAAGCCTTATACCGCCATCGTAAATCCATCCAGTCGTCAAGCAGACCCATGAAACCTCCAAATAAGATACAGACAGCCAAGGTTAAAGCTGGAGAAACATTGTCAGAGGCTGGTCGAAAATACTCTAACAAGAAAAGGTATGTTGCACTGGCTAGAACGTAGATTACACCCAACCCGTTTGGAACTAAAGGCTTATTTGGCTTGTGATGGTCAGGAACTTTGGGAAACAACAACCCAACCCATTCCTTCATCCAGTTGGATATTCAATTTCGTAAAGGCACACGAGCGGGATAATGTTACCGTAATTTCTCAATCGTTCGCTACCTATACTTAAGTCCAATCCTGCAAAATAGGCTTCCTTAAAGTACTGTGGTTGAATGCCTTCTTCTCCTGTAACCACCACCGCGTTGTTTGTATCGCACCAGCGCTGTTTTCCCCAACTCATTAACTTGTAAATTGTTGAGTTCTTTCCAACATCTCCCCATTCCCACCTGCTTGTATTACTATTATATTGTCCAAAGAAATCTTCATTAGTCCATGCTGAATTCTCGTCAAGGAAATTATATTTATATATAAAGTCGTCACGCGCTTTGCCTGAAATTCGTGCCATCCACATCCATTTTCCTTCGTCACCGTAGCCAGCCCAAGTTGCATAGTACTGTTCACCAGACTGCCCTAAAGCGAGAGTTGTAAACACGAGGATGTATTTTGCATCATAGAGCTTTAACATTTTTAGTGCTTGCGTCTCGTTAGCCATAAATGTGAAACCTATGTTCTCTATCTGAGTACTATTTATTGTGGCGTTGTCGGCAAGGGACGTCACATTTCCAAGCATGGTCAACCAATACCCATAGTCCCACCAGCTGCAAACAACTTTTTCTTCTATAGGAAGATATCCAACGTTGTTCTTCAACCAGTCCAGCATGTTTAGCCATTCTTGCACGGGTTCGTTAGGTACTATTGGAAGGCTACCTGCAGTAATGGTGATTGGAGCGTAGGCCTGCCTATACACTTTAGGCATGCCACCTGATTGTGGTGAAAAGGCAAAGTTTGTCACCAGGACGATGAATATCAGAAAGACGGCGGTCCCGCTGAACTCCTTTCCCACATGCTCAAAACCGAACTTCCTTTTAGTAACGATTTTTGGCGGTTCTCTTAACAGGGTGTTAAAGGGTTTTAACACTCCCAATACTCCACCAGCTGCCAGAAGGCTGAAGGCTGGAGCCATAAGTACAAGCAAACGCACCATGGAGGACGCAAAGTAAAGGGAGGTCAAACCAAAAATTAAGAGAAACAGGTTTTTGTTATTGAGATTCCTCACAAGAAAATACAAGCCTGCTACGAAGAATATTATTCCTATGCCAAACTCGTAATATATGGAACCCCAAGCTGAAATTCTGTGCTCAGCCACAGACTCTATAAGAGGAGACTCCGCCCGGGCAAATGGGTCTATGACCGAAATAAACTTTCCAGCTATGCTCCCCATATAACCCAGCTGCCAAAGCATGGCGAAACCGCCAACCAGCACTGATAGGAGCAACACACCAAATATGGTCTTCGCTTTCGCTGATGTTATAGCTCGGAGTATCTCGCTGATACAAAGTATAGCAAAAACTCCTGCAACTGGTAAGATAGTAGAAACTGTCAGATATCTTGTGGAAATATAAGGAACATTTATGGCTATGAATAAGCCTAACCCAAAGGTTAGACTGTACGATAACAAGAGGCGTCGTGTGTATCTTTTAAGCAAGATTAGTACAAAAATGAAGAGCGGAGTGAGGCCAATTGGATAAGATGCCGCGCCCCATCCAGAAATGAAATAGGCCAAGGCTGCTGCAGAACCGAGTGAATATTTCACAGCTGAACCGACAGGCCTTTCTTCTTCAATTGCTCTTAAAAACATGAACATAAACAACAGTAGAGCAACTATACCTATGGTTTCGTCGTCAAAGAAGCCGAGGGAAGTTCTTTGAATATAGGAGGGACTTAAGGCTAGAAAGAGGGCTGCGAATAGACCGACGGTGGTTCCTCCAATGTCTTTGCCGAGAAAGTAGATTATTAAGCAGGCTAACGTTCCCATTATTGCTGGGAAAAGCGCACAAAAACTCATTAAATCAATCTGTATGCCCAGCGCTGAAACTATGTTATACAAAAACGCTGCAGTCATTGGCAATGCTGGATAAGACATTGCCATGTTTATTCCATCCGGGTACCAACGTTGTTTGTCTACCCATTGATTTGGCCAATACGGCGAAATTAAGCCATTTTCCACCATGTATTTTGTGAGGCTGTATTGATAATAGGGATCAAATTCGGAAAGGTGCATTGAGCCCGTTTGTATTTCCCAACGCAATGGGAAAATGCGTATGGTAAAAGCGATGAAAAGTATGAGTAATAAGACTGAAAGAGTCATTATCGAACTGTGGCTTATTCTAATTCGCGCTTTTCCCAAACTTTTTAGGCCATTAACAATGTGCTCTTTCGATAGGACTTCTTTAATCCCCATTTCGAGTTCACTTCTTCTACAGAGATTATTGAGGTGTTTTATTTCCCTTACGGTTTATAGCTTACGTGACATGTGTCATGCATATGTCATGGCATATATGCCTTTCCCAGAAATAGAATAAACCATGAAAGCGTTTTTGATATTCTTATCCTGCCCTTTCTAAATGACTCTTACATGTCTCGTAGAACTCTCATTTGGACTTAATTGCGTGTATTATCACCCATGGACTCACATTTGGAAGCTTTCTCAGCCCTAACAGTCTTTCAATTTTGGCTAACAACGGAATTAATGAGTTCTCAGACATGCGGCTAAATGGTAACCAGTTAAAGCCTTCCTTTCTCACAACTCTAAGTCCCACCTTGTCTAGGCTTCTAATCACTTCATGGTACGAGTGCAGATAGGATTTCCCGCGCAATTGCCTAAGCCTTGACTTTAAGTTGCGCTTGTTGCCAAATGAGAAGACAAATGAACCTCCACTTTTCAGGGTCTTACGGCACTCCGTCAGCACTATTTCCAATTCAGGGATATAGTCTAATACTTCGATCATAAATGCTGCATCAAAAACGTTCTCCCTTAATGGAAGACTTCTCGCATCTGCCAGCACAACGTCAACGAGCTTATTTTTGGATCTTAACCTCTTTAGCCCGCAAACCTCCTTGTCTATTGCTATGACATCCACTTTCTTCTTAGCTGCCAGTGTTGAGAATCTGCCTGCTTCGGATCCCACATCAACAATGAGGCTGCATTCCATTAAGTTAAGAGCATCAAAAATGAAGTTTGTTTCCGCTTTCGTTAAATAGATGCCCATCTTAGTTTTAGCGGCTTTTTCCCAGTGAGTTTCGCTAGTTGCACTCGCCATGCTGCCTCTCCTATTTGACAACTATCAACCTTTGATCAGCTAGCTTTCATGGTACAGTTTTTTTCTTGTATCCATATTTTTCAGTGTCATAAAACGGGAATGGTACGATTTTTCCCTTTGCCAGTTTATCACGGAGCTTCACGTTTACAATGTTTCCCTCTAGGGCTTGGGATATCTGAATGTAAGCCATGCATACGCCGCATTTGAGCAGTGGTGAAAATGTTCCGCTTGTTACGCGTCCTACATTTTCACCTTTATTGCTGTAGATTTCAAAGCTCGGTCGAGGTATTCCCTGCTCAACCATCCGTATTCCGACGCGCTTGCGTTTAACTCCTTCGTTCTTCTGTTTTAGCAGCGCATCCTTTCCCATGAAGTTATCCTTGTGGAATTTCACCACAAAGCCCAGCATGGCTTCCAAAGGAGTCGTGTTTTCATCTATGTCGTTTCCATACAGACACATTCCCGCCTCAAGCCTTAACGTATCTCTTGCTCCTAGGCCACACGGTTCTATTCCAAAGGTTTTGCCAGCCTCAAGGATAGCATTCCATAATTTTACTGCGTTGTCAGGTTTAGTTAATGAAGCATTCCATACGAAAACTTCGAATCCGTCCTCGCCTGTATATCCTGTTCTAGAGAGGAAAACTTCTACGTCTGCTAGATGTGAACGTGCACATTTGAATCTTTCAATTTTGCTTAAATCTTCTGTGGAGATTTTTTGTAGGGTTTTCTCGGCGTTTGGACCTTGAACTGCAAGCATAGCCACTTCGTCTGAAATTTCTTCGATTTTTACATCAAAGCCTTTAGCATTTCCGACTAACCAGTTGTAGTCCTTTTCCCTATTGGTCGCGTTAGAAACCATCATGAACTTTTCCTCTTCCAACCGGCATATTACAAAGTCATCCATTATGCCGCCGCTTTCATTACACATGACTGAGTATTGGGCACTGTAAGGCAACAGCTTAGAAACATCGTTTGTTATCACGTAGTTTAGGAAACGTTCAGATCCCGCACCTTTGATTATCACTCTTCCCATATGGGATATATCGAAGATTCCGACGCTGTTCCGCACTGCTAGATGCTCGGGTATTACGCCCCTATAGAATAGAGGCATCTCAAAACCGGCAAAGACCGTTAATTTCGCTGTTTGCTGATGCACCCCATAAAGTTGAGTTCTACGTGTTTTTTCCGTCAAATTCCTTCTCCAGCCACCGTTTATTTTACAGGTTTCACATCAACGTCGATGGGTATGAGGGAAAGTTTTTTGCCGCATCCTGGGCATTTCCCATCGTGTTGATGTAAAATTTCATCTGGAGGCCTGAGTTCAGCACCTTCATATAATACGCGGCCACATTGTTGACACACAACACGTTGGGGCAAATCAATACACTCCACGTAATGGTAAAGAATAAGCCTCCACGGCTTATTTATTGGTTGCTAATCAAAAACTCTTTTCACCAATTCCCCATATTACTGATTAATCGAAGTTATCTCCTAATATGAGTCTTCTAAGGTTCATTCTCTTCAAAAAGTGAATCTTGCTGGAGTAAAAGCACGGCGAAGGCTTTCAATAGGGTTTGACCGCACATATTAGAACCCAAGGACTAAATCTGCAGATCTTTCTTAACCCAAACAGTTTTTCAATTCTGGCCAACAATGGAATGAACGAGTTTTCGGATGTTCTGTTAAACGGCAACCAGTTAAAGCCTTCTTTCTTCACAACCAGAAGACCAGCCTTATTAAGACTTTGGACCACTTTACGGTATGAATGCATATAATGTTTCCTCCGTAATTGCCTAAGGTTTGACTTCAGGCTGGCCTTATTGCCGAATGAGAAAACAAGTGAACCTCCACTTTTCAGGATTCTACTACATTCTACCAGAACAGTTTCCAACTCTGGAATGTAGTCCAAAACTTCCATCATAAAGGCTGCATTAATCACGTTCGCCCTTAAAGGAATGCTTTTTGCATCCGCTAGAACAACGTTAACAAGCTTGTTCTTTGACCTCAGCCTTCTTAGGCCATGCGAATCTATGTCGATTGCTATAACGTCTACATTCCTTTGCGCTGCCAGCAACGAAAACTTGCCTGCTCCAGCTCCTACATCGCAAACTAGATTACATTCCAAAAAGTTGATGGTTTTTAGAAAGAAGTCCTTCTCTATATTAGTTAAGTAGGTACCCATCCTTGTCTTGGTAGCTTTTTCCCAGAATGTTTCTTCAGAAAAGTCTTGTTGTTTTATTTTGTATCACCGTTTTTCTATGCACCTTTGATAAGATGTTCAAGCCTTATGGAAATTAACTTTTCTGATTCTGGATTAGGTGTATGTGATTATTTCTTCAGAAAGTCGGGAAGAGCCAAACCAGGAAACGGAAATAGGGAGCTTTTTCTAGCAAGAAACCTTTAAGGCTGCTGGCATTGTTCTAGGATTTCTTGATCTGGTTTCGGGAATATTATGTCCAATTTTTGCTTGTCCTTTGCTTCTTCTCTAATTCCACATTTGCTTGGATATGTCACGTTTCCGTAGTAAACACCGATCGCACCGCCATAGTACAATTTGGCCAGTCCATTAGGCAATACTACTTTCAGTTTTACACAGAAATCACCGGCTAAGTTAGGGCAAGTATTACATCTCAATTCTACCATTAGCAACCCTCTACTATATGTAAACAACTTTTGATCTACTCTCTGGCGTGATATAATCTATTTTATGAATACGGAATCTGAATCCAAAGTACACATTTCCGCTTGACACCCACTCATGTTCTCTATAATTATGTTTGACTCTAATATTGAGAACATAGGGGGTAGGCGTCAAAGCGCAAGTATAGAAACTTTTAATTTTATCTGTAACGCTTAATTCTGGGAAAACCATTTCCAATGTGCTTACATGGCTTGTGCTAACATGGGAAAATACACGTTAGTTATCACCGAAAAGCCCGATGCAGCGCAAAGAATAGCCTCAGCCCTTGACGCCAAGGAAAAAGCTAAGAAAATGGAAGAAAACGGAGTCCCATACTATGTTGCTAAACGGGACACGGAGATAATTGTCGTCCCGGCTTTAGGACATCTATACACGGTTGCTGAAGAAAGAAGCGGAAGAAACTACTATCCCGTTTTCAGCTTTAAATGGGTGCCAAGATACGTCGCCGAGAGAGGCGCAAAACAAATCCGCACGTGGCTAGAAACAATCTCAAAATTGGCAAACGACGCCGACGTTTTCATTGACGCGTGTGACTACGACATCGAAGGAAGCATCATCGGGTATTGCATACTGAAACACGCATGTGGCAACAAGGAAGATGTCTCAAAGCGCATGAAATACTCCACCCTAACCAAGGAGGAACTAGAAAAATCGTACGCTGAACTGCTGCCACATCTGGATTTTGCCCTGATAGAGGCGGGACGCGCACGACACGAGGTTGACTGGCTTTACGGAGTGAACCTTTCAAGGGCTTTAACAATAGCGGCGAGGGATTGGAGCGGAAAATACGCAACACTAAGCACAGGAAGAGTGCAAGGTCCAACCCTTAGATTTCTCGTGGCTAGGGAAAAAGCAATCAGATGCTTCGTGCCAACCCCCTACTGGAGCATAGAAGCAGAAGTCGAAATAGCCAACTCAATTTTTGAAGCTGAATACGAAAAGAAAATTATCGAAACCAAAACGGAAGCAAACGCCATTGTGGATGCTTGCAAAGGAAAAAACGGTGAAATAGAGAAGATAGATGTTAGAAAATTCCAACAAATGCCGCCAATACCGTTTGACTTGGGTGCCCTACAAAGCGAAGCCTACAGCCTTTTCGGCTACACTCCAATGCGCACCTCAAACATCGCTCAACGCTTATACTTAGAAGCTTTAATCTCTTACCCAAGAACAAGTAGCCAAAAACTCCCACCAGCAATAAACTATGAGGCAATACTAAAAAGCCTAAACAAAGTTCCTGAATACAAGAAACTTACGGCGGAACTTCTCACAAAACCAGAATTAAAGCCAAGAGAAGGAAGTAAGGAAGACCCAGCACACCCAGCCATTTATCCAACTGGAAACTTGCCAGAAAGGGTTCTAGACTCCTCTGAAAGAAACATTTGGGACCTTGTCGTTCGAAGGTTTATGGCGGTTTTTGGCGAACCAGCAATAAGGCAGAGCATGAGGGTGTGCATCAATGTTAACGGGGTTCGCTTTTACCTAAGGGGAAGACAAACTTTAAAGGAAGGTTGGCTACGCTTCTATGGGTCATACGTCAGGGCGGAAGAAGTTCTGTTGCCCCCCATAGAAGAGGGACAAACAATCAAAATCAAAAGGGTTATTTTGGAGGACAAGTTCACCAAACCGCCGCCGCGGTATAACCCGGGTAGCCTCCTCAAAAGAATGGAAGAAGCAGAGATTGGGACAAAGGCCACAAGGGCAGGCATTACACAGACGCTCTATGATAGAAAGTATGTTCGGGACGAGAGAATGGTTGTGACAGATTTGGGCTTTGAGGTTCTAGAGGTTCTAGAGAAATATTGTCCAAAGGTTGTTTCGATAAAATTAACAAAGGAACTTGAAGAAAAAATGAACAGGATTCAATTAAAAAGCGAAAAAAGGGAAAATGTTCTCGTAGCCGCTGTTGAAATCCTTAAGCCTGTAGTGGAGGAGTTAAAGGAGAAGGAGAAAACAATCGGTGAACAATTAAGCAACGCTATAAAAAGAGCAAGGCTTGAAGAAAGAATAATCGGCATGTGCCCGGTTTGCAACACTGGAAAACTCATGACGTTGTATTCGAGGAGAACCGGCAAACGTTTCGTTGGCTGCACAAACTACTTCAAGGGATTATGCAAGACGTCATTCCCACTTCCGCAGAGAGGCACCGTAAGACCGCTTGGGAAAAACTGTCGTGGATGTGGTTGGCCTACAGTTCAGGTTCGAATAAAAGGGAGACATCCGTGGACGTTGTGTTTTAACCCAGAGTGTCCATTGAAAGAGGAAAGGAGGAAAAGAATTGAAATGCAAAGTATGCGGTAGG
>Ga0315308_1000443_pt1 | contig 23228 bp, 20 predicted proteins | sample TDP3_MG_FD_203078 | JGI IMG/M metagenome (GOLD analysis project Ga0315308, IMG submission 203078) | Freshwater sediment microbial communities from Lake Towuti, South Sulawesi, Indonesia - TDP3 | ecosystem: Environmental > Aquatic > Freshwater > Lake > Sediment | place: Indonesia: South Sulawesi... | reverse complement strand
CTTCTGACAGCTTGTCTTTATGAACCATGAAGATGGCCTGTTTAGATAGCCTTGTGGCTTTACGCATTGCCGTCTGGACCTCTTGGTGGGCTTGGTCTCTCTTGACTAGCTCGTCTTGGATCTCTCTCAGGATATCGCTTAGGGACATCGATACCACTCTTCTGCGGGTCATGGCAACAACCGAGTTGCGAGACCTTCTATAATAGAACAACAATATTTAAAACCTCTCTCTTTTCACTTGTCCGTTTCCGACAAAGTCCATAAGACGGCAGCTGCAATAGCTTCGCTCGAGTCAAACGACACTGCTCTCCTTAGAACTGCCGAGGTTGAGAACTTGACTTTTCGGTCTAGAGTGCGAAGTCTGCCTAGTGCCATGATTGTCGCGGGGTCGGACAGCGGCGGTGGAGCTGGCGCCATAGCTGACATCAAAACCTTCTCTGCACTTGGCGTCTTTGGCACGTGTGCCCTAACGGCGGTTACGGCTCAGAACACTCGTGGCGTGCTTGAGATCCACACTGTGCCCCCGGAAGTCGTCAGGAAACAAATGGTAGCGGTCTTAGAGGACATACCCATGAAGGTTGTCAAAACTGGTATGTTGTATTCGGAAGAGACGGTCGAGGTTGTCGCCGCGACCATCAGCAAGTACGAACTTAGAGTCGTTGTGGATCCAGTGATTTGCGCTGGCACTGGTGACCCCTTGATCTCTCAGGAAGGGAGAGAAGCTCTGGTTAGGCTACTTGTCCCTTTGGCCTCTGTGGTCACTCCTAATGTGCCTGAAGCTGAAACAATCGCCAATGTTCGCATCAAAGAGCTAGACGACATGAAAGACGCGGCGCAGCGGATAGCGGAACTTGGCGCCGAAGCGGTCATCGTGAAAGGCGGTCACATAGTTCAACAGCGCGGGAGGGTCTATGATGTCTTCTACAATAATGAGCGGTTCGAGGTATTCGAGAAGCGGCGCCTGAGAACGCAGCCGCACGGCAGCGGATGCGTCTTTTCAGCGGCAATGGCTGCCAATCTAGCTAAGGGCTTAGATCCAGCTGAAGCCGCCAAGAAGACTGAAGAACTCGTCGAGACCAGCATCAAGCACTCGTTCAAAGTTGGTAGCGGAAGAGTTCCAGTCAACCCAATGGCCTGCCTCTACAACGATGCGGAGAAGTTCCGAACCCTCGCCGAAGTTGAGGAAGCTGCGGAATCGATCGAAGCCAGCTCAGAGTTCTTGCCCTTCATCGCAGAGGTCGGCACCCAAATTGCCATGGCTCTCCCGTTTGCGTCGAGCAACAAAGATGTTGCGGCCATCGAAGGCAGGATCGGCAAGTTCCGCGGCAGACCGAAAGCGGTAGGATCAGCGAAGTTCGGCGCCTCAAGACACGTTGCCAACATGGTCCTGACGGCGATGAAACTCAACCCAGAAATAAGGGCTGCTTTCAATCTTCATTACGACCCTCAGCTGGTTGAAGCCTTCAGGAAGACTGGCTGCAAGACGTTGAGCTTCGACAGAAGACTCGAACCCAAAGAAACAAAAGCGGTTGAAGGAAGGACGCTTTCTTGGGGGACAAGGATGGCGATCCAAAGCCTCGGCGAAGTGCCTGACATCATATATGACGAAGGCGATGTTGGGAAGGAGCCTATGATACGGCTCCTAGGAAGGTCAGCTACAGAAGCAGTCGGCAAAGCACAGAAAGCGATAAAATGGTGCCGCTTGCGTGGCTAGACACAGTTAGGGTCACATTGGGCCTCAGTCTTCTTGTCAGTAACTGCCTGTCCAGCAGTACAGACAGAGGTCTTCTCTCTTGAGCCCTTGGTTGTTAGGTGCTTCGATAACAGCCTTGACCAAGCCTTCTAGTGTTTGGAACTTCAGTGTCGTGAAGCCGATCATCTCCCTGATCTCTTCAACCATTGTCTTGTACTCTTCGCTGTTCGGCTCGAGGAACCTATCTATGTCTTTCCCGTTTTCGATCGATGCAATTGCCTTGCATGTTGCCAAATCTTTGACTTTTGTGCCGAGATCAAAGATGCAGGGATACATCTGAGGTGGAGACGCTATACGACCATGGACCTCCTTTGGCTCGTAGGGCAGAATCTTCTCTCTCACTAAGTCTCGAAGTTGCGTGCCTCTTCTAATCGAATCGTCGACCAGAACCAATCTCTTCTTTTTTATGATCTGAGGGTTCGGTATTTGCTTGTACCTTGCGATGAGTTCCCTAGTTTCTGGGCTGGGCGGTATATAGCTTCTTCCCCAACCTGGCGTATACTTGACCAAGGACCGACGTATCGGTGGCACCGACCTAAGGGTCGCGGTCACCAGTCTTTCAAATGCCTTCATGTTCATCCTTCCCTGTCTGAGATCTTCCACGGCACTACTGATCTTCTCTTGTGCCAGCTCAATCTTTCTTTTTACGTAGCCGATGGAGTGGGGAAAACCCGAGTCAGCTATTCCCATCACAAAGTCTGCTTCTATGTCGTCGTTCTCTGCGAGGAAACCGCCGCATCTTTCTCTCACTATTTCGGCATTGATTCCGTAGTAGTCGGATGCTGGGAAACCGAAGTACACGTGAAGGAATGGACAGAACTTTTTCTTGCCTCTGGTGTTAACCCTCGCTTTGATGCCAGATTCGCAGACCGAGGTGATCTCTCGATATTCGAGAGGCTTGTACACCTCGAACCCAAGGTTCGGAAAAGCGCTCGTCTCCGATGCTATAGCCCAGTCTTCGCCTCTGTTGCCTAGTACAAGGGGGAAGGCGCCGCCGCACGCGTATATACTCTTGTCTTCCTCCGAGAGGAGGAGCAATGAGATAGAGCCATCGATCTTCTCGTACATTCGCTCGATTCCGTCAACGACATTCTTTCCCCTGCTTACTAGCTCGCCAGCAATCTCTGTCTGGTTCAGAACTGTCTTTCCTGATCTAGTCCGGGATCTCTTGAATGTTGCTCCGTTTCCGATTAGTTCGGAGTAGAGTTCTTTGGCGTTTCCTATGAAGCCAGCTGTGCAGAGTGCGAAGGCTCCGATCCTCGATTCGAACCTGAGAGGCTGTTCCTCCTGCACATTGCTTATGACGCCTATGCCTAGTGTCCCCTTGATCCTTCCTTGGTCCTTGTGGAACTCAGACTTGAACTGGCTGTTGCTTATGTCTCGGGAAATAAGTCTTATGTTTCCGTCGAGAAAAGCCAAGCCACCGACTTCGGTTCCCAAATGAGAGTGGTAATCGATCCCGAAGAACAGGTCCGTCGAGAGATGACCCTTCGAGTAAACCCCGAACAGACCACCCAACATCCCTAAAAGCCTCCGGGTAGAACCATCCATGAACCATGTATAAACGGCTTTTGCACAAATCTATATCAATGGGCTTTTCCAGGATTCGCAAGGACCTCCTCAGCAATCGCTTCACCCATTTCCTGCGTCGTCGAGTTGCCTCCCAGATCGTATGTTCGGACCTTGCCGTCTCGCAGGACTTCAGTGACAGCGTCTTCGATGGTTCTTGCGGTCTCGGTCTCGCCGAGGAATTCTGTCATCATCTTTGCGGCTAGGATCATCGCAACAGGGTTTACCTTGTTCTTTCCCGCGTGCTTAGGTGCAGAACCGTGAACAGGCTCGAACATCCCATAGCCGTTGCCGACATTGGCTGCCGCCACAAGACCCAGTCCGCCCACAAGCTGGGCTGCCTCGTCCGATAAGATGTCACCGAACATGTTTGTGGTGATGATGACGTCAAACTTCTCGGGTTCCTTCACAAGTCTCATAGCCATGGCATCGATGTGGTCTTCGTCCACGCTGACGGACAGGTAGTTCTCTGCGACCTTGAATACAGCAGCCCTAAAGATGCCGTCCGTCACTCTCAAGATATTTCTCTTGTGTACGCATGTCACATGCTTCCTTCGGTTCAATGCCAGTTCGAAGCCGATCTTGGCTATCCTTTCCGAAGCTTCCTTTGTGACCACTCTTAAAGCAATGCCTTTTCCTGGCGAGATCTCATATTCCTTGCCGAAGTAGAGCCCTTCAGTGTTCTCCCTGACAATCACAAGGTCTATGTTAGGTTTGAGTGCATTGACTCCCAGCATCGTCTTGCAGGGTCTTATGTTGGCATATAAATTGAAGGCTTTCCTGAGTGTCACAGCGACGCTAGGCGGAGAGCCAGATTCTTCTGGCGTGGTCATCGGACCCTTGAGGCAGGCGTCAGTCTCATTCAGCATGGCCAGGGTCTCGGGTGGCAGATTCGTGCCATACTTCTCCATGCAGTTGTGCCCCGCCTCTCCGTAGGCCAGCGATAGCTTTAGGTCTTTCTTGGCTTTTTGGGCAGCTTCTAGGACTTTGACGGCGGCAGCTGTGACTTCTGGTCCTATGCCATCACCTGGAAGAACAGCGATCTTGTGGACCCTTGACACCGAGATTTCACCCCTCGACTAGGACGCTGAACCTCCATTTAGGCGCGTCAAGCTTGCATTCTTGGCCGGCGTCTGTTTGGGCAATAGAGATTTGCTTGCTTGAAATGATGTCGCTGACCTTCTTTGCCCCGAAGAACCTCGATCTGAATCTAAGGTAGACGGCATCGTGAGTCACCGGGAAGAAGACGAAAACCACTTTCTTCCCGGCTGATTCTCCGTACTTGAGGTGGACGAATGAGTTCTTGTTCGGCTTCGGCGATAACACCTCGACCTCAGGTTTCCAGCCTGCCCCGCGAGCGATGAGCTCGACGAACCTTTCGAAATCGGCAGTCCAACTCCTTAAGTAAGGGTCGCCCAAGTAAGCGCCGCACAGGATCATCTTTCCCTTGCCCACGGGCACCTCCGTTATGAGAGCTCCATCCTGATTCTCTGCCAAGACTTTAGCGGTACCTTTCTGCCAAGGTGTTAGCCATTGCGTTACTCCTAGGTTTAGTTCTTCGCCATCGATCTTTGCCCTGATGGACTCAACAGCCAGGTTGCGCCGTCCGAGCTCCCGAATGCCGCCGAGCCGTGAAGTAAAGCGGTCTGGCGGGTACCGGTACAGTCCTTCGTTGTTGAAGGCCCCGCATTCTGACTCGCAGATGAGGGCTCCTCCTCCTTTGACGAAGTCCGCAAGCTTCCCTTCGGCTTTTTCGCCGACGACTATGGTCCTAGGCAAGAAGAGTGCCTTGAGTCCGGGCAAGACATCAAGGTGTTCTTCTTCAACAACAAGGTAGGGTATGCAGCGTCGTATCAGACTGCGCGCATAGCCTAGCAAGGCCCGCATCATACGGTCAGAGTTGCCCTCTTGAGCCCAGTTCAGATAGTATGTTTGTGGACTGAACATAATGCCGACTTCAGGCTTCGCGGACTTGTAGCCTGCAATGAGGTCGCCGTGCTTTTTGACTATTTCGCCCGTCACTTTCATGGCGGCTAACCGTTCTTCGGCTAAGCCGTCGTCTCCCGCGATGCCGAACCCAGCCGATTCGCGCCCGAAGACTTCGTCCCGCCAGCACCAGAAAAGTGTTGTGTCAGCTCCACATGCGATGCCATTCCAGATCCAGCGTTGCTGGGACAGAGCGTCTACTGGCAGGTAGATGTTGTAGCCTATGGCTGCCCGTCCACCCTGAACCTCGCTTAGCCAGACTGCCTTGTCCCTTCCTGCAGACTTGACGAACTCAACGCGTATGGCGAAATCCGCATCGTCCATACCGGCCCACTTCGGGAAGCTTGAACAGCCAACGCCGTCCAGATCGTCGGCGTAGAACCAGTCGTTCCCTCTGTTCACAGCATGGTCATACGTGCCTCCCACGGTCAATGCGCTTGGCGAAGCTGCGTGTACGGTGATCGGGTGATTTGGATCTAGAGCCTTCATGAGCTGGTATCTTGCCTTTGCGTGCTGGTTCGCCCGCCAAGTGATGAAGTGCTCGAAGGTCATCATCTCCGTGTACGGGCGGTCTGGAAGCTTGCCCGGCATGACATCTTCCCAAGAGCCGTACCGCCGCTTCCAAGCCTTGTTCAACCCATCAAGCCCGCCATACTTGTCGTCTAACCATTTTCTGTATGCAGCAAGAGTGCGATTGCAGAAGCACACAAGCCCGTCTGCTTGTACGTTCCAGCGGAGTTCGTTCCAAGCGTCCCATCCTCGCAGACTCGGCGACAATCGGTACCGAGTCACCACTTGTGTAAGAAAGACCTTCATCCTTTGCCAGACGCCAACATGATCGGTGCAGCCTCCCGGCGTTAGGCCAAAGTGACATTCGTTGCGGTTTGACGAGACGACCTTGTGCCCTATGTGATCAACCATTTCGCTGCCGGGGACCATGCGATGAATCCAGTAGGGCTGAACCTCGGCGATGGCGCTGAGGATCAGGCCTAGATCGTTCTTTTCGGCTAGCTCGACTAGGCTGTCGTAGTCATCGAAGATGAACTCCCCAGGCTTTGGCTCAACCCAGCTCCACAAGATCCAGAGCTGAACAGTATCTAGCCCAGACTCCTTTATCCGGGCAAAGTCATTCGCCCAATATTTTCCCTCGGGAAAAGGAGGCCGGTAGTACTGTACACCAAGGTTCATACAGTCACTCCCTTACTTAATGCGGTCTTGCTTCTTCTAATGCCTCTAGAGTAATAGGTCGTCGAAGGTACTTCGGTTCTGGGCTATTTGTTCCTTTCGCTGCAAAGACTAAAATAAGGGTTGCCATGAAATCTAGAGTGCCACATTCTAGGTAAGAGGGCGCTTGACGTTGGATCTTGAGGAGCGACTGAGCCTAGTATTACGAAACACCGAGGAAGTTGTGACGCCAGAAGAGATACGCAACCTACTAGAAACCAAAACTGAACCTAAGGCCTACTGGGGTTTCGAGTGCTCGGGGTTCATGCATGTTGGGATAGGTCTGGTTCCTGGAGCCAAGATAAGAGACATGGTCAAAGCTGGTTTCAACTTCACGATCTTCTTGGCTGACTGGCATAGCTGGATCAACAACAAGCTCGACGGGGACATGGACAACATACGTGCATGCGGAGAATACTTCAGGCACTGTTTCGAGGCTCTAGGCGTCGTCTCCGACAAGACAAAGATCGTATGGGCTGCGGAGATAGCTGAAGATATAGGATACTGGGAGAGGGTTGTTAGGATTGCAAAGGCTTCGTCTTTGGCGAGAGTTCGCAGGGCATTAACAATCATGGGACGCGAGCTAGACGCGTCAGATATCGAAACAGCATGGGTCCTATACCCGTGCATGCAGGCGTCTGATATCTTCCACTTGGACCTCGACGTGGCCGCAGGAGGCATGGATCAGAGAAAGGCTCACATGCTAGCCCGTGACAGCGCCGACAAGCTGGGTTGGAAGAAGCCCTCATGCGTGCACACGCCCTTGGTGTCGGGGTTGCAGAAACCCGAGATCGTCGAAGCCGAAAGGAAGTTCGACGAGGATGCAGCTCTAAGTCGAAAAATCAGCGCCAAGATGTCTAAGAGCAAGCCAGAGAGCTGCATCTTTGTCCACGACACACCAAAAGACATCAAGTTCAAGATGAGGAATGCTTACTGCCCGCCGAAGGAAGCCGAAGGGAACCCCGTTCTCGAATTTGCCCAGTACATAGTCTTTCCGGCCCTAGGAAGCCTAGAGGTTCCGCGCCCCCCCAAATACGGCAGGAAAGTAGGTTTCGAGAGTTACGAAGCCCTCAGAGAAGCCTATCTCAAGGGAGCTGTCCATCCGTTGGACTTGAAGAACGGTGTTGCAGAGGCGCTGGTGCGACTCTTGAAACCTGTGAGGGAACACTTCAAGAGGAACCCTGAGCCACTGGAACGAATGAGACGGATAGAGACCACAAGATAGGCTTATTTCACAAAAAGCCCATAGCAATACTGTCCGAAACTCATTGAGGTGGTGAACATGTTGTCAGATCTTCAAATGGTAGAAAGGTACAAGAGGATAAGGGTTGCTGACGTTGTGGATGCGTTGGACCGCTACGGGTTTCATGACAGGCTCCTCATTTCCTCTGAGATAAGGCCTCTGTTTCCGGGGATAAGGATGGCAGGTTGCGCATTGACCGTGAACGCGACTAGGGTTCAGGAGGAAATTTCGACGATGACTCCTGACGAATATGAAAAGTATGCTGATGACTGGTATAGAAACCAAGGAAACTATGATCACTTCATGAAGCTTGCTGGTCCGGGAGCCGTTCTTGTCGTGAACGTATCTGGCTACAACGACGTTGGCTTCTGGGGTTCAATGATAGGCTTAGTGGCGAAGAGTAAAGCTGTCGAAGGCATAGTCTTGGATGGTGGATGCAGAGACACTTGGGAGATTCAGCGCATCGGATTCCCCGTATTCTGCAGGGCAAAGGGCAGGACCGAGGTCATCGGCAGAGTTGAGGTCAAACCCGACAATGTTAACGTTCCGGTCCTAATAGGCGGAGTGATCGTTAACCCGGGAGATGTGATTGTGGGAGACGATGATGGCGTTGTCGTCGTGCCCAGACGTATTGCTCCACAAGTCCTAGAAAGGGCGGAGAAACAGCTCGCCGTGGACAGGAAGGCTCAGAAGCCCTACTTGGACAAGATGGGGTTGGCTTTCTGAGCTCGTCCCTTTATCAGCTAATGGAGGCATGAAATGCTTGAGTTCTGAAGGGTTCAAACGTGTTGCGCAGATAGGAATCGTGGTTGCCAACATAGAGAAAACGCGGGCTACGTGGGCGAAGCTCTTGGGCGTCAGTGAGCCGCCGATCATCGAGACCGAAGGCTGGGAGGGAACCCACATGATGTTCAATGGCAAGGTGTCGAACGCAAGAGCCAAACTGGCCTTCTTTAACCTCGAAAACATCGTCGTAGAGATCATCGAACCGATTGGCGGACCAAGCACTTGGCGAGACTCAGTCGACAAGCACGGCAATGGCCTACACCATTTGGGCTTCAACATCTCGAACTTGGGAGAGACGCTCCAAAATCTCAGTGAAATGGGCATCGAAGTTGAGCAGAAAGGTGACTACAAAGGGGGCTGCTATGTCTACTTCGACTCTAGGGGCAAGCTGGGAGCCACAATTGAAGCGCTACACAAACATTGTTGATTGGCGTCGAAACCCATTGACTATGGAGGAAGAGTGATTGGAGTACTTCACAACCCAGCAAGTAAGCAAAGCCTTCGTTGTCAGATTGGACCCGGGTGAATACGTGCTCGAAAGCATCAGAGAACTCATCATCAAAGAGAACCTAAAGGACGCCGTTGTGCTTTCGGCAATCGGCACTCTGGACGAGTGCAGGCTTCATATGGTAGTGACTACGAAGTACCCACCAGAGAACCGCTTTGAGCATTGGAAGGACAGACCTTTAGAGCTTGCCCATATTGGAGGCGTCATAGCCGACGGAGAACCTCACCTCCACTTAGTCGTCTCGGATCATGAGAAAGCGTACTCGGGACACTTGGAGGAAGGCTGCCGCGTGCTCTATCTGTGCGAACTGGTTATCATGGAGCTGAAGTCCCTCAACCTAAAGAGAGTTCGAGACGAGAAGAACATTCTTAGGCTCACAGGTAAGTAGTCTTCATCTAATGAATGGTCAGCGGCTGTCCCTTTAGTCTATGTGCCCTCCACGGCAGATGTGGAGCCTCCAGCCGTCAGGAACGGCCAAGATCCGACCTCCGTGCTCTGCAGCAAATTGATAAGTCGTATCAGAGCTGTAGTAGTCCAAACGTTCCGTGTGTAATGGTGGTGGGCCTTGCTGAAGAGAATTTGGAGTGTAACCCTGTATGTGTCGGACCTTGAGAGGTCGAGACAGTTCTATGAGAAGGTCTTGGGCTTGTGCAAGAAGTACGAGTACGCCAGCTACGTTGGGTTTGAGTGCGGCGGCGTCGAGATCGGGTTGATTCCAAGAGGGAATCTTGGGATTGGCAAAGACGCGCCTACGATACAATTCCTAGTGGATGACGTAGACGTAGTCTATCAGAATCTGAAAGAACAGGGAGTAGTCTTCACCATCGAAGCCCATGATGAGCCCTGGGGCGGGCGGCAAGCGAGATTCCAAGACCTGGACGGCAACATCTTTGAGCTCACTCAGATAAACTGGCAGAAGTACTTCGGAGTGGCTTCCCGAGGCATGTGACCGAAAACCTCTGGCATTGCCGAAAACGATATCAACGGTAGTGCATCTTAAGTAGATTGCCTACTGAAGCATTGGAGGTCGGCGGGCTGAAGCCTATTGCACGGCAACTGCTCAAGAGCATTCATGACCGGAAACAGGAGCCAGACGTTGACCGATTGAGGACGGCTCTTTCGAGGTTGGGGACACCTGACCGAGTTCCGTTCATGGAGCTCTTCGCAGATGGCGAGGTGATGGCAACTGTACTCAGAAAGCCCTTGAACTTCTTTGTTAGGCGGTTGCTAAGTGAAAAAGAATGGGAGGAGCGCATGTTTGCATTGATCGAGTTCTACGAGATCTTGGGATACGACTATGTTCGAGCTGACACGAGAGACTTCAAGGCAACTCTGAGAATGTACAAGACAACGGAGGAACTCGCGCCTGGCGAAGTGGGCTCAAGGGCGTACAGGTACAAGACCAAAGACGCTGCGCCCGAACTGAACAGGGGCGAAAGAGCGTGGGCTAACGAAGGAACGGGCGTCATTGGTGACTGGGATGACTTCAAAGCCTACAGGTGGGAGGACCCGGAAACGATCGCAGAAGAAGGCAACGCGGGGCTAGAGTGGGTCTGCGATCACGTACCTTCCTGCATGGGCATCGTGACTGGGGCAGGCACAATACTGGAACCGGTCATGTGGTTGATGGGCATCCAGAACTTCTATGTGAGCCTCTATAGGCAACCTGACCTTGTAAGTGCATTGTTCAAGAAGGTTGCTGAGGTATACATAGCCCGCTTCGAGCTCGCAGCCAAAACGACTCGGAAGATCATTGCGTTCTGGGGTTCGGATGACTGGGGCTACAAGAACGGCCCCATGATCTCGCCAGCCATGATGAGAAGGTGGGTCTTCCCGGTCCATAGGAAGATGGCTGAGACTGCACATTCAAGAGGCTCGCTATACGTTCTGCATTCCTGCGGGAACCTTGATGCAGTCATGGAAGACATCATAAGCGATGTCAAGATAGATGCGAAACACTCTTTCGAGGACACGTACCTTTCCGTGATTGAAGCAAAGAAGCGGTACGGGCACCGAATCGGATTGGTTGGAGGCATAGACATGGACGTGCTGTCTAGGCGAACTACAAAAGAAGTGAAGGAGTACGTCAGCCGAGTCTTGAGGGTCTGCAAGCCCGGCGGTGGATACTGCCTCGGAAGCGGAAACAGTGTCGCTAACTATGTTCCGCTTGAGAACTACTTGACTATGCTCAACGTTGGTCTGGAGGAAGGGTGGTACAACTAGCAAACCAACCTCTGCGGCTTCCTGTCCATATAGTATTTTTTGGATACTGGTGAGGATGGCGAAGGCAAATCGGACAAGCCCCTCCGAACGTGTTCGGTGGTTGGTCAGTCTACTCGGGGGCCCGGAGAAAGGTGAGCTGACGTACGATGGTAAGGAGAGGCCACTTTCTCGCTTAGGAGCTCTTAGAGAGCTCAAGAGGCTTGAGGAAGTAGGCGCGATCAGTCCGCCACAGATGCCATGCGGGGTCAACCTGCACATCCACACGAACGAGTCTTTTGGCGTTTTTGATTCGCCAGCTCAGGTCGCTTGGGAAGGGTACAAAGCTGGCCTCGAAGTACTGGGAATAAACGATCATTACACAACTAACGGGCACAGAGAGTTCCGTGAAGCCTGCAGAATCCTCGGGCTTAGAGCAACCTTCAACCTAGAAATCATGGCGCTTGACATGGAAGCAAAGAAGAAAGGAGAGAAGGTCAACGACCCGAAGAACGCTGGCAGGACATACTTGTGCGGAAAGGGGGTTGTTCGCGAGCTTAGGCCCAGTTCTTCAAGCGATAAGCTCCTCAAGACGGTCAGATCTTCTTTCAGGAAACGATGTGAAGAGATGACTAGGAAGGTGAGCGTGATACTGAACGACCTCGACACCTCTATGAGACTAGGCTTCGACGAAGTTCTGAGGTTCACGCCGCGAGGGAATGTCACTGAAAGGCATATTGCACAAGCTTTGGCCGGGCTTGCTAAACGAAGGTTCTCAGACGAAACAGAACGAAAGAGATTCCTTGCCAAGATGTTCGGCGGCTTTGACGAAGGAGACCTTTCCCGTGAGAATCGATTTCAAGACCTGATAAGGAATGCGCTACTGAAGGCAGGTGGACCTGCCTACGTCGAAGAGCCTCCTGAAGCCTTCCCCAGCGTGGAGGAGGCAGTTCAGCTCTTCAGAGACTACGGAGCGATTCCGACCTACCCTGTTCTTGGCAATCCCGTGACAGAGAGGGAACGTAACCTTGATTCATTGTTCTACGAGCTCGAGGACCACGGAATATTCGCCATCGAGGTGATCCCAAAGAGGAACACTAGAGCAAGGCTTCAGGAAATCCTAGAAGCTGCCGAAAAACACGGCTTCCCAGTCTTCACTGGAACCGAACACAACACGAAGGCTCCGGAGCCGCTTCTGGACAAGTTCTCAAGAGACCCTTCGTTTCTTCCCACGTTCAGACGAGGCGCATATCTCGTACTCGGTCACCAGTTTCTCTCAGGATATGCAGGGAAAGGCTATCTGAGGAAAGATGGAAGACTGATGATCGAGAACAGGAACGAGGGAGAGCGGTTCTTCTCCTTTGCTGGTGCGCTAACATGGCACGAAAAGGCTCTCAAGTGGTTGCGGAGCACTGGAAAGGAGAACGTCTTCAAGGTTGTTCTGGGAGTCTACACACTCTTCGGTCAGAATGGGCTCCGTGAGCTAGAAGTTGGTCCGGACTTCGAAGTACCAAGCGCACTACTCGCGAAAATCCACGCAGAAGGCTGTTCAGTGCAGTTTGCTGACGACGAGGCGAGAAGCGATTTCGAGACGATGTCCAGAAGATGCATCGCCTAGGCCTGCTGTCACTGATGGCCCCTCGCAGGGTCTTGCTGTTGACCACATTCAGAAAAAGCAAACAGTGATTCCCTTTTCCTCTTGCCGACTTCGCTTATCGCTCCCATCTTTCTAAGACAGTAAGTCATCCTGCGTACGTGCGTGACTGGGATGTTCATGCTTTCTGCAAGAGTCTTGTTTGTGAAGGGTTGAGCCAAATCCTCTGGCAGGAGGTTGAGGTAGTCTTCTTTGCATGCAAAGACCAGCCTATCGACAACTTCGATGAGTTCTCGGTCTCTGATGCTTATGCCCCTTCTTCGCCAGCTGCCTTTTCCATCGGCGCATCTGGTCTCTTCTTCCTCGATCATCAGGACCTCTATAGAGAAGTTGCGTTCGCGTGTTATCTCTGGTATCCACATGAGCTCTGCGAACAGGTCAAGTACGGTGCCTCTTCTCGGCGACCTCCTTCTCCGAATCAGTCTCCCCGTCAAAGGGTCAACGTGGGCGATCCACTTCTCTTTGGCTATAGGATAAACGAGCCGAACCCTATGATTTCGTGCTAGGCTACCCAACTTCTCTCTTGTAGCAGAGAAGTTCTTTGTCTGTATTTCAACTAGCAGGTCGTCACGGGCAATGTCGACTACGAAGTCGTTTACCTTAGATTCAAACCGATCTCCAGGAAGAGAGTACCAATACTTTATAGCCGAATGAAGAGAGGTTTCGTTCCCCATGCCCGGTACTTTCTTTATCAACACTTGCCCCGCGCTGCAAGAACAGGTTCAGTAATCAGAGAGAGATAATAAGAAGGTTGCTAACATGCTGAAAGATACGTTGTTGGAACAAGGTTCATATCTCGTGCACCCCTCATCGAGTCTCACATCAGGTTGGACTTGGAGATAACTAGGGGTTGACCGGATCTGTTGTAGCCTAGCTACGTGGACCGGATGGTGCAGAGCTCGTCGACGGGACCGTTGCAGGCGAAGGGCACGAACTGTTGAGTAGCCCAGTAAAGATTGGCTTACTTATTGCTTCGGGGGACGTCGTGGCTGCAAACGCGGTTTGAGCTAGGGTCACCGGGTTTCAGCCTGACGAGATGCCGCGGCATATGATGCTGGCTTCGAAGATTGGGTTCGGAGTACGCGACCTAAGCAAGATCCGGCTCGTGAGCGATGTCTTGATCGCCGAGGGTGAGATGAGCGCTGGCGTGCCGCTATCGTCAAGAAAAGCGAAATGGTTCAATCAGGCGCGGCGGGGTTTTCCTAGCTTTTGAATAAGTGCTAGCGTCTTCTCGTCGCCATGTTTGGCTCGATAGGCAAGGACGCCGGCGCGAACGGCCGCGTTTCGCTGCCCCTCGGGGTTGTTGGGGTCGTAGTGGTTGACGAATTGGTCACATGGAAAAGCTGTGCAGAGTCCACAGTGACTAACCTCGTGTGAATCTATGCATGAATATATTTTGCATTCACCCCAGAAGGGACGCCCCCTTTGCGCTGAGCAGCCTAAGCATCTGATTGGTTTCTCTCCAAGGTAGTATGGGCAGGATCCGCAGAACTCGCCACATCCTGTCAGAAGCGCATCCTCCTTGGGCATATTATTCACCTTGCACATGGGACACTCGAGAGCTATTGCCATAAATAACTATCTTCTTGCTTAAGAAATGACTGGTGTGCTGGCTGTAACCCGCCTTCTGTTTTAGGCGGCATTCGGCTTAACGGGCTACCCGCGTCTCTCACAGGAATTCATTGACGCCTATTCGCCCTTTCACCCCGCAGGACAGCCGTTTCATCGATCCCACTGAGCCTACTCGGCGACTTGACGCCTCAACGTCACGGGCTCGGTGGGCGGTCCGTTTCTGTTCTGGAGCCGAGGCTCTCGCCCCACGCCTTGCGGCGTTGCGGACTGTGCAGTGGACGGAGTTTCCTCAAACACGCTTCTCCTCGCTTCCAAGGAGAGTTGTATTCGAAAGCCACCCGCCAGCTCACCAGTCAATAAAAGACTTTGCAGTCGTCTTGGATAAGGATTATCCTTTCTCAATGAATCACTTGGCCGTGTACCTTGCTGGTTCCCTTGTGAACCTTGTTATCGCGTTGACCGACCCGCATTCAGGGCATTTTTGCTGTTCCCCGTAGAAGGTTCTCTGACAGTTGCCGCAGTACGTCAAGCTCCTATCGTACGTGTAAAGCCCAATCCTATACTGCCTCACGATCTTGTTGGTTGTCGCTAGAAGCTGCTCAGCATCTTCGTCCGACTCTTTAAGCGGGATCTTGACCAAATGACTGCTCGAAAATGCTGGATGAAACCGCGACTCTATCGCCAAGTAATCATCTAGCGGCAATCCTGCTCCGTAGGGTGTAACAGTCATATTCGTGTAGAAGGGGTTTTCTCTTCCGCCTTGAGTGTGTACCTCAGCCAGCCCGTACTTCTCAACGTCCAACTGTGCTAGCCTCCTTGCCGCCTCTGCGTCCGGCGCTAGGGCTAAGGTGAAGCGGATTCCGCGGCGCTTGGCGTAGCCTTTCACAAGTTTCGACATGAACTCCGCCACCTCCTCCGCGAAGCTCAACGCATCGCCAGCTTGATGGATAGGCTTCTCAGTCAATGACTCAACGGCCTCATTCAGCCCAATCAAGCTCAAGAGACAGCAGGAGTTCTCAAGCCTGAAGTACGGCTCCCTCTCCTCTTTCTGCATAAGGAAGGGCAGAAGTCCTTCCTGTGCTCGTTTTCTCATGATGTGGTACTTTATCTCAAGGGCTCGAAGACCCATCTCTGAGAGGTCGTCAAGGTTGCGGAAGAAGCTGTTCCTGTCCTTCCCGGACTCGTACATCGCCCTCGGCAAGTTCAATGAGACATGATCGATGCATCCGGTTCTGATCGTGTCGAGCTCCCAGTCCTCCTTCCAGTCGTCCACAAGCCGCATCCCAGTGGCAGTGAAGGAAGCATAAGTTTCTCCTCTAGGGGTCAAGTTAGCGAAGTACGGGAGCCCATCGACAGCGAGTCCATGAGCCTTCAGAAGTAGACTCTCAGCTTCAGGATCCCTGAGTGTCTCAGGTCGAACCTTCACTATGATGCTTGGGGTGAAGATCGGCTTGTTGGTTTCCCTCTCTCGGAAGCATTCAACAATAGCAGTGGCAAGAAGATTGCTCTCTTGAATGTAGTCAGCATACACTCCCAAGTTTTCTCGAGTCGGCCCGTATACGCTTCTCTGGGACAAGAAGTCTGGCACAACAGTCTCCAGTCCGAGCGAGACCCCAGTGAAGACCGAAAGGTTCACAGACGCCAAGAACCGCCGCAGTTCGTCTTTGACCTCGTCCCTTGACAGTCCCCTGATGTATGGAGCTAAGAAAATGTTGAAGCAGTCTACTCCTTGTTCGAAGGAGAGTTCAGCAGTCGCCAGCCTCAAAACGTTTATGACTAGCATCAGCGCGGCTCGGAAACTCTTGGGCGGATCTAGCGAGACCAGCTCCGAATGCCTAGTTCTGTTGACCAGCCCTCGCTGAAGATAGTACCTGAGGTCATGCATGAACCCGCTTGTCTTGAGGACCCAAGAGCCTAGGTTGCTGAGGCTAAGTGCGCCTGAAATGTGAGCGTCCGCCACATCCCTGGGAAGGGCATTTAGAAGAGTGTACTCCTCTATCACGCGGTCTCCTGCGGCCGCATGAATCTTCTCGACGTTCGCGGACTTAGTGCTCGTCTCCTTTATCAGCTGAGTCACATCGTAGACTGGGAGTCCAAGACGCGTGAGCTTATGCCTGTACTCTTCTAACCCACGCTCAATCAGAACCGCATTCACGAACTCTCTAATGAGCGGAGCGGTCAGGTACTTCGTGCCGAACTTAAGCAGGCGTTTCTCGGCTTCCCTTGTAATTCGCTGAGCAAGGTCTACAGGCACGTCCGCTTCTCTAACAAGGGACTCTGCGATTTTATTCCTGTCAAAGGTCTCTATCGAAAGACGTGAGGTCCTGACGAGAAGCTTCTTCCGGTATGCGCTTTCATCCAGTTCGTCCGAGAATTCAACGATGGTCTTCCCCAAATCCGTCAGACCATACTTCCTAGAGGTCGGATCAGGCTCAATCAAATCCATGGCGAGAAGCGTTTTCAGATGGTATGCAAATCTGCCTGCGTCCCTGCTTGGACTCAGCTTGAGAAGGTTCATTATCTCGGTATAGGATAGAGATCCCCTTTCGTACAGCATCCTAAGTATGTTCAACCTCAACGGTGAGGCGACAGCTTTAAGGACCCTGCTCCCGAGCCCTTTTCTCCTAGCCAAAATCCTCACTACAACCCTTCAAATGGTTAGTTCAATTTTGTGCACTATATAACGTGAAGGTAAGCCGATAAAAGACTTTGGATACCTCTGGGCAATGTGTTTATTGTTGCGTGATGACTCTAGACTCGTGCACCTTCGGTCAGTCATATGCGAGTCTGGACTTGACTACGGGGAACTTCTAAAGGCTTACGGAATATCTGTTGAAGCAATGGTTGCCACAGTGAGAAGAGTCCTGAAAAGGAAAAGAAGGTAATGGCTATCAGAAGAGGATGTAGCCTCCGCAGACTGAGATGCATTGTCCAGTGACGTAGTCTGAGAGGTCAGTTACGAGGAACTCCATGACTTTGGCGACATCTTCAGAAGTGCCTAGACGCCCCAAAGGTATCTGTTTCTCAAGCCCTTCCGCGGTCTTCCCGGTTCTTCCTTCAGCGATGGCCCTTGAAGTGCTTATCCAACCCGGCGCTATACAGTTGACGTTGATGTTGTAGGGTCCGAGCTCTGCAGCCAAGCATCTCGTGTAATGGATGATCGCAGCTTTCGCAACACTGTAGGGCATCGCCTTAGCCATTTCCGGGGCCACGTGCAAGCCGGCTTGGGATGCGATGTTGACGATTTTCCCAGATCTCTGTCTTTTCATTGGCACACTTGCGGCTTGGCAACACATGATCGTGCCAGTCAGGTTGACATCCATAATGAACTTATGGTCTTCCATCGAGGCTGATGAAGGAAACGTGACAGGAGACCCGGCCTTCGGACCTAGTCGGTTAAGGTTCCCGCCGGCGTTGTTTACAAGGATATCGAGCCGAGAGAATTCGCCAAGAATCTGCTGGATCATCGCTTCGACCTTGTCCTTTACTGTTACGTCGGTTTGTATCCCTATCGACCGCCTGCCCATTCTTCCTATCTCGTCCATCACGGTTGGAGCTGTGAGTTCCTCGCCGTATTCCTTCGCGGACTCTAGGTTGATGTCATTTATGACTACGTCGGCGCCCAACTTAGCGAGGTGAAGGGCATAAGCACGTCCAAGCCCTCTGCCCGCACCCGTCACTAAAGCGACCTTGCCCGCAAGCTTTGAGCACATAAGTAACCCTCAATTCCACAGCAGTTTGATATCAGCCCGGGCTTTCAAAAACCTTGCGCTTGGCGCATGTGTGGCGTCCTCACCGCTTCTATTAAGGTAATTGTCTCGAAGGCCACCTCGCGTTGCGCCAGAATTCCTGCCATGAGTCCCTGTGCCTTCAGTTCTTCCAATGTCCTCTCAACGCCTGATAAAGTTGACTGAACGAGCAGAACTCGGCCTTTGAGGTTCATGTGTCGAGACACATCAGCGACAAAGCGGTCTATGGTTTCCCTTCCTCCCCTGCCGCCTGACCACGCATAGTCTACCCAGTCTACCCGTTCATCTTCTTCCGTCGGCAGATACGGCGCATTGAACAGGATTAGATCGAACAGCACATTCTCTCTTAAGGGTCTGAAGAGGTCTCCGCATACCACATCCAATCTCTCAGAAACGCCGTTGGCTTTTGCGTTCCTGTGTGAACACCTTGCCGCGTTGGGGTTTATGTCCAGTGCCACGACATGCTTGGCTTTGGATGCGGTAAGAACCGCAAGTATTCCGCATCCGGTGCCGATGTCTAGGACCGCGTCTCCCTTTTCTGGTTTTAGGTTGCTGGCCAAGAGAAGCGTGTCCTCAGCTGGTTCATAGACTTCCTTATCGATGTCGAAAGCCTTCCCATCAAAGAATACCTTTCTGGTCACATTCTGTTCTTCCTTTGTCACTTTTAGAGCCAGCTGTCTAGTATTCATGTCTTCTGGTGTCCAATGTACAGCAATCTATATGGCTTGGAATAGCGCAAGCAGTGGAGCAGCTCAGGTCAAGTCAGTGACAAGACGAACGGTCTGTCTCCACAAGGTGTTGTTCGAGAAGTAGTAGTCCCAAGTCCTTGCTAAGCTAATACAGCGTTCGAGACTTTCAACGGTCAAGTGGAAGTGCAGGTTTTCCATGTGGTCATGTATCTCCTCAAGCTCGCCAGCCTTTAGTTCTTCCATGAAGGCGTTGCGCAGTTTCGTGTCAACTGGTATCTCGAACCCATAGCCTTTCATGTTCTTCTTTGAGATTGCTGGTCTGACTGTCCACCTGGCATTTCCTATCACCAGTATCATGTGAAGGGTGAATGGCCCTATGGTTTTCAGCCAGATGCCGCTTCCTGCGTACCTCCATTTCTCTTCTAGTCCTCTGACGGATCTCACGAACTCCTCTATGTCTAGGAATCTGACGAACTCTGCCAACTCTCTGTCACTTAGCTTGTCGAGGGCTGAGACGAGGTTCTTCTGTTCATCAGGGACGTAGACGTCAGGGTGCATGCGCTTAAGGATGAAGAGCTTCTCTACGTGCCTGTGTCGTGTAACATAAATGTAGATGGCAATGCCCTCTTTTGGGAGGTCCCTTCTCTCGATGATGGAGCTGAAGCTCCTCTTGCGAAAGTTCACGTAGAATGGAGGAACCTCAAGTACGGAGTTGATGCTACCAAGGCGGAACTCAATCCTTCCTATCTGAGCCTCAGTTCCCGACATTGCCCCTCTACCAACTTATCAGACTCTAAGGTTGAGGCGGCTTGATGAGCTTCGCGTACTGTGTGATCTTCAAGGGTTCACCGTACAGTGCGATGGCAGTACGAAGAGACGCGATGGAGATGCGGAGGTAGGGAGCTAAATCAGCGTATTCTGGGTTGCTTTCAACCAGTGACTCCAGAGCCTCTGGCCTCTCCATGGTTATGTCAAGTTTCTTGCTTAGCTCTTCGATGCCAGAGCTCTCCTCTGACTCCATCGTCACCCACGTGCCTTGGGTTTGTGCCAACGTCTATCATCGATGTATGTCTTGAGGTTTTCGCTTTCCAAGGAGATGTAAGTGTTTTGCCGCTCAAAGAGCCAGATCGCCTGAAAGGCTGATATAGCCTGAACGCTGTAAGCCTTACTTTAGTGGTCGCGGTTGAGCGTGATAGATGCACACGTTCATTATCCTCTAGTGCAGGGACTTGGCGCCTTCTCCGCCGACGCCTCTATCATTATAGGCGATGGGAGAAGCTAGGAAATCAATGTGTGGTGAATGGAGTATGCGTTCTAGGGCTCTGTGGCCTGAGTGTTGAAGGACGTAAGGGAACATTCCGCCGTAGGAAAGATAGCCATAGAAGGCTCCCACTATCTTCATCTGCCTTGTCCGCTGCTTTATGAACTCTGCAAAATAGAGGAGCCTGTCAGCCATGAACTGGGAAGAGAAACGGTAGTAGTCGATGACTTGCTTGCTGAGTGAGGGGTCTCTGAACCCGTAGAGGTCGGTCTGTAGTCTTTGCTCTTTGCTGGGAATCTGTGCAGAATGAAAATCAACTTCGGCGTCTTTCCAATTATGTCTCAATGAAGTGACATCATTGTTGTATTGGTCTCGAAGCCACATCCGGAAAGCCACAGCCGTGTGAGGAGAATAGTCCCCAAACCTGTTGTCGAAGGTCCCCCAGTATATCCATTCAGTTCCCCAGCCCGCTCCAACCTGGTAGCCTACTACACGGTCGCCGTGTGGTCCTTTCGCAACGTGATCGAGGAATCCTTCCAGTACGTCCGTTGCCTCTTTTCTCCAGACTTCCGACGCGAAGGATTGCCTCTCCTTTTTGATGTAGAGACGGTCTTCGATTTTGTCTATGTATTGAAGGTTGCAGAACCGGTCTAGGGCCTCGCGGTCTCCTACTTCATCTGCGTAGATCGTTAGTTCGTCAGGATGCTCCGTCTCCCACCATAGTGGAGGATCTACAACCACATGGGGTAGAATCCAAGCGTTCGGGTCGACATCTCTTATGTTCGCCATGGCCTTGTCTAGAGACGGATATCGGGGCTGCTGGCCAGGTCTGGGCCACCCTTCACTCATAAGCCTGTAGTAGAACCGGTAAAGATGCACATTCCCTGTGCCGATGTCCGCCAGATAACTCTTTTCGGGTGGGTTCGTGACCGCTATTGTATGAATCAATGGCGCCGTTGGCTCCCCATCTATGAACAGTGTTGGGACGCCTTTCCAGCTTCTCACATATGCAACGGGCATAACTCAGTCTCCTGAGCAGATTGTGCTACTATTGCCTTTCTTTCAGATTAACTTGATTGTTCTAGCTCTGCTAAGAAAGGAACGTGGACCGAACTTAAGAAACATTTGTCTTAGCCTTCTTCTCTTGAAAGAAACTCACATCTAGCTTCTCGGCTCGCACCGTAGACATTTATGGCCCACTTTACATGAAGGCGCATCCTAGCAACGTTCAACCCCGATACCTTGAATGACTGGAAGAGAAGAGCACAAATTCCATCAGAAAAGATGCGGTATTCTTCAGTAACATGAATAGATCTATTTCATGCCGTTCTGATCTTCTGAGTCGATTGGTTCATAGCTTTTTTTCGCGCTGTGCGCAGAAAAAAAAATTTTCCTTAAATACTTTTGAAACTTCAACGGGAAAGGCTGGAAACTTTGAAGTCAACAACCGAAGTTCTTGAATGTTGAAGAATCCTTGGCAGACCAGGGATTTCGTTGAAGAATCCTCAGCAAACCTGCTGCGAAACCTTTGTTGTTGCATGAACACACAGATGCGGTCAGACTCGTTGACAGTGAGGTCTGTAAATGGATAAGAGAGAACCTGGCCCCGCTAGTTCAGGCTTTAGGGACGAGAATGAATATGTTCGCAAGAAAGCGGAAGAGGCTTTGTTGCTCTTCTCGTCCCAATCAGACGGCTAGCTATCGGATGATTGTTCAGGTCCTATTTCTGGACTCCACTCTAATCGAGGAGGATTTATATCGTTAGTCTTCTTTTCAAATAAGATGTGTCAGTCATCTAGAAGTACTTTATCCATGTGGGCTTATGCTTTGAAGTCGAAGAAGCGTGTTTTGAAAGCCTTGGCCTACGAGGAGACTGACCGTGCTCCGATTGATTACTGGGCAACACGACACATTGACAGCCTGCTCTGTAAGCATTTCGGGGTCGAGTCAAGAGAGGAGGTTCTCAGGAAGCTGGAAGTAGATCTTCGTTACGTTTTTCCTGAGTATGCTGGACCAGAGCTAAGAACCTATGCCGATGGAAGCTATGATGATGTTTGGGGAGTCCGCCGAAAAAGGGTGGAAACGAGTATGGGGGAATATGACCACGAAATCTCTAATCCGTTGAGTTCGATAAGCACAATTGAGGAGCTAGAGGTTTGGACCCCTCCTTCTCCTGACTGGTATGATTATGATTCTCTGAAACGCCAGTGCGAACGTTTCCGTGATTACGCGACTGTTCTGGTCGATAAAAGAACAAATCGAACAAGCGTTCTACATGCCGCAATATATCTTCGAGGGATGCAGCAAGCCCTTATGGACCTGTTCATAAAGCCGGATTTCACGAGGAGACTATACAGGAAGATAACTGACTTCTATCTAGAAGTAAACCGTCGTTGCTTCGAAGCAGCGGGAGATGGCATCGATATATTCATGATAGGCGACGACCTTGGAACACAAGACAGCCTAATCGTTTCTCCAAGAATAATTCGGGAATTCTTGAAACCGGTACTGGCGGAACATGCCCGGCTTGCTGTAAAGTATGGGCTTTATGTTATGCTGCATACATGCGGGTCCATCCGCAACATCATCCCCGACTTAATTGAACTTGGAGTCGACATATTGAACCCCATACAAGTGCGAGCCAAGAATATGAATCCCGAGGAAATTAAAGTTGAATTTGGTGACAAACTCTGTTTTCATGGAGCAGTGGACGTTCAGTGGACTCTGCCATATGGAACTACTAAGGATGTTCGTGCAGAAGTGAGAGAGCGGATTCAAACGTTGGGGAAAGGAGGCGGATACATTCTATGCTCCACGCATAACATACAGGCGGGCACTCCTCTCGAAAACATTCTCGCCATGTACAAAGAAGCGAAAAGAAGAGCCTAACTATGGCAACTTTGGATTTAGTGAACAATCATTGCTGAGCTATCTTGGAGATAGAATGAGCCTGTTTCAAAAATTGGCGTTGTCATTGGTTAGGATCAATTTTGGTATGTCATATTACTTTCCTCTGAACGAAGTTTTCCATCAAT
>Ga0315308_1000442_pt1 | contig 23233 bp, 16 predicted proteins | sample TDP3_MG_FD_203078 | JGI IMG/M metagenome (GOLD analysis project Ga0315308, IMG submission 203078) | Freshwater sediment microbial communities from Lake Towuti, South Sulawesi, Indonesia - TDP3 | ecosystem: Environmental > Aquatic > Freshwater > Lake > Sediment | place: Indonesia: South Sulawesi... | reverse complement strand
TAGATTTTGCTCGTGGTGATAATTTGATAATCAAGAAACAGCGTTTCAGCCAACCATCGCCGACTGTGTGGAGCGCTATAAAGAGTAATCCAGTCTATTGGCCTGCACTTGCTATAGTTTTCCTTCTATTTCTTATGTTTCCTATTAGAATTTTTCTGAGAGGCCTTGCCAGGATCTTTCAAACTCTCAGGCCAAGAGAGGCTGCACTTGCTCCTCCTGCCCCAGTAGTTGGCCCAGCAGCTCCATTTGGACTGGGTGGTCCCGGGAGGACAGAGGAAAAAAGCAGTGAGAAAATTGAAGAAAAAACCCATCGGCCTTTTAGCTTTGTTAACCCGAGCAATCTGAAACATCTCCTATACCTGTTAAAAGATGAGTCAGCCGAGACAGTCTCTGTAGTTGTGCCCTATTTGAATCCTAGAGAGGCTACTCAGTTAATGGCTTTTCTTCCTCGAGACCTAAGAGCCCAGGTGACGGAGAGGCTCGCCAGAGTTAGAGAAGTACCCCCTGAAGTGGTAAATGCAATAGAGGAGACTATAAGAGAAAAGATAGAATATGTAATTGGAGGAGCAGAGCAGTTAATAGAAATTGTTGGTGAAGCAGATAGGGCTACAAGGGAAGAGATATTGCAAGCTTTAAGAGAAAGGACACCCGAATTAGCAGAGAAAGTAAGGAGGCAGATACTTACATTTGAAGACATAGCGAACCTCGATGCCTCGAGCTTTCAAATGGTTCTGAGGGAAGTCGATTTAGGAACAGTATCGCTAGCCTTGAGGGGAACTTCTGATGAGTTTAAATCTAAAGTTATGAGTAAATTGTCTGAAGGAGCCCAGGCAATGGTCAAGCAGGAGATGGAGTTAGGAAAACCTGCGGGAAAACAGAAGATAGAAGAAGCTCAGCGAAGAATTGTTAGAGCGGTCCGTGGATTGCAGAGAGAGGAGAGAATTTCGTTTGAATCTGCGGGAGGAGAATCTCGCGAGGGTATAGAACCCGGTGTAGTGGAAAGAGAAACAGAAGAGGCAGTTGTACGCACAGTGGGTGGTTCTGGGGAAGAAGGCGAAACAGTTACGACGATAGCTCCGGTTGAGAAAGGTAGAACAAGAAACGCCTGGATAGCAGTTGCTGTAGTTATAGCTATGTTGATGGCTGGTTTATGGTGGTATCAACAGTCGTTAGTGAAAAAGAGGGTATCGGGAATCTCTTCGGGACGAACGCCAGTAGAAGGAGTCGGAGGCAGATAAGTGAAGAGTGAGCAGGTCGGTCACCCTTTCCCAATCCCGTCACGGTCTCAGTACGGGGTAGGGTGACGAAAATTGGCACCGTAAACGGTGCCCGACCAATCGGCACTCTGAGGAGTACCCGACCAAGAAAAATAATTAGTTCGTAGTTCATAATTCGTAATCAGCAATTCATAATTTTTGATTCTTCTTGGAGGTGTAGCTATGGACCTAATGACAATTCTTGGACTTCTTATTGGATGTGGGGCTGTCTATTATGTTATGGCACAGGGACAGATTACTGCCCTTCTTTTCAATTTAAGTGCAGCTATTCTAGTTTTTGGAGGGACATTTGCCTCTACGCTGATTACTTATCCTTTCAGGATTATTAAACAGACGCCAAGAGCGTTGAAATTAGTATTCTTCCCTTCAAAGCGATATACGGCGTCAGAGGCAATCAGGACTCTGGTCAGGTTGGCTGAGGTAGCGAGAAGGGGAGGAATTGGGTTTTTGGCTAACGAGATTCATGGTTTGAGGGATACATTTCTGACCGATGGCATTCAGATGGTGCTCGATAACCTCGATCCTGAACTGATAAGGGAGAATTTGGAGAAGGAGATAATATTTACCAGGAAAAGGCATCAACAGGTTAGCGGTGTTTTTCGGACCATGGGAACTTACGCTCCCATATTCGGGCTTTTGGGAACACTGATTGGAGTTGTTCAAGTGTTAAGGAACTTGGCTGACCCAAAAACTATGGGTGCATCGATGGCGATAGCTGTAACGACAACTTTCTATGGCATTTTCGGAACCAATTTCGTCTTCCTGCCAATAGCAGGAAAATTGAATGCCCATAGTGAGGAAGAACTCTTAATTAAGGAAGTTATGATTGAGGGAATACTGTCTATTCAGAAGGGAGAAATTCCTTTGCTTGTGGAAAGGAAACTTCAAGCCTTTCTTGCCTATAAATTTCGCAGGAGGGGTTAGGTAGATAGTGGGAAATAAGTGGTTTTGCTAAACAGCTAGGAAAGAAGAGACAGGAGAAAAATGTTTCTGAGAGTAAGGATACAAGAGGGAAGAAGAAGAGGAAGAAGCCCAATATGGCTAACTGTTTATTCGGATCTGATGACTAATCTTATGCTCTTCTTCTTAATGTTATTTGGCACAAGCAGAATGGCCGTCGACATGCAAAATACAATTTACAGGTCGATTCGTGCAGAGTTTGTTAAGGAAGAAGATATGTTTATGAAGAAGGAAGAAGAGGCCATTCAGAAGATGGTAGACTATGTAGAGGAAAGACGCCTCAGTGGTTTCGCCACGGTAAAGGTAAGTGAGCTAAGAGTGAAAATAATGCTCGCTAACCCAGTTCTTTTCGGTTCGGGAGATAATGAGTTGAAGTCCTCTGCTATAGCGGTTCTGCACCAGGTGGCGGAGCTTCTTATGGACATACCTAATGCCGTTTTAGTGGAAGGCCACACTGATGATATACCGATAACTGGTGGAAAGTTTCACTCCAATTGGGAATTATCGGCTGCTCGTGCTTTCAGTGTGATTAGATATTTTATCGAAAAGGAACACCTATCGCCTGAAAGGCTATCAGCAGTAGGATATGGTGAGTATAAGCCACTCTATCCCAATGATAGTGAAGAGAATCGGGCGAAGAATCGCAGAATAGAGATTAATATCATTCGTATCCCCTGATGTTAACTAGAGGAAGATTATGCCAGATAGAGAAAAATACTTAATAGAAAACGAAGAAGAAGTTATGCCTGAGACTTCAATGTGGGTTGTTCCCTATGGCAATCTAATGACTATTCTGATGATTTTCTTCCTCGTCCTTTATGGTTTCTCATTTGTGGTGAGTGGAGTAAGGTTTGAAAGAATAGTTGAGTCCCTTCAGAAAGATATGGGTGGCAAGGTAAATAAAGAGTATATGGAGAGAATGATGCAGAAGGCAAGGGAGAGAGAAGCGGCAAAGGAGATGGACGGACTCATTGATGAGAAAGGGCTGAAGAAGTTTGCTAATGTTCAGATAGATAAGGAAGGAATAAAAGTAATATTTCAAAGCCCGGTAATATTCGACTTAGCAAAGGCCGAACTGAAACCAGAAATAGTTTCTGTGTTGAGCGAGGTATGCAAGGTAATTAAAGATATGCCAAACGAGATAGTTGTGGAAGGTCATACAGATGATAAACCCATTATTAGTGGTGAGTTCCGTTCCAATTGGGAACTGTCAGCAGCCAGAGCCTTCAGTGTCATAAAGTATTTTATTGAACAGGGAGTAGATGCTAAAAGGCTTTCCGCGATAGGTTATGGAGAGTATAGGCCTCTTTATCCCAACGATACGGAAGAGCATAGGGCGTTTAATCGCAGGATAGAAATCGATGTGGTTTCTCTAAAATAATGGAGGATTGTAATGATAATAAGACAGATCAAATTGTTCCATAAGTTTGCCTTGATTATGGTCCTTCTGGCAGTTCTGCCCCTCCTTATTCAAGGGATTAAGATGATAAGTATTAATCGCGAGGCTCTGGAAGTATCGGTCCTGGAAATCCATACTAAGCTGGCTCAGGAGATAGCGGAAGATATTAATGACTATGTTTCCGGGCTTAATTTAGATTTGGCTTTTGTTCTGGCTTTCGAGAAGTTTCCCAAGATGTCCTGGCAGGAGAAAATGAAAGTTCTCCTTTCGGTTCTCTCTCGCCACAATGATTTCATTCTCATCTCCGTCCTGAACGGAAATGGAGATGAGGTAATCAAAGTGCACAATCCAAGTTTTACACAGGAAACTTCTAGACTAATCACCAGAAGTAATGATTCCGCATTTATGGAAGCCAAAAAGACAGGAGTTCCCCAAGTAGGAAATATCTATTATGAAGGCGACTTACCGCGATTAAATATAGTCTATCCCCTTGAGGTTGAGTATGAATATGTGTTTGTTACCGCAAGTCTGACCGATCTCTGGAAGAAAATTGATGCCGTCAGAATTGGAAAAACGGGGTTTGCCTTCTTGATAGATAGAGAGGGTAGGACAATTTTCCATCCAGAATTGGACCGGGCAAAAAAATTGCAGAATGTGGCTGACCTTCCTATTGTAAGGGAAGCTATTGTTAAATTTGGTAATCCCAGCATTGAAAGCCCATCGGCCGGAGGATTTCGCGATGGGGATGGCTCAGGGATGGTAGGTGCTTATAGTTGGGCGGAGAGTTTGAATTGGGGTGTAATTATGCAACAGAGCAAGGGAGAAGCTTATAGCTCCATAACCCGCATGAAAGTTAATGCCATCTTCTGGATAGTGCTTTCCATTATGGGCTCAGTTTTCTTGGCTTTCTTTCTAGCAAAGAGTTTGAGCCGGCCAATTCTCCAACTAATAGCCGGCGCAGAAAAATTGGGGGAAGGTGATTTCAATTACGAAGTGAAAGTGAAGACACATGACGAAATCTCTACCTTGGCGAATACATTCAATTTTATGGTTAAGAAACTGAAGGAGTTTCAGGAACAGCTCGTTATTCGTGAAAAGCTTTCCGCAATTGGTCAGATGGCTTCAGTGGTGGGTCATGAAATTAGAAATCCGTTGGGTGTAATTAATAATGCTATCTATTATATTAGGACAAAGTTGGAAATGTCTCTTGGTCTAGAACTCGATCCCAAAATTAAGAAACACATTGGAATTATTGAGAAGGAGATAGACGCATCCAACAAGATTGTTAATGACCTTTTAGGGTTCTCTCGTACGCGTCCGCCAATGGCTCAGCCGCATGACCTCAATAAGATAATTGAAGATTCTCTCTCGGTAGTCTCTATTCCTGAGACAGTGAAAGTCGAGATTGGCCTCTACTTAGAGCTTCCTCCAGCGCTTGTAAACCCGGATGAGGTTCGCCAGGTCTTCGTAAATCTAATCAATAATGCCTGGCAGGCTATGCCAGATGGAGGGACGCTCAAAATTCGCACTTACATTGAAGAAGATATGGCACAGACAGAGATTACCGATACAGGATGTGGAATTTCTGCCGAAAACATGAAGAAATTGTTCACGCCTTTCTTCAGCACTAAGACTAAGGGTACGGGATTGGGATTGGCAGCAGTCCAGAGAATTCTGGAGAGGCATAAAGGAAAGATTAAAGTAAGAAGTCGAGTGGGTCAGGGGACTACATTTATCGTCAGTTTACCCTTGGCCAAGTAGGTGGAGGAAGAAGTGCCACAATGGCACTTGATTAATCACAAGGAGGAAAGAAATGGCTGAAAGCATCGATCTTTTAATTGTTGACGATGATATTAGCATATTGGAAACAATAAGAGATGTCTTCCAAGATAGAGGATATAATGTGGCAATGGTAGAAGATGGGCGAAGAGCGATCAAATTGGTGAGCAGAAGGCATTTTGACGTAATTCTTATGGATATAAGAATGCCAGGAATTACAGGCTTAGATACTTATAAAGAAGTAAAAAAACTTATTCCGACTGCTGCAGTGATAATGATGACAGGAGATAGCAAAGAGGAGTTGGTGAAGAAAGCGTTGGAAGAAGGTGCTTACGCCGTCATTTATAAGCCATTTAATGTTAAGAAAGTAATAAAGATGGTTGAAGAAGCATTGAAAAAGCCTGTGATTCTGATAGTAGATGACAGGATAGAAGACCGAGAAACTCTAAGGGATATTTTAAGTGGGAAAGGCTACAGGGTGGTCATGGCAAACGATGGCTTTGAGGCAGTATCGCTCGCTGAAAAGGGTAGCTTCGATGTAATCCTTCTGGATATAAAGATGCCGGGTATGAACGGCGTCACGACTATGGAAAGAATCAAAGAGTTTAGACCCGAGGCGGGAATAATAATGATGACCGCCTATTCAATGGAGGAGTTTGTAGAAGATTCTCTCAGAAAAGGGGCGTATACTTGTCTGTTTAAGCCAATTGACGTTGAGAAGATGATGGAGGCTATCGGGAAAGTCCAGGACTTGAGTAAGAAATACAGAAAAGAGGAGCAGGTTGAGATATTAGTAGTAGATGACGACCCAAATTATAGGGAGACTGTTGCTGATATACTTGAGGATGAAGGATATAGAGTTTCAAAAGTGGAGACAGGAACAGCTTCTCTTGAAGAGGTGAACAAGAAATTCTTTAATGTCGCTTTAGTTGACTTCAAGCTGGCTGATATTACGGGCTTAGACTTAGCCAAGCAAATCAAGGCAATAGACAGGGACACTTACATAATTCTGGTTACAGGGCACGCCTCTCTGGAAACAGCTTTGAAAGCTATCGAAATGAGAGAGGAAATATATAGCTATGTTGTCAAAGGTGGTGGTCGGGACCCTGGACAGCTAAAATGGACAATAAAGAGCGCTCTCCGTGAACAGAGACTTACCTGGGACAAGATCAAAGCAGAAACCGAATTGAGGAGAGCAAATAGGAGGTTGGAAGAACTTTCGATTACTGATGATTTAACGGGAATTTATAACCGAAGACATTTCTACGAAAAGCTTTCGCAGGAGACAGCCAGGGCTCAGCGTCATAGGCACCTCCTTTCCCTATTGATGTTTGACGTAGACCATTTCAAATCCTATAACGACACTCGTGGCCACCTGGCCGGCAATAAAATCCTTGAAAGAGTTGGAAGAATAGTTTCGGAAGAAATCCGAGAAGTCGATTGGGGGTTTCGCTATGGTGGAGACGAATTTGCCGTGATTCTGCCTGAGACATCTAAAGAAAATGCAAAGGTAGTTGCTGAGAGGATTAGAAAAGCTTTTGAGAAGTGTAAGTTCGACGAGACCACCTTGAGCATAGGTGTTGCAGAATACGACTTCGGAAGCGACCTGGATACATTGATAAGACATGCCGATGAAGCAATGTATAGGGCGAAAAGCCAAGGAGGGAATAGAGTGGAGCCCTACAAAAAATAAGGAAGCAGAACCTGCCAGCGAGAGAGTAGCTATGTGGATATAGCTGGAGTGGGAGGATATATATGGTAGGGAAGACTAACATACTGATTGTGGATGATGAAGTGGAGACTTTGAGAACTCTTGACGATATCTTCGAAGATAGGGGCTACATTGTTACGCTTGCGGAGGATGGGTATAAAGCAATAGAATATGCAAAGAAAAAGTTTTTCGACATCATTCTTATGGATGTTAAGATGCCCGGCATAAATGGTGTAGAAACATTTAGAGAAATTAGGAAAATCTGTCCTTCCGCGATAGTGATAATGATGACAGGCTATTCGGTAGAGGAATTGTTGAGACAGGCAGTTGAAGAAGGAGCCTATGCAGTTGTCTACAAGCCGTTCGATTTAAAGAAGCTCTTTCAGACCATTGAAGGAGCTATGAAGAAACCGTTAGTCATGGTTGTGGATGACCGGGTGGAAGACAGAGAGACTTTGAAAGATGTATTGGTGGATAAAGGATATCGTGTAGTCACTGCAAGTGATGGATTCGAGGCGCTGGCTATGGTTCCTAAAGGAAATTTTGACATTATACTCCTTGATGTAAAGATGCCCAGAATGGATGGGATTAAGACTCTTGAGTGGATTAAGGAAATGAATCCAGACACCGGGGTAGTAATGATGAGCGCGTATTCAATGGATGAATTTGTAGGAAAGGCTCTGAGAGAAGGGGCCCTGGCATTTCTTTATAAACCCTTCGATATGAAGAAACTGTTCAAAATAGTGGAGGAATACCGGGAAGAAAAGAAGAAGACGGGGAAAAGAGAACAGAAATAATCTATCCAGCTCTCGTTCAAAGGCTTTTTCCGGGAATTTCCTAAACCTAAAGGAGAAGAGAATGAGAAAGGCAAATATTCTCATTGTGGATGATGAGATTGACCTTTTGGAGACTTTGGGCGATATTTTCGAAAGCAAGGGCTATAATGTCACTATGGTTGAAGACGGAAACAGGGCAATTGAACTATTGAAGAAGAAATACTTTGATATCATTTTGATGGACCTCAAGATGCCGGGAATAAATGGCGTGGAAAGTTTTAAAGAGGTAAAGAAGCTCCATCCTTCGGCGGCAGTAATAATGATGACTGCCGGAAGCGTAGGAGAGGAGATAAAAGAGGCTTTAGGCGCTGGGGCAGAAGCTATAATTGATAAGCCGTTCAATGTGAAAAAGCTTGTGGCCACTATAGAGTCTATTCTAGAAAGGCCGTTGATTTTGGTCGTTGACGATAGGGTTGAAGACCGTGAGACGTTAAGAGATATTCTGGCCGATAAGAACTACAGAGCATTCGTGGCTAAAGATGGCTATGAAGCAATAGATATAGTTCGGAAAAGTGATTTTGATATTATACTTATGGACATAAGGATGCCGGGAATGGATGGTATGGAAGTTTTAGAAGTGGTGAAAGAAATCAGGCCAGATATAGGTGTAGTAATGATGACAGGGTATTCTTCAGAAGGACTTGCGGGGGAATCGCTGAAGAAGGGTGCTTATACCTGTCTCTATAAGCCGTTCCTCGATATGGAGAAGCTTTTGAAAGTAATTGAAGAGGTTCATTATGAAAGGAAAGGAGCAAATGCTTCCTGGCAGAAAGTGAAACTGCTGTTAGTCGATGGGGAAGATGAACACAGGGAAAAAATTTCCAGAATTTTAGACGGGGAAGGATACAGAATAGTTCCGGTCACAAACGGTAAAGAGGCCATACAGAGGGTAGAAGATGGCTCCTTCAATATTGCGCTAATAGATTTAGAGCTTTCCGATATGAACGGTTTGGAATTGGCAACCCGATTGAAAGAGAAGGACAGGAAGATTTGTGTGATTATGGTGGGAAAGTTCAGCGACCTCGATTTACAGACTCTGGAAAAGTCAGCAAGAAAGGTTGTCTTTGACTATCTAATTGAGCCCATAGATGCAGTACAGTTGAAACGGGTCATTAAAGATGGTTTAAGAGAACAAAAGAAGTGGTAAAACCCTGGAATGGGTTTCAAAGGAGGACAATCATGAATAAGAGAAAAAGTATCTTTGAGAAAAGAAAGAAGAATTTTAATTTCTGTCTGATTTTAACCACTATTGTTATTCTAAATTTTGGTCTACTTTTAGCTAGAAGCGACCGGGGTTTGGAAATGCTTGCTTTTAATCCTGGGAGCGGAAGTAAGGTGACCGGACAGAGCACGGCGGAGTGGAAATCTCTCGCTACTTTAGGTTTTGAGCTTAAGGAGGGTTATCCGCGGCCGCGTGTCTTTACTCCCAATGGTGATGGCAGAAACGAAGTTGTAACCTTCTCCTATGAGAATGCCAACGAGAGCAGTATAGTTTGCTGGATATACGATATGAAGGGAGCGGTGGTGAGGCAGCTCGATATCATAGAAGATGGTGAAAATAGATTTACCTGGGATGGCAAAGACGAAGATGGGGACATAGTTCCAAGCGGCATATATATTTACCAGATAGAAGTGGAAGGGCAGACCATAAATGGCACGATTGTCCTGGCCAAATAGCTGGTCGATTAAAGGAACAATTCTCATTTGACCTACAATTCCCAGTTGGCGTCGGAGATGGCCTGAAAAAATGAAGTTATTGGAAAGACAAACTATTCTTATATCCTTAGTGGCCATAATCATTAGTTCCTATTCTCCTTTCTCTTTTGCTGATTTTGAAGACCTCGGTGCGGGAGTTCGACCAATGGGAATGGGTAGCGCATTTACTGGCCTTGTTGACGATGTCCACTCAATCTACTACAATCCTGCAGGATTGAGTCAAATAACCAGTAAGGAATTGACCACTGCCTATGGCAAGTTATACTGGGGGTTAGATGATGGGAGCAATCTGGGGAATACATTCATCGGGTATGCCCATCCGATAGGAAAGGCGGCCGGAATAGGAGCAAGTTGGGTCAGTTTAGGGCTGGGTAGTCTTTATAGAGAGGATACTTTTATTATTGCTTATGGCAATAGGTTGTCTAGTTCCTTTTTTGGTGGACTGAATTTCAAACTACTATCGAAGCGTTACGGCAAAAATAGCTACACGAGAACTGACCCGATTTTCGACGGGGAAAAATATTCCAAGATAGGATTTAGCGGCGGTCTTGGACTTTTGTATAAACTCGCTCCCAATATCTTTTCCGGACTTTCCATTATAGATATCCTTCAACCCAATATGAATCTGGAAGACAAAAAAGATAAGCTTCCTTTAGGAATCAAGGCGGGTTTTGCTTATAGAGATAGAATTGGCTTGATTAATCTTGTCTTGGATGCTACCTATAGGGGAGGAGCGTTTGACATCTCTGCCGGTGCAGAAAAGTGGCTTTCAGGTAGGTCCCTGGCGGCTCGTGGGGGAATAGAGATAGGGAGTGATGGGTTTAAGAGTTTTTCTCTGGGAGGGAGCTTTTGGGTATCTCCCTTCGAAATAGACTATGCTTTTATCTATCCGCTCTCTGGACTGGCGGGAAGTTATGGTTCCCATCGTTTCTCTTTCACATTCCGCTTTGGTCGTTCTCGCGAGGCATTGGCCGAGATTGGTAGAACGAAGCCGATAAAGAAAGTTTACGTAGAGGTACCTTTGAGTGAAGAAGAGAAAACAAAACAGATGAGGGAGTACTATTACCGCGGGATTGAATATTATAAAAATGGTCAATATGAAGCAGCAATTGTCGAATTAGAAAAAGTTCTGGAACTAGAACCCAATCATGCTCAATCGATAAGGCTTATTGAGCGAGCGAGGGAAAAGCTAAAAATCGAAAAGTAATTGGAACGGCGATGAAAAAAGCCAATAGAGTGATGCAAGTCTATTCTATTGTTTTATTTTTGAGCGTATCTCTCTTTTTTTGGGAAGACGGTGATGCTGGTGGAATATCGACAAACTTTGCTGAGGTGATTGTTCCGAACTTAAGTGTGGGAAAGGAGTATGCAATAGGCCAGAGAATTGGTCAGAAGCTACGGGTAAAGAATAGGGGGGATAGCTCGATTGGGTTAAGAATGGAGGTAATGGTACCAGCTGAGACTGAATTGAAGGAAGGATATGAACCAATTCCCGACATTTCCTGGATAGAGCTGGAAAGAGATTACTTTTCAGTTGAACCATCAAATTTTGCAGAGACCGATGTGATTGTCACCGTTCCCAGCGATAAGAGATATCTGGGAAAGAAATTCCAGGCCCACGTCTGGTCACATACCGCCGGCACAGGGAAACTGCCAATTGCTCTGGGTTTGAAGAGTAGACTTCTCCTTGAGATCCGGGAAAAAGAGAGAGACTTATCTGAAGAGTTTGGAGGAAGATTTGACTTTTCTATCTTTCCAGAAAAGGTCGTATTGGAAAATATTGAGTTAGGCAAAGCTTACGATATCCAGAAAGTCTTCCGAAGGGTATTGAAAATAAGAAATTGCAGTGATTATCCTCAAATCTATAAGATAGACACTATTTCTGCAAGAAGAGCAGGGATACTAATTGAAAACGGATACCGAGATTGTCCAGAGCCAAGCTTCTTGACCATCGACAGGCCAGAATTGGAGCTGAAGGCAAAAGGTAAAGCCAAAATTAGGTTTCATCTTAACTTTCCTAGAAAAGAAGAATATGCTGGAGGCAAGTATATATTTGTTATCAGGGTAAGGCTATTCGATAAAGGACTACTGGTGAATCGGTATTTGAAAGTATATGTAAATGAGGCTAAGTAATTCTATTTTCCCACCTAATATTTACCTTGACTTTGGCTTCTCGATTTGATAAACTTCTTTAGCCTTCCTTGGGTTTTTCCCCAAAGAGAACTACCAATTCCTGGGCTGGTGAAGTTCGTGGAACACTCAGATTTTGTTCATCTACATCTTCATACTGAATACAGCCTTCTCGACGGGGCCTGTCGTATTCTTGATAGCCGCGGTGGTCCCGGAGACCTGATTCAACGGGCGTCTCAATACAAGATGCCTGCTTTAGGGATTACCGACCATGGGAATTTGTTTGGTGCAATAGAGTTTTACCAGTCATGCGTCGATAACGGGATAAAGCCCGTTATAGGTTGTGAAGTCTACATCGCTCCCCAGAGCCGACATATCAAAGAGGGAAAAGGCATAGCAGAAGCAGCGAGTCATCTAACTCTCTTAGCAAGGGATCGAGCCGGGTATGAGAATCTGATGAGGCTTGTAAGTATCGGGTACCTCGAGGGTTTCTATTACCGGCCTCGTATCGATTACGAAGTAGTTAAAAAACATTCGAAAGGATTGATATGTTTGACCGGTTGCCTTAAGGGCGAAGTCTCCCAGGCCATCCTCAATGGTGATTATGACAAAGCAAGAAAGGCTGTTTCATTTTATGCTGAAATCTTTGGCAAGGATAATGTTTATCTGGAGATGATAGATAATGGAATTAATGAGCAAAGGAAGGTATGTCGAGAATTAATCAAATTGGAGAAAGATACAGGAATTCCACTAGTAGCTACTAACGATTGCCATTATGTAGAGAAGGCCGATGCATATGCTCAGGAAATACTCCTGTGCATCGGTACAGGTAAGATGCTCGATGACCCTTCTCATCTTAAGTTTTCTACGGAAGAATTCTATTTCAAATCTCCTCAGGAGATGAAGCAGATCTTTGCAGAAATCCCGCAGGCAATAAGTAATACAATAGCAATTACTGAAAAGTGTAATCTCCATTTAGATTTTGAAACAATACATTTGCCCACATATAAGCTTCCAGAAAACTACACGCTCGATGGCTATTTGAGAAAGCTCTGCGAAGACGGTTTAAACAACAGGTATGAGAGAGTCGCACCCGATATACTTCAACGATTGGACTATGAGCTTTCGGTTATAAGCCGCATGGGATTTGCTAGTTATTTCTTAATTGTGTGGGATTTTATAGAATATGCGAAAAGACAAAAGATAATGGTTGGCCCCGGGAGAGGTTCTGGTGCAGGAAGCCTGGTTGCCTACCTTCTGGGAATTACTGAACTGGACCCTTTGAAATACGGTCTTCTATTTGAGAGATTTCTCAATCCCGGAAGGAAGAGCATGCCTGATCTCGATATCGACTTTGCTGATGATGGACGCGACAAGGTTATCGATTATGTCAAGGAAAAATATGGACAAGAGAATGTTGCTCAGATTATAACATTCGGGACTATGTTGGCAAGGGCGGTGGTTAGAGATACTGCCAGAGTATTGAATGTTCCTCTATCCGAGGTAGATGGCATTGCCAAATTGATTCCTTTTGGGGAAACGATACAGGGAGCACTGCAGTTGGTGCCGGAACTAAGAAGAAGATATGAGACAGAAGATGTAGTGAAGAATCTATTGGAGACTGCTCAGAGAATTGAGGGACTCAAACGGCATACCGGTGTTCATGCTGCGGGAATTGTGGTTACCCCTGGGGAGATGGTCAATTATGTGCCTTTAGCAAAGAGTGGGAAAAATGTGGTAACTACGCAGTACGAGGATACTGCGCTAATTAAGTTGGGTCTATTGAAAATAGATTTTCTGGGATTGCGGACACTTACCGTAATCGACAGGAGCCTGAAGCTCATCAACGGGAGAGCAAGAAATGTCCCGAGAGAACCCGCCGATATTCCGCTCGATGATAGGAAAACGTATAAACTTTTGGCCGAGGGGAAATCCTGCGGTGTCTTCCAGCTAGAGAGCGCTGGCATGAGGGACCTTCTGAGAAAGTTGCAACCGACAGAGTTTTCTGACCTGATTGCACTTGTTGCGCTCTACCGGCCAGGACCTATTGGCAGCGGTATGGTGGATGAATTTGTGGCAAGGAAACATAAGCGCGCAAGAATAGACTATGAGCATCCCTTGCTTGAGCCTATTCTGAAAGATACGTATGGGGTGATTCTCTACCAGGAAGATGTTATGAAGATTGCTACGCAGTTGGCGGGTTTTTCTCCTGAACAGGCCGATATTCTACGTCAAGCTATGGGGAAGAAGGAGCCCGTAGAAATTGAAAGACAAAGAGATAACTTTGTTAAAGGAGCAGAAAAGAAAGGAATTTCTGCAGGTAAGGCAAATAGGATATTCGACGCAATGGTGAAATTTGGTGGGTACGGATTCAATAAATCCCACGCAAGTGCGTATGCGCTTCTTGCTTACCAGACTGCATGGCTCAAGGCAAACTTTCAAATTGAATATATGACAGTCCTTTTAAGTAGCGAAATGGAAAATACCGATAAGATTGTGGAGTATATGACTGAGTGTCGTCAGATGGGAATTACCGTGCTCCCTCCAAGCATAGAGGAGAGTTATTCAGAATTCAGGATAGAAAACGGAAGTATTCGTTTTGGACTCGTTGCTATTAAGAATGTAGGGCAAGGAGCAATAGATTCTATAGTGAGCGCACGGGAGAGCGGAGGAACATTTAAGTCATTATATGACTTTTCTCTCCGGGTCGACTTGAGATTGGTTAATCGAAGAACAATAGAGAGTCTGATTAAGGCAGGCTGTTTCGATTCGCTTGGTCTGCCCAGGGCCCAGTTATTCAAAGGTTTAGACTCAGTTTTGGAGAAAGCAGCGCGGGCTCAGAAGGAGAGGCTGAGTACCCAGACTTCATTCTTGGAACTTGTTGACTCCACTTTCAAAGGAGACGAGGAACTACCACCCTCGAAGGAATGGCAAGAGAATAAGTTATTAGCATATGAGAAGGAAGTACTGGGGTTCTACATTACAGGTCACCCTTTAGCTAAATTTGCGGAAGAAATCAACAATTATGTCACGCATACAATAGATAGATTGTATGAGTTAAAATCTGAAAGTCAAGTGACCATAGGGGGAATAATAGTTTCCCTTAATAAAAGGAAGACAAAAAAGGGCCAATCGATGGCAATCCTGAAGTTAGAGGACCTGAGCGGAGTGGTTGAGGTTGTGGTCTTTCCCGAGGTTTATGAGAGTGGCTTAGAATACCTGCATAAAGATGAGATGGTTGTGGTTAAAGGGAGACTCAATTGGTGGGAGGATAAGCCAAGGATTGTAGCTTCAGAAGTGATTCCTTTTACTCGGGCTAAGGAAATTCTTATTCACGAGATGACTTTGAAACTTTCAACGACCGGACTGGAAGAAGGTACATTAAAGAAGTTGAAGAAATTATTTGTTGACAATCCTGGTAATTGCCGGGTGAGCTTTAGCTTGCAGGCTCCTCATGATAAACTCATCAAAATAAGTTCAAAACTACAGGTTAAACTTAGCGACGAATTGCTTGAACAGTTGAAGGGGCTTCTGGGAAAGGATTCCATTCAGCTATCGCACTAAGTACCGTTTCTTTAGGGAGGAAGTATGGGCTTTGTGAGAGTTTTGTTTTTGATGGAATCCCAACAAGGAGGAACATATGCCGGAGCTTAGAAAAGACCCTATATTAGGTCGTTGGATTATCATTGCTACTGAACGAGCAAAGAGGCCTTCCGACTTTGGGGTGGAGTCTCAGGAGAAGTCAAATGAGAAACTCTGTCCATTTTGTGTGGGAAATGAGGAGAAGACTCCTCCTGAGGTCCTCGCATATCGAGAGGCGGGAACGAAACCTAATAGCCGAGGATGGTGGTTAAGGGTGGTTCCGAACAAATTTCCGGCCCTCCAGGTAGAGGGAGATCTCAATCGCATGGGTGAAGGTATGTATGATAAAATGAATGGTATAGGTGCACACGAAATAATCATCGAAGGTCCTGACCATTATAAGACCCTACCAGAACTGGAAAAAAAGAATGTGGAAGATGTAATATGGGCATATAGAGACAGAACTGTGGATCTAAAGAGAGATTCCAGGTTCGAATATATTCTAATCTTTAAGAACCAGGGAAAAGCTGCTGGCGCGTCTCTGAGCCATACCCACTCTCAGCTAATTGCTCTACCCATAGTGCCGAAAGCGGTGAAAGAAGAGATGGTAGGAGCACAGCATTATTACGACAATAAGGAAAGATGTGTATTCTGTGATATTATCAAACAGGAGGCGAGGTCGGTTACGAGAGTGATTACCGAGAATGAAGACTTTATAGTCTTTGCGCCATTTGCTTCCCGATTTCCGTTTGAGACCTGGATTATTCCCAAAAAGCACGATTCAGCTTTTGAAGATATCCAGAAACATGAAGTAGTCCATCTATCATGTTGTCTTAAAGGAGCCCTGACCCGTATGAACATGGCACTCAATTATGCTCCATATAACTACATTCTCCATAACTCTCCCCTTCCGACGTCCAATCTTCCCTACTACCACTGGCATATTGAGATTATGCCCACATTGACCAGAGTTGCTGGATTTGAATGGGGGACTGGTTTCTATATTAATCCCACCCCTCCTGAAGAAGCAGCCAGATTTCTAAGGGAAGTCGAAATTTAACTGCTACGGAGGTGCCTAACTGAACATTCTATTTGCTTCCTCAGAAGTGGTTCCTTTTGCAAAGACCGGCGGCCTTGCCGATGTGAGCGGGGCTTTGCCCAGAGCCGTAAAGGCCCAAGGCCATGATGTGCGAGTTGTGATGCCAAAATATGGAGTTATTAATAATCAAAAATTTGGATTGAGAAATCTGAACAAGAGTCTTTCCATTCCTGTGGGAAGCAAGGTAGCCATAGTTTCAATTCTGGAAGGCGAACTGGAGAGGACCATTCCCGTATATTTTATTGATTATAAGCCTTACTTTGAGCGACAGGAGCTTTACGGTACTCCAGAAGGTGGCTACGAGGATAACGCTGAAAGGTTCATCCTTTTTTCAAGAGCAATACTTGAAACTACTAAGGCAATAGATTTTCAGCCCGATGTGATTCACTGTAATGATTGGCAGACGGGCCTAATTCCCGTATACTTGAGGAGATTGTACAGGTTCGACCCCTTCTTCCGGAAGACGGCCACGGTTTTGACCATCCATAACATCGCTTATCAAGGGATATTTTCCAGGGAGAGCCTGAATTTGGCCGGTCTGGGTGAGGATGAATTTACTCCTGAAAAATTAGAATTCTATGGTCGGGTTAATTTCCTCAAAGGAGGACTTGTCTATGCAGATGTGTTGAATACTGTAAGTGTAACCTATAGCAAAGAAATTCAGTCCTCGCCAGAATTTGGATATGGCTTGGAAGGGGTTCTTGCCCATCGAAGACAGGACCTTTATGGGATACTTAATGGAATCGACTACAATGAATGGAACCCGGCAAAGGATGAGATTATTGCTTGCAACTATACAATAGATAGCATAGAAAGGAAGAGCGAATGCAAGAGGGCACTTCTTGAGGAAAATAATCTGCCGGTCGACCCCGATCAACCCTTACTGGGAATCGTATCTCGGCTTGCTCGACAGAAAGGATTGGATATTGTTGCAGAAGCAATTGATGAAATAATGAGGTTAGATTTGTGCTTTATTCTTTTAGGAACTGGCGAAGAAGAGTATAATCGGCTTTTTATGCAGATAAGGAAGAGCTACCTTACGAAGGCAGCAATCCATATTACTTTCGATAACAGGCTTGCTCACAGAATATATGCGGGTTGTGATCTGTTCTTGATGCCTTCACGCTATGAACCATGTGGACTAGGACAGTTAATCAGCCTCGCCTATGGGACTGCGCCGGTAGTTACTCGCACAGGCGGATTGGCAGACACAGTTGAAGAGTTTAGTCCTAAAACTGGTAAGGGAAACGGTTTTCTGTTGAGCGAATATTCAGCATCTGCTCTTGTGGCTGCTATCAAGAGAGCGATAAGCATTTATCAACAGAAGGAAGCTTGGCAGAGACTGATCAGAAATATGATGGAGGCCAAGTTCTCTTGGGAATTATCTACTGAAAAATACTTGAGACTTTATCAAAGAGCGATAGATAAAGTGGTAGAGAGTTAAAATCGGGTTGACAAAATAGTGAAGTTGTGATAAACTTTATATAGACTGAAGATTGGCTGTCGTTCGATAAGAGCAACCCCCGGTATGTGGGGGGCGCAAAGCCTTAGAGTCCTCGATTAGTCGGGGATAGTCAGGTTGCCGAAGACGATAGAACTGTTTCAAAAGCCGAGTTGCTGAAGAGAAAACAATTTTAGAAAGTTTCAGGCTTCTGGCAACTCGGCTTTTATTATAAACTGGTAAGAGAGGAGGTGCATTATGGGAAAGAGAAGGGAGCAGGTTTTTGCCATTGTCGTGGGATTAGTTTTAGCTCTGAGCACTTCTCTATTAGCGAAAGATATCCACTACGGTAAACATCAAGGGGAACTCAAGAATCTCAGCATAAGGGTTCTCTATACTAACCCTTATTTCTATACGAGAGAAGGTCTAGCTGGGTATTATATCGGAATGCCGATGACCTACGAAGTCCATATTGTAAACAACAGTAGGCGGAACTACGAGCATCTGGATGTAACAGCGATTCAGGAGTACTACCATTCGGGAACTTGTAATCGTACCTGGTATCCCTACCCTCAGCAGGTCACTTATAGTAAGGGAGAGCCTTTGCCCGGCGACAGCAAACAGGTTTGGAAGAACATTTCACTTGGACCAAGTCAGAAGATAATCCTCCTCGGCAGATACGATGTTCCTCTTGCTGCCTGTGATGGGCTTGACCAGACTCATGTGATTATTCAGCATACTAACAAAGGCAGGGTCGAAGCCTCTATAATGTATTATGAACCAGAATGCGGGGTATTCTGTCCGCCTCCTAAATAGAGTTTAGTCCCGGTTTTTGATTTTGCAGGCTTAGGGTTTAAAATACTGTATTATTAATATAAAATAGATCCTGAGCAAAAAGCTCTGGGTCTATTTTTTTATTGTAATTAGAAGGGAAATCGTGTAAAATTTACGGCATAAGGTATTTTCATTTTTGGTTTTTCGAGATAATGGTGAAGAAAATAGTAATTTTTGTTCTATATCTATCTATAGTTTCTTCTATTCCGGTCTTGGCATTTCGCTGGCGTCTTGAAGCCGACAATCGTTATGTGGAGATGGCCTGCGATTATAGCCAGCTCTCTCAGCTTAGTCGGCAATGGAAGTACGAACTTGAACAATTCTTGTGTGAGTTGAAAGAGGCCGGGATTGATTCTATAGCTATTGAAGAAGAAACTCTGGAAAAGCTATCTCAGGAAGGCAAGCTAATCTTGGTCCAGGGAGAAGAACTTGAGAAATTTCACAATATAGTTCCGGTTCAACCTATCTTTCTTAAAAATCTAATGATGAAAGATCTACATAAATATGCCTTCGTCATAACGGATGATTTACTTATCTTAGACAAAATCGAGAAAATACTTGCTGAAAAGCTGGGCGGAAAGAGAGTTATGGAGTTGGGGAAGGCTTCTTATGGGAAGAATAAGGCGGTTCTCGGTCTTTACGGAATGGGTGAAACAGATATTTCTCAGGTAGGCATTGGTTTTTCCAAAGAAAAGATTGAAGCCATAGCCAATTGCGGGTTAAAGTCAATTCTCCTTCTCGCAAATGGCCCCCTTATTAATGAATCTTCACTAAAGACTCTTCTCTCCAGCGTAGAGGATTGGGGAAACGTATCGGGGGTTATATTTTCCGGAGACACCGTTCCTGGCTATCCCGATTTTCTCGATTCCTTGAGACGGGAGTTGGAGACAAGAGAAATCAAGTTAGGTATTGTTGAATTCTTGAACCAAGATGGTCTGGCTAAAGTGACTGAGAATATTTCTGAAAGAATAGTTAGAGTACACTCCATTTCGGCTGAAGATATTGTTTCTCTTGACCCTGGTGACGGGTTGAAAGTCTCCAGACTAATTTCCCGTTTCAGTAGAGCTACCAGAGAAAGGAATGTGAGGTTGCTCCATATTTTTTTGCCTTTCATCTCGGGAAATAGTGAAAACCCACAAGTTCAATCGAATATTGAGTATATTAGAAAAATTAGAGCATCAATTTCCGGAAATAACTTTATGATTGGTCTTTCTAAACCATTTCAGACTTTTCCTCCTTCACTATACCTTTTTACTTTTCCGATTTTTCTATTGTTCTTAATGGCCCCGCTCTGGTTACTCTCTTTTTACAGGTCTTTTTCCTCAGGCTTCTATTACTCTTATCTATTCTCTTCTCTGGTACTCATAATCTTATTCTCAGAGAAGCAACTCTTCGTCCAGATTGTGGCTTTGATTGCTGCTCTCTCCTTTCCTATTCTGGCACTAGCTTTGGGGCTACTTCTCTACCGCTCGCCGATAGCGAAGGCTAAAAGTCAGGAGAACCCCTCTTTAGTCATCTGGTCTTTCCTTAAGGTTACAGGCGTGACCATTGTTGGCGGGCTGTTGATAGCATCCCTGCTTAGCCGTTTAGAGTTTATGTTAGGAATTTATCAGTTTCGTGGGGTGAAGGTCTCTCTTATCATTCCCCTAATAATGGGTCTATTCTTCCTGGCTGGATGGTCGGAGCGATTTCGCAAAAAAAGCGACCTGAGCAATTTTTATATGACTAAAATATCGGAATTTCTGAAAAGAAAAGTTGAATTCAGGCACCTATTGACCTTTCTGACTCTGGTTTTGGCCATGACTATCCTTGTTCTGAGGAGTGGAAACTATCCCGGGCCTTTTCTCTGGGATATGGAAAATAGGGCGCGAGAACTACTGGAAAAACTGGTCATCGTTCGGCCGAGGATAAAGGAGTTCCTCTTGGGCCATCCGCTGATGATTGCGGGGATTTATCTATATCTAAAAAATAGGTCTGAGATAGGAGAAAAGTCAAGTTCGGGTAAAGAAAGCTGGCAATTGTTTATTATTCTCGGCATGATCGGACAGGTCTCCGTAATAAATAGTTTCTGCCATGCCCATTCGCCACTAGTCATCTCCGTGTTGCGCACAGTAAATGGAATCTGGTTGGGGATGGCAACAGGAACTCTATTGCTCATAGCTCTCCGATTGTGGAAGAAGACCTATAGGGATTTGTAAGATATGGTAAATAGAATCTTAGTTGCTGGCTATTATGGTTTTGATAACGGTGGCGATGAGCTGATTTTATTTTCCTTAGTCAACCGACTCAAAAAGCTCAAACCCAACATAAGAATATCGGTGCTTTCTAAACAGCCAGCAAAGACTGCCAGAGACTATGGAGTAAATGGAGTAAATCGTTGGAACCCTTTTACTATTCTCCTTGCCATCTTGCGAACGGACCTTCTAGTTTTTGGTGGCGGAGGCCTCTTACAGGATTTGACGAGTAGATTAAGTATCTATTACTATCTTGGGTTAATCATCCTAAGCAAACTATTTCTTAAGAAAGTCTTTCTGATTTCCCAAGGGGTTGGTCCAATAAGAATGAGCTTTAACAGGAAAGTTACGGGAACTATTCTTGGCCTTGTTGATTTGATAACCGTTAGGGACGAATTGTCAAAATCTGAACTTGCAAGATTGAACAGGAAACTCTCAGTTTCTGTCGTTCCCGACCTTTCATTTAGTCTTGACAGATTGGCATTGAGAAAGAGTCTGGTCTCAAGTCTACTTTCTAAAAGAGAACCTGCAATTGGAGTGTCTATTCAGGAATTTGAAAAGAGTGAAAGTATTGAGGAAAAAATTGGGGAGATATGCGACGAGTTGATTAGAAAGATTGGCTCCAAGATTATCTTTATCCCTTTCCATAAAGTGGAAGACTTAAGAATAAGTAGAAAGATAGTAACAAGAAGAAAGAATGGTTATAGATTATTTTTCTGGAAGGATGTTCGGAGTCTCTTGGGAGTCTATGATGGCATAGATTTGATGCTGGGAATGAGGTTACATTCTATTGTCTTAGCTTGCCTTTTTGATAAGCCTTTCCTGGCGGTCTCGTTATCCCGAAGCCATCCCCTTTACGACCCAAAGCTGGAGAGCTTCTTAGAGCTATTGGGCCAAAGAGCAATAGATATAGCGCTCCCGGCTTCCCAGATAGCCAGTAGGGCACAGGAAATCTTAGTTGGTCGTGGGGAATTCGCTGAAGAGATATCTACCAAAGTTAACGAATTGAGGGAAAGCTCCCTAAAAAACATTGAAATATTTCGTGGACTATTGTAAATATTACAAGACTTTTCTTGAATGGAAGGCTAACTATTCCTCATAAATTGATAATCCTTTACAATTTCTCTAGTTTTTAGTATATTATAAAATTATGATGGAATCATGGCATTTTCCAGTATTCGTCAATTCCAAATATTAGGAGGAAGAAAATGTATAAGAAAAAGAGAATAGTGTTCAATTTAGTGTTATGTCTTTTCCTACTATTTTCTTTGGCCGTGGTTAGGAGCAGAGCCATTCAAGGCGTGGTTGAGAGGGGAGGCGAAATCTATGAACGGATAAGATTGTTAACTGAGGTTTTCACTCTCATAAGGGATAACTATGTTGACCCTATAGATCCTCAGAAATTGATTTACGGCGCTTGTGAAGGTATGGTCAGCAAGCTTGACCCTTTCAGCCAATTTATGGACCCTAAAGGCCATGAAATGATGAAATCTGAAACTGAAGGGAAATATGGGGGATTGGGAATTAGAATTGCTATTCGAGAAGGCAGGTTAACGGTGGTCACCCCTCTTCCTGGCACGCCGGCATACGAGTTAGGTATCCTGCCCGGAGATGTGATACTCAAAATCGAAGGTAAGAGTACCGAAGATATCACACTCTCGCAGGCAGTTGAGCTTTTACGAGGAGATCCAGGCACAAAGGTTACCATCTCGATTCTTCGAGAAGGAATGAAGGATTTAATGGACTTTACAGTAACCAGGGCAGTGGTGAAAATAGAAAGCGTTCCCAATGCCAGGGTCCTGACCGATAAGATAGGCTATATTGAAATGACCGAATTCTCCAAGGATACGCCTCACGAATTCGATAAGGCATGGAAGAAATTGAAGAAAGAAGGTATGGAGAGCCTGGTTCTCGACTTGAGATATAACCCGGGTGGGCTCCTGGCTATAGCAGTCGATATTTGTAAGAATTTCATTGGGGACGGGAAACTGATTGTTTATACTCAAGGCCGGACTCAGGAACAAGTCATTAAGTTTTTCGCAGACGATAAGCCGAGGTACGAGAAAATACCAATGGTCATTCTTGTGAATAAGGGTTCGGCTTCTGGTTCAGAAATTGTCGCTGGATGTATTCAGGATTGGAAAAGGGGAGTTATTGTCGGTGAGAAGACTTTTGGAAAGGCTTCTGTGCAGAGCTTATTGCCTCTATCTGATGGTTCTGGCCTGAGGTTGACTA
>Ga0315308_1000441_pt1 | contig 23236 bp, 24 predicted proteins | sample TDP3_MG_FD_203078 | JGI IMG/M metagenome (GOLD analysis project Ga0315308, IMG submission 203078) | Freshwater sediment microbial communities from Lake Towuti, South Sulawesi, Indonesia - TDP3 | ecosystem: Environmental > Aquatic > Freshwater > Lake > Sediment | place: Indonesia: South Sulawesi... | reverse complement strand
GAAAGTGGGACCGGCAAGGAATTGGTAGCGAGAGCCATTCATACTAATGGGCCAAGGAGTGATAGACCATTTATAGTTGTTGACTGTGCTTCTCTTTCGGAAAGCCTGTTAGAGAACGAACTTTTTGGACACGAAAAGGGTGCTTTTACTGATGCATCTTCTATGAAGCGAGGATTGTTTGAAATAGCCGATGGAGGAACTTTGTTTATTGATGAGATCGGAGAGATGAAATTAGCCACACAAGCAAGACTGCTTAGAGCAATAGAGACGCATCAGTTCCGGCGATTAGGGAGCACGAGACAGATCCAGATAGATGTTAGAATTATAGCAGCGAGCAATCGAAATCTAGCTGAAGAGGTTAGAAAGGGCAATTTTCGGGAAGATTTATTCTACCGGTTAGATGTCGTTAGCATTAATCTACCGCCGCTAAGAGAGCGAAAAGAGGATATTCCATTATTAGTAGAGCATTTTATTGCCAATAATCAGGTTACCAGAGTAAAGAAGGAAGTTAGTGAGGAGTTTATGAAAATTATGATGGAGTATGATTGGCCGGGAAATGTGAGGGAATTAGCCAATGTGGTTGAGCGGGCACTAATAGTTTCTACAGGTGAATATATTACGCCTATGGATTTACGAATTGGTTTTCCCGGGCTCCCCGTAAGTAGCCTCTCTTCATCGGATAAAATGAGCTTGAAGGAATTATTGAAAGACTTTGAAAAAAATGTTATTACCAAAGCGCTTAGAGAGTGTGGAGGTAATAAGGTAGAAACTGCCAGGCTATTGAAACTGAGTAGGTCAAGATTGTACAGAAAATTAAAGGAATATCGGATTAAATAGTTAATAACTCCGTCTTTTGCGTGGTGGCGGAGATTACTTTCTACAATCATGATAGGGCAAATTTCTATTCGTGGAATTCGTCTTTTGTGCCATTAATGCACGGATGTGCCAAATCTGAGAAAAGAATAAACTTTTTGTGTCAGACTATTAATGTCCGTAAAGGGAAACGGGGAATGTGTGTCAATTATGAGACATCCCATCAAATAAAACAAATCGCACCTGCCCGCCAAAATTTCAACTCTCATCATAAAAGGCTTGCCTGAATACACATCTTTGGAAATTATCTTAATCTAATTTCTTAACAAATTGACCATCATGGCAGAAAAATTGCAACTCTTAAAATAGGCTTTTGGGGAAGCCTCGGAAAATGTGAGGGGCCCGGGGTCCTTGAGTTATGAAAAGGATAAATGTCCTTCTATTTAATTTCGACATGGAAAATACCATACAGCCATGGGTTGACAGGGATGTTCTCTATGCTATTTATGTGGGAAGGAAAATCGAAGATGTCAAAAGATTTTATAGGAATTGCAAATTTGACCTAATCTTTTTCAGAACATCGGAGAGGATAAGTGAGGGGTTGCGCACATTGGATTACTTCAAGAATGTTTCTCCGAGTTGTAAAATAATAGTAGTCTCAGAGAATCCAACTTTGCAGCATGCATTCCGGTATGCGAAATACGGGGTTTATGATTTTCGAGGGCCATTCAGGGACCTTTCTGAATTCGTAGACATCCTCAGATTTTCCAGCCAAGAGGGTATTTTTGGTAATTTATTAGATAGCATAAGGGCTAAAATCATAAATCTATTTTGGAAAAATACTCTATTCTCATTATCCGCGGCAATAACGGATACGGCTTTAGCATGTCTTGTGAAAACGAGAGGCGAATATGAATCTGTGGAACATTTGAACGGAGTTGCACAATACGCTCGTTTGATTGCTGAAAAATTATGTGGAACTAAAAAGGCGGGCGAGATTCTCACTCAAAACTACATTTACTATATATACCTTGGAAGTAAACTTCACGATATCGGAAAGATAAATACACCTCAAAAGATAGTCACAAAAAGGGGTTCTCTTACAAAACAAGAATTTGAAATTGTGAAAACCCATACTCATTATGGATATGAAATGGTATCAATTATTGAGCAAGGTGCCGGCTGGGGTTTACAGAATTTTTTAAAGATAGCAAAGGAAATAGTACTTTACCACCATGAGAATTACGATGGAACAGGTTATCCATATGGCCTAAAAGGTGAAGATATTCCATTTTCTGCAAGAATTTGTGCATTAGCGGATTCGTACGCTTCACTTGCTTCAGAAAGGCCTTACAGGAGAGCATATTCCCACAAAAAAATAGAGGATATTATATTACACAAAGAGTTTGGCAGATATGACCCGAAAATTCTGGAAATATTCAGGCGACATAATAGAGAGTTTGAAGAAATATGCAATGTCTTTAGAAGAGATATGGAAACATATCCTGATAGGAGAATAAGAAAACAATGTGCCTGGTGTAAATCATTATTTTTATTTAATAAATGGTTGGCTTATGATGAAATTCTTTATGGCTCTCATATTATGTGTCCAAAATGTTATAAGAAGGTGCAAAAATCCATAGTGCAGTTTATTAAATAGGAATTATCTATGATAGAAGAAAAAAACATCCTAATAATTGGCGGCGAAGAATCTATATGCAAAGCCCTAAAAAAGGAATTGGTAAAAAAAGGGTACGGTGTCGAGGAAATTATTGATGTAGACAATGGTCTTAATGAGTTAGAAGATAAGGAGTTTCAGGTTGCCCTCATAAGTTCCGAAGTACAGGACCTGGACGGAAATAGGATTCTGAAATGCCTAAAAGATGCATACCCCTATATAGAAGTTATTGTTGTTGCCGAACATAGCACGATGCGGTCGGCTTTTGACTCGATGCGATTAGGTGCTTATGATTATTTGACGAAACCTTTTGACTTAGATAAAGTAATTTCTACTGTTGAACGTGCCGTTCAGCATTGGAGGAAATATAGGAGGGTCCTGGAGGGAAGTCGGGGACTGTCGGTTGGGAGTCTTCCTTCCAACATTGTTGTAGAGAGTTCAGCAATGAAATCGATCTGGGATTTGATTCAGAAGGTTGCTCCTGCTGATTGTGCTGTCCTTGTTCAAGGAGAGACAGGCACTGGTAAAGGGTTGATTGCTGATGCTATACATAGGAATAGCTTGCGCCGGAATAGCCCTTTCATTGTAGTAAATTGTGGTGCCATCCCTGAAAATCTTTTGGAGAGTGAACTTTTCGGGTTTGAAAAAGGCGCTTTCACTGATGCTACTCGTTTAAAACGGGGTCTTCTGGAAGAGACTGATGGGGGAACTCTTTTTTTGGATGAAGTGAGCGAAATAAGACCGAGTTTACAATCTAAGTTGTTGCGTGTTGTCGAAACTGGAGACTTTCGTCGCCTGGGGAGTAATGAAGAAATTCGCGTTGACTTAAGAATTGTCAGTGCCACTAATAAGGATTTATATAAAGAGGTCGTTTCCCGCCGGTTTAGAGAAGACCTTTATTATCGTTTGAGTGTAGTATCTATTACTGTTCCTCCTTTGAGAGAAAGGCGAGAAGATATACCCTTATTGGTTGCCTTCTTCTTAAAAAATCTAAAGGTTTCAGGAAAAGGGAAGAAAGCAATTTCTCCGGAAGCGCTGGAGATGTTGAAGGAATATGATTGGCCGGGAAATATTCGCGAACTACGAAACGTAATTGAAAGGGTAATAATTTTGACCGAGCGGAATAACATTGAAGTTGGAGATTTACCACTTATGATTCAGAAGCATAAGACTCTGAAACAATTATTTCTGATTCCGCCGGAGGAGAGATATCTTACGCTTGAAGAGATGGAAAAGATGTATATAGAAAAGGTATTAGAAAGTTGTCGCGGACATAAGAGTCGGGCGGCGGAGATTCTGGGCATCACTCGCCATACCTTATATAACAAACTCAAGCGTTTTGGAATTGATGAGAGAAAAAACACTTCCTCTAAGTCCTTCCGGAAAGATAGTCCCCCAAATTTTGGTAAATGATTTAACATTTTGTTAAATTATTACTCAATTATCAATACCTATTCTCGCTAAATCCATTTTTTTCCGAGTTGCTTTTGTCAAAAAATTGACCACTAAAGGAGTGACCAGGACATAGAGTCATCAAGCCAGGCTACCCTTACAGAGGTCGGCCTTGGTACATTTTATCGTCAGAACTAAAAGGAGAATAGTTTTTCAACTTCCATTGAGGAGTGCGCATGGAAACAAAATTGCTCGAAAGTTAGGATGAAAGCAATCTCCCCAAATTTCAATTAAGGAGGAAAGATGAGTAGGAATCTGCTAAAGAAAGTAAAAGTGGCTTCTGGAAAAACGGCGGGCGTACTGGCCAGGGAAACCTTGGCGATGGCCAAGAGAGCCGGTAATGTGCCGGCTGCTATTAAAGTAAGAACAGCCCATGTAATCAAAGTGACAGGAAAGGCATTAAGAATCAAGAAATTAAGGAGTCATGTGAAAAAATGGGAAAAGAAAAGATGGGCCGCCTTTACCAGAATGGGTGAGGTTATATTTGGGTTGTTTGAAGTAAGAGCAAAGAACATCTGGCAGCGAAAGGACATCAAAGGCCTTCTGGGCGAATTGAGAAAATGTGAAGCTGAGATACGGAAGATAAAGGCCCAGATTACTCAGGTCGAGAAAAATAACGGAGGCCAAACAGGTTTTCATAATGCCATTTTTGATCTGAACGCAAGAGAGAAATATGTTCGTCTGGCAGCGGTGAAAGCTTTAGGTCAGTCGGGAAACAGAGACGTCATTCCCATCTTGACTAAGAGATTGGGAGACGCTGACTTGAAGGTTCGCCAAGAAGCTATACGGGCACTGCACAGAATAATTGACCGTGAATCTCCAGATTATAAGACAGGTAGCGCCCAGGCTGCTTGAACAAGGGTGTGAACCGAACTGTTTAAAGTCTCTGAAAAAGACCCCGGGGAACTCCGATTTCAAAGATTTTTAAGAATGGCTAACAGGAATTTTGGCAACGATACTTTAGTTACTGGAATCCAGGCTTTGTTTCTGAAAAAAGAGATTGCGGGGTTTTTCAATAGTCTCTTTTTAAACTGAAAATTAATATTTGGGGACCGAAGATGTCTGGTCATCCGTATAGAGGTCTAGCAGTTGCCCTTTCTTTTCTGTTGCCCGGCCTGGGGCAGATTTATAACCAGGAGTTTCGCAAAGGAACGGAATTTATTATTGCCTATATCATTTCCTGGGTGCTCTCCTTTGTCGTTGTCGGCTGGCTCTTTCTCGTTATTGTATGGATCTGGTCAATGGTTGATGCTTATCATTCTGCCGGGAAAGTATCCCCCCTCTCTCGCCGTGCCCATCCGGGTTCTGGGAGCGAGACTCGGGCACGGTGAGAGATTTTATGAATGGTTACAACTTCCATTTCACGGCTTCTCTTTCCGTAGGAGAACACTGAGAAGTAAGGGAGAAATGTAGTGCGTTCCATATGTTTGATCAATCAGAAAGGCGGTGTGGGAAAGACAACTACAGTAGCAAATTTGGGAGCCTGTCTGGCTCAGCTGGGAAGAAGGGTACTGGTCATAGACTTAGACCCCCAGGCCAATTTAACTATCCATCTGGGAATTAGGGGTAACAAAATAGAACATTCAATCTACGACCTTCTATTTTGGAAAAGTAAGGTAGAAGAGGTTATTGTTCCCACTCCAGTTCAAGGTTTAGATATCATTCCTTCCAACATCGACCTTTCCAGAGCGGAAATAGAACTGGTTAATATGCCCAGCAGGGAGACAATACTCAAAGATCGACTTTTCTTCACACTTAGAAAATACGATTATTCTTTAGTCGATTGTGCTCCTTCTTTAGGGCTACTTACTCTGAATGCTTTAACTGCTGTACGGGAAATATTTATTCCTATTCAGACTCAATTTTTTGCTTTGCAAGGAATAAACAGACTTTTGGAAACAATTGAAATCGTAAGAAAAAAAGTAAATCCTCTGCTTAAGGTGACAGGGGTCATTCCTGTAATGTACGATGTCCGGACAAATCTGAGTCAGCAAGTTTTGGACAAAATAAGAGAGTATTTCAAATCAGAAGTATTCAAGACTGTTATCCGAGAAAATGTTCGGTTAGCCGAGAGCCCCAGCTTCGGGCTACCGATTAGTTTATACAGCCCGGATTCCTACGGAGCCGATGATTATATGAAATTAACGAAGGAGGTAATCTCTCGTGAGGAAAAGTAAGAGGAAGGCATTGGGGGAAGACCCTTTAGGCGAAAGGGGAATGCGTCAGAACCGATACTTGATGAGTAAAAGAAGGTTTTCCGGGGAAGACCCTTATTCCTGGATTGCGGGGAAGGAGGAGGAAAAGAGAATGAAGAAGAAACCTGGACCGAAAAAGTTAGCTGAACCGGTTAAACGACGGGAGCCTTTCAAATTGAAGGTTAAGGAAGAAGTAAAGAAGCGCAAGCTACCGACAAAAATTCGGAAGAAACTGGAAAAAATTGAGAGAAGGGCGGTATCGGTGCCAAAGGAAATAATGGCCGCAGCGAAAGCCACCGGAAAGCTTACCAGTAAGATAACCGGAGATGTCTCCAAGATCATCGCTTCCAGGATAGTAACTGCGCCGGAAAAAACCAAGAGAATCATTCGCTGTGTTCAATCCAAAATTAAGGCTGGCGCCGCGAAAAGCAAAATGGGAGAACTTTTTGGCGTTCTGGGTAGCGAATGTTACGGACTGATTGGAAAAAAGAAGGCTATCTTTAAAGAAAGAAAGATACGGAATCTGATTGCAAAGATAAAAGATTGCCAGAAGGAGCTCCGAAAAATCGAGAAAGTAATTTAAACTTCAGACTGAAAAAATTCGAAGGAGGTCTAAAGTGGAGAAGAAGGAAGTGGTGAATAGAAAAAACTTGTTCCAAACAAAATCAGAAGAAGGAAATAAGGCCATTGATTTAACACGGGTCGTCAAAACAACGGCCTTCACTGCTGCAGGGGCAGGAGTTGGAGTACTGGGTGCTATTGCAGGGATAACCATAGCGGGGATATTTGAAATTGCGCTGCCAATTGGACTCTGCCTCTGGGCAGGGGGCGTTACTTTAGGCGCTATCGGGCTGGCATTGGGCACGAATAAGAAAAAGAAACCAGAGTGAACCCTTCTCATTAAAGCGCCAGCAAATACGACATAGACCTTTGTAAATTTATGAATCCGTAAGGCAGATTTCTAATGTTCATTAAGATTTGAATATGTTGATAAAGTTAAGGCTATTTCTAAAATTTCTGAGTCTCTATCTGGAAAAGTTACTCGATATTATAGGTAAGATTTTTAGTCTCGATTCGAAACAAGTGAGTAAGGTCTATGCTGAGGTTGGTGGGGACTGCTTGGATAGAGGTCTGGAAAGGCAGGCAATTGACCTTTACCAGAAAGTTATCCTACTCAATCCCGAGGATGGGAAAGCATATTTTCAATTAGGCAGAATCTACATGAAGATAAAAAATTGGGAAGAAGCTATAAAGTACTACCGTAGAAGCATTGAATTGGGGCAAGAAAATCACGAGGTATATTACCGTCTGGGATTAGCGCACGACTATTTTGACCAAAAAAATGAATCTTTAAAGTGTTATAGAAAAGCAATTGACCTGGATTCAAATCACGATGAATATTATTTTAGGCTCGGTATGGTTTACGATAGTAAGAAACTGCATGACAAAGCTATTACTTCCTATAAAAGAGCAATTTCGCTCAGTCCTCAAGAACCAAGGTACTATTATAGTTTGGGTTTAGCCTATGACAGCAAAGGGATGCATGACAAAGCGGTAGATTTTTTGCGCAAGGCAATGGAGTTACGGGAGAAGGAGTCACCGGTAATAGATAACGAATAGATAACAACATCAGAATCTGGTAATAAGAATCCATTGCGGAAGGGCTGCCGGTTGCGACGAATAGGGAGCAAAGTAAAAGATTCACTTTCTGGCACTCTGAAGAGTGCCCGACCACGCGTAGGGGCGACCCTTGCGGTCGCCCCTTAGGGTGACGGAAGCGAACGTCCCGATAATATCGGGAAGCACAGGTCCGATAGGACTCCGAAACCCGATGGAGGCGTCGGACTCCTTCGGAGCTGATTCACATAGACGATAACCACTGTGGAAGGGGTGACAGAGAGCGAAGCGAACGCAATAAGGGGAAACCTGTTGAGGTTTCCCCTATTGAGCACAGGCAGATTCACATAAGGAGGAAAAAGATGTTAGCAAAAATTGAGATTTTGGTACAGACGCTTAAACTGGCATTCAAGAGGTTCCTTGAATGGGCGGAGCAACTTTTTCAGCCGAAACCTATAGATCAGGCAACAATTTTTAGTAAAGTTGGAAAGAAATATGTAGATAAGGGTCAGGTAGACCAGGCCATAGTCTCATTGAAAAAAGCAATAGAGCTGAATCCATCAGATGCAGAAGTCTACTACAAACTCGGTCTCGCCTATGGCAAAAAAGCATTATGGGACGATGCGATCGCCTGTTATAAGAAGATATTAAAGATGGAGTCGGGTGGTACCTTATCCGGAGTTCTTAATAAGGCAGAAATATATTCCTGTCTCGGGTTGGCCTACGATAAGAAAAAGGACTTCAAAAAAGCGATAGATTCGTACCGAAAATCTTTGAGAATTTTTCCCGAACAACCTGAAATACATTATCGGCTAGGATTACTCTACGACAAGGAAAAACTAGTCAATGAATCTATCAAAGTTTATGAAAAAGCTATTGAGCTCAGTCCCCGTACACCAAAGTACTACTACAGTTTAGGATTAGCCTACGATGGTAAAGGAGAACACGCGAAGGCAATTGATGCGTTCCGCAAGGCGATGGAAGCTGAAGAAGCCGATTAGACGAAAAAAGTCCTATTTTCAAAAATTGCCATCTTAATTACTGAAAAAATGAGTCTTATAAAAGCCGTAATTAAAAGAGCATATTTTGATGAATTACATCCGATAAGGACATTATCAAATAGACAGATAAATAGAATTAAAGCGATAGCGGAGAATATAAAGAAATATCTTGCTAAGCATCAATTCCTTGCGTGGCTATTTAGAATGATTTTAACGGTAGCAGTGGTTACCATTGCCTGGGCACTTATTCATTGGTACAACGATTGTGCCAGACTGGTGACCGACGCCGAAGCATATTTCGCTCAGGTTGGCGTTGAGCTAAAAAGACGGAGCAACTTAATCCCGAATCTGGTTGTAGCAGTTAGGAAATATGCCTTTCATGAAGAAGAGATATTTAAGCATGTGTCCGATGCGCGAGAAACGTTAATTCAGGCAAGAGGCACCAGAGAAAAAATAGAAGCTGCGGCAAGTCTTGACGCGGCGTTATCAAAGCTATTGGCTCTGGTTGAGCAGTATCCGGACCTGAAAGCTACGCAAACTATGCAGGATTTAATTAGGGAATTGGCAAATACGGAAAACCGTATTGCCGAACAAAAGGAAAAATACAATGGTGTAGCTCAGGCGTATAATCAACTTCTGAGTGCCTTCCCCACAAATATTCTGGGCAGAATTTATGGATTTAGCCACCGGATGCCATATATTGGCGCTGAGAAGGACCTGCTGAATTCACCAGAAGTAGAACTTGAATGGAGGGTAAATTTTATGGATGACCCCCGTTAGAAATCCTGTGGTCTATTGGATTGGGGTTAAGTTTTTTGTTATGAATTTCAGCCCGGTAGATTTCGGTGGCCGTATTAGAGATTTCTAACAGGATAAAGGAGGCGTAGAGCTATGAACAAGATTATTGCTGGTTTGGTTCTTACGGCTATAGGCCTGTGGGCAATAGTTTCGTGGTGGTGGTTCATATGGGACATTATCAGAGGGTTAATAGCGATTTTTTTCGTTCTTGGCGGGTTAACCTTGCTCGGCTTAGGAGTAAAGAATAGCGGTAGGAAACCTTCGAAAACAAAGGAAAAAGAATAGAAGATAACCTGCTTTCTCTATTGGGTTATCGGAGATTGGTCATATGGGATCAGAGACTAAAATACTCAATTCAAATAATTCTTGCGCGAAGGAAAAGCTAAAACCGTGGATAGTGGGACTAATAGCTCTAATTGTTATTGTGGTAGGTTGGATACTGTTCGGCAAGGGATGGAAAAATAAGGAGTATGCCTCGGAGGATAGCATGTTCTTGGGCAAAACAGATTTCCCAGCCGGAGTAGAGCCGGGGAACAGGCCTAATCAAGTCATTAGAGGCAGGCTATCACAAGATTCATACCACAGTGTTGTGGAATTGGTAAGACCGTCCGTTGTTGGAATTAGCCTCTCGAATGCCCAGCCGTTTTTACAAAAGTGGGGAGCAGCCGAAACTCAAACGCCCGATATAGCATGGAGTAGATGCCCTAACTGTGGTTGGATAACCACGCACCCCCCAGAAAACCCACTAACTCCAATCGTCTGTCCCAATTGCAGAAGGGTCATAGAGCAAAACCCACGAGTGCAAAACCAGGCATGGCTACAACCTTCACAACAGCCGGAGGGACAAACACAGGTTTTGGGGAGAGGGGTGCAAGGGTTCGGTCCAAATACGCTTACTATGTCTTGTCCCAATTGTGGAATGGAAGTGACCCGCCAGCCAGGTGTTCCCTGGTCTTCAATTACCTGTCCCAATTGCGGTTCGGCTATGTTTTGCCCCCGCTTACCAAACAACTCGATGGGAGGACAACGACAGGTCTGGATGCAACCTACGGTAGAGCAAACTCCACCCCTGACCGTTCAGAGTCCGCCTGTGCCTTCAAACTCTCAAAAGGTAACCATACCTGGATTCTACGGTTTAGGTTCGGGCATTATTGTTTCCAAAAGGGGATATATATTGACTAACTCGCATCTCGTTTCAGGGCAGAAGTTCTTTACCGTGACCTTATTTACCCCACAAGGACAAAGTGGTTTTCAGGGTCAAGTAGTTGCACAGGCATCAGACCGTGACCTGGCCATCGTAAAGATAGACCCGCAGAATGTAGACCTACCGGTTGCACCCATAGGCAATTCCGATACAGTCCAGGTTGGTGATGGAGTTCTTGCCTTAGGTAATCCTTTCGGCCTATCCCAAACTGTGACATCAGGCATAATCAGCGCGGTCAGAGGTTACGCAGTCATTGAGGGACATCAACTCAATAATCTCATCCAGACAGATGCTCCGATAAACCAGGGTAGTTCCGGTGGCCCTCTCGTTAATCTATCCGGGGAAGTAATCGGTATAAATACAGCAATCTATTCGCCCGTTGAAACACATACTGGTTTAGGGTTCGCTGTACCGATAAATCAGGCAGTGGAGGTTTTCGGAAGTTACATGGATGGAATTGCCCAGAAGGCTGCTATGAAGTTGTTAGGCTATCCCAATCCCAGAGCATATCCAGTGGCCGGGCAACAAAATCGACCTAATACAGAGCCAAGAGAAGATGCACCGGCCTGGCTGGGGATAAATATACAAATTTTGAATGATGTACTCGCCGAACAGCTCAATGTTCCGGTAGATAGAGGTATTCTAATAAATGAAGTCTATGCGAATTCGCCGGCTCAAGAGGCAGGATTAAAACGTGGGGATGTAATTATTCGTTTTGATGGAAGAAGAATTACTGATGAGACAAGAATAAGAACCTTATTGGCAGAGAAGAAACCTGGCGATAAGGTCAACTTAACAATTCTCCGGGGAAGAAAACGACTTGATATTAAATTTGCGGTTGCAGGAGGTGCCTGGAGACAAACTCAACCGGTGGCCATGAAAAATCAGTCCATTGACCTATTAAAAAATGCAGAAATAGAAACCGGGAGTGCGGAAATCGTCTCCATCGGAATTGCTGCGGTTAACATTACTCCGGAAATTGCATTCGCCTATGGTTTGCCGAGAGACACCAGGGGCATAGTTGCTACCGAGACAGAGGGTTTGGCATTAAACAGCGGAATAAGAGACGGTGACATAATTGCGAAAGTGGATAACAAACCTACCCCTGACCTAATAAGTTTCTTAAAAGCGATAAGAGACCGAAACTTATCTGAAGGCATCACTTTTTCTCTGATACGCACAGGCAGACCAATTGAGATAGTAGTCAAAGAGCAGCCTGAACTTTTGCCAAGGGGACTATGAATGGCTCAACAAAAATGTGAAACTTGCGGTCGGAGAGCGACATGGCTAAGTGCGGGACAGAATTTTATGCTCGCTTCTATTAAAGGAATAGTGGGATACATAACTACCAGTAGAGCGCTATTGGCTGATGCGTGCCATTCGGGGGCGGACATACTTTGTGCTCTCCTTGCGGCGTGGGGCACGCGGTTTAGTGACAAACCCATAGACAAGACTCATCCATATGGTTATGGCAAGATCGAGTTTATAGTTGGAATAATAGTAGGTGTCGTCCTAATATTTGTTGCTCTAACAATACTTCGTGGCTCATTAAGGGTACTGTTCTGGCACATGAGAATACGTTCCCCGAATATCTTGGCCTTCTGGGTAGCATTACTTTCGGTCTATTCCAATTTCGTCGTCTCACATTATAGTATGTGCGCGGCCAAAGAGTTGAATAGTCCTGCGCTGAAGTCGATGTCAATAGATAACCGATCTGATGCATACTCATCTATTCCGGTTGTAATTTGTATTCTTGGCAGCCAGCTCGGTTTTCCTCAGTTGGACCCTATAGCAGCCGCACTGGTAGGGTTGGTGGTTTTCAAAATGGGTGCCGGATTAGTAATAGAGAACTATCGTGGATTGCTTGATGTTTCCTTAAGGCCAGAAAAAATAGAAGAAATAAGAAAAATAATAATTTCATTGCCCGGAGTGAAAAAGATAGGCTATTTAAAGACAAGACAAATAGGGCAGAAAATATGGGTTGATGTAGAGGTGAGTCTCAAAGGGGAAAAAACACTGAATGAAGCAAATGTAGTATCTCGCGAAATACGATCTGCTCTAATGCGGAAAATCGAGCACATCAGTAATGTTCAGGTTTCTTTAAAACCAGCGGCTTACAATTAGTAGTCAAATAAGGTTTTTTCTATGGATTACTAAATATGAGAAATTGGCAAAACATAATTTTGATAACTATCGTCTGTGTAGGCTTAATTTTCTGTTCACTCCTCTTATTTCGTGGCCGCGTTGAAATAGAGATTGATGAAATCGAAAACGGTTTAGACAGATATCTTAAGAAGATTACTTTGGTAGCACTACGAGATGCTATTGGCAAACTAAATTCGAACTCAGGCTCGACAGATTCCTATAATCATCCTGTCGGCATTTTCGGCGGTAATAGCGTCCCCGATACGGTCACGGGTCCTACGCCAAGAATTATCGGATGGGTAAGCAATATCGTTAGTGAAGTAAAGCCGGCGGTAGTTGGTATTTGCGTTGGGAACACAGGTCAAACCCCACCCTGGCAACAGGGCTGGGAGATCATTACACCTTCAGGAAAACGAAGCGTTGGCAGCGGAATCATTGTTCACGAGGAAGGATATGTGCTTACAAATTACCATGTGCTTGCTCTGGGCGGCAATATTGTGGTTTCAATATTTGATGCGCAAGGCTGGAGAGATTATCGGGCGGAGCTGATAGGTATTGATAAAGAAAACGATTTGGCATTATTAAGAATTGTTAGCCCCGGTGGACAAAATCAGATATTCCCTCGTGCCCGTATTGGCAATTCGGACAGAGTTGCTGTAGGAGATAAAGTTATTGCGATTGGCAACCCTTTTGGATTGACTCAAACTGTCACGAGCGGAATTATCAGTGCTCGTCGCCGAAAATTGCCCATAGGGGGTATAGTACTCCATAATGTATTCCAAACCGATGTACCGATAAGCCCGGGCAATAGCGGGGGTCCGCTTCTCAATCTGCGAGGTGAAATTATTGGAATAAATACAGCAATATTTTCTCCTATCGAATCAGCGTATACAGGTATAAGTTTTGCTATTCCAGTAAATCAAGCAAAAAATCTACTCGTGAATCTACCGGACTTGACCGCCAAAGTGCCTGCGGCTCCTGTGACTTTACCTGCTGGCTATGAATTTGTAAGGTCGAACCAACCGAACTACAAATATGTCGCCGCAACGGCTCGACCAAAGTCACCCCTGCAAAACAAAATTCAACCTTCTCCCGGCGAAGGTATTGAAGAACTTGCGTGGTTAGGGATAGACATTGTTCCCGCGAATGACGCTAATACTACTACAAGCGAGGTTCTGGTTGACGAAATAGAAGGCATAACTCCGATGGAAGCAGGGCTCCAGGCAGGAGATATTATCAGGTCACTAAACGGATATCCAACGCCAAACATCTATGCATTTAAGGAAATAATAAAAAAAGTACCGCTCAAAGAAGGTCAAGCAGTAGTTCTCGATGTCTATCGTCCTCGGAATAATCAATCTTTGTATATTAGCTTCCGATTAAGGAAATGGGACCTGCAAGGAAGATAAATGCGACCAGTATTTGATTTAATATCGGTCGCATTTACCCTGAACGAAGTGAAGGGTCTCCCTTGAAATAATGAAGCATGAGATAAACGAATATGGAAAAAGACATAAGGAAAAAAGCAAATGAATTATATAGCAGGGGATTACTTGTTTTCAACCAATCCATAGGCAGAGAAAGATTAGAACTGGTGACCGAGCTCTGGCAGCGAGCATTGGAACTGTATCGTAAGATTGGTGATGAAAGTAAAGCCAGAGAGATAGAAAAAACTCTAGTGAACCTGTATAAGAGAAAATCTATGAAAATTGAGGAAAGAGGAAAAGAACGAAATACCATAACCACGAGATTTGATGATTGGAGTCTATTTTTCAAAATCGGATGTTTCGGTTTCGGTGGTCCTATGGCTGTATTCAGTCTCCTGGAGAACGAGTTAGTGTGTAGAAGGAGAATTCTGACAGATGAAGATTTCCTTGAAGGTGCGGTGTTAGGCGATATTTTGCCAGGGCCAGTGACAATGGATATCGTGACCTACACAGGCTATAGGCTCAAGAAATGGTCTGGCGCAATAGTTTCAACACTGGTTTTTGTCTTGCCGTCATTTATCCTGATGACTGTTCTCGCTATGCTTTATAACAAATATAGTTTAGCACCGAGAGTGGAGGCGATTTTTAAATGTTTGGGAGCAGCAGTCACAGGACTGATAATTTCCGTAGGACTGAAGCTTAGCGAGAGGGAAGTAAGAGATTATCGCGCAACGGGAATCTTAATCTGGGCGTTTGCTTCGTCACTGATTTTTAAATTTGACATCCTGACAGTTGTGGGACTTGCCGGAATGGCGGGCATACTTCTTTATATGGGCGGGAGTGAAAAAAGCGACAGTACTCGAAATGTTAAGGAGAAGTTTTAACAAGCTAAATAGATGGATAAGTTACTCAGGTTATCTTGGGTGTTTCTAAAAATTGGTACTTTCTCCTTCGGTGGCGGCATTGTCATAATTCCGCTTGTGGAAAATGAAGTCGTTACGAAATATGCCTGGCTCACGAAAAGGGAATTTGTTGATGCAGTAACCCTGGGTCAAATCACGCCGGGACCGGTAGTAATCTCTTCAACATTTATAGGATATAAAGTGTGTGGCATATTGGGTGCCATAGTCTCAACCTTGAGTGTAATTTTGCCGTCATTTGTGATGATTTGCCTTGCCACAGAGGGGATAAGGAAATTCCATGAGAACAGAGTATTGGCGAACTTTTTCCGCGGAGCACGTACTGCGGTAATTGGCATGATTTTCGAAGCGGGTCTGAGTATTGGGAAAGGTTCATTGATTGATTTCAAAACGATCTTAATTGCCTGGATAACCCTGATTTGCTTACTTAAGTATAAGTTAAATCCAATCTGGGTGCTCCTTGGCGCCGGGATTATTGGATTGGTGAGTTAGGTGGGCGGAAAATGAATAAGAATTGCGAACTCTGCAGGAAAAGGCTAATCCTCTGGTCGTTATTTTTAAATCTTTTCTTAAGTTTAGTGAAAGGCATGGTGGGTATACTCGGTTCGAGCGAGTCCCTAATTAGTGACGGACTTTATTCGTTCTACCAGAGTTTTGCAACAGTGAAGTCTATTTTCTTATTAGATAGAAATAAGAAAGGTAATGGCATCTACAAATCTGTCTGGTTTGCAGGTCTGGTCGTTTCCGTAATGCTAATTCTGGGCACTGGAGATGTTCTCGTCTTTTCTTTGGTCAGAATATCCAGGGCGGCAAGAGGATTACTTGTTCGGCCGAGTCCATACGCACTCTATACAGCGATATTGTCTGTCCTAGCGAATCATCTTCTATATAGGTATAGTGTCTGCTCAGAAAAAGAAATGGCGGAAAGGGATATATCAGAAAGCGAAATATCTCGAAGTTTGCGGCTTTTGGTCATCATTTCTTCCATAGTAGTTATTGGAATAGGGATTGCGCGAACACTATCTATTTACGGTGATGCTGTAGCCGCACTGATTGTAGCAATAATCCTCATACCGAAAGTAATCGCTTTATTCAGTCAGAGTCTGAAAGTAACAACTGACTGGACGGCATACGGGTTTAAAGTGACATGACAGATGGAAAGCCACTCTGGAAACCAAATCCCGAAAGGGCTTATCAAATAAAAAATTTTGTCGGACTATCAATAACGAGAGTAGAGAAATATGAATAAAGCCGGGTTAAGACCGTGGACGGTAATAATAACAATCTTCTTGATATTCGTTCTCCTATGGGTCATTCTTAAGAAACCGAGCCTTTTCACGAAAATGGAAGCAAAACCAAAGTACATAAATTTTGAAATCCCGGCACGGTCTGTCCAGCCGAGCGTTGTGAAGATAGGTAGTTCTGGTTATGGAGCGATCGTTCATCCTCGGGGATATGTTTTAACATTGGACTTCTCAAGATACCAAGGTAGCCAGGACAAAAAAAATAACATAAATCTGGCTATTGATACAGGAATGGATAAGAATTTGTATATCATAACAAGAGATGGGGAATCTTTTGATTCAGAAATCATAAGAATTGATAAGAAGACCGGATTTGCTCTTTTGAAGGTTATGGTTGATAGGGAATTTACGCCTTTAGAGTCTGCAAGCGGAGAAAAAGTAAAATCAGGTGAGCTATTGTTTGGGCCAACGGACGAAGGACTTGTTATCGGTAAAGTCTTAAAAATTGACCAAACGAAAGAGAAGCTCATTCAAATTGACATGGGCCCGGATTTGGCGGTTAATGGTTTGCCACTCTTTAATAGAAACGGTGAACTGGTGGGAATGTGTACTGCTTTATCAGATTTTCTGCACAACAACAATCGGGTGGTTTATGCTATGCCTGTTTCCCGCACAAAGCCACTATTGACCACTATGAGCAATCTGGTTCCCAAGATGGTTTATGGCAAACAGGGCCCTACGAGAATTGAGTGGATGGGGGCGCGTTTCCTACCGCAAACTGAAGTCATAGGAAAAAGTCTCATTGTAGAAGAAACCAGTCAATCCTGGAAAAGCCAGAGCATTTGGCGGGATAGCGGGCTGAAGACTGGCGATAGGATCATGAAAATCAATAATAATCAAATTACTGGACTCATTGAATTAGAAAAGGCCCTTCCAAGTTTAGCACAATATAAGAAGGTTAATCTAACCTTTATCCGAAATGGCAAAGAAAAAAATTCTGTTATTCAGTTGAGAAAAATTTACTCGAGTCAGAATTTATCTTTTTTGCCCGGCTTTCTTGTTCTTTTACTTTTCTTCCTCATCTACTATATTGTGTACCACGATTGGGTTGATAGGACGGTTCTCTTTGTTTTAGGAGCAATCGCAATAATCTTTTGTGGCTACTATTTTGGTTTCTACGACTGGCTGATGGCCTGGGAGGCATTAAAGAGTAGAATTGAGGTAATCTATCTTATCATCGGGATGGATATCCTGACAATTATTTTGGATGAAGGAGGGCTATTTAGCTATTTAGCAAAAAAAATTTTGGCTTTTAGCCACGGTGATAAATGGCGGATAATGTTATCTTTTTGCCTTTTGACTTATATTTTCTCACTATTTGTGAATAATTTAACAACAATTATGGTGCTTGTCCCCATGATTTTCATTCTGAGCAGACATTTAAATTTCGACCCCAAACCTTACACTATTGGTATGGTTATTGCTTCAAATTTGGGTGGAGCTTCAACAATGGTTGGCGATTTTCCTAATATGCTTATAGGGACGGAAACAGGCATAGGGTTTATTAAATTTATTTTGTATATGATGCCGGTTTGTTTGATAGAACTTCTTATACTCCTACTTTACATTCGACTATCCCAGGAAAACCTGTTTTTTAAGGAAAAGAAAATTAAGGTCAATGTATATGAGGAACTACCACAGCTGGCATATTGTGACGGCGGTAATATGACGGATAAGGAAAACCTTTTTCATAGGATAGAACGGAAATTGAAGCAGGGAATGAGAAATCCTGTAGCAGTAAAAAGGGGTCTGGTTGTCCTGGGGATACTTGTAACTGCTTTTTTCATCTCTGATTTCATTCATATATCACCAGCAATCATTGCTCTATTTGGAGGATTGGCGGGAATCTTCCTATGTAAGATAAAACCAGGGACGATATTGGAGAGATTAAATTATAAGGATATTCTTTTCTTCTCCGGACTATTTATACTGGTCGGTGCTGTCGAGGCGAGTGGACTTCTTGAGTGGTTCGGGAGATTAATTGTCCGCCTCTCTTTCGGAAATGTTCTTGTTCGATGCCTGCTTGTGATGTGGTTAGCGGGAATTGTCACTGCCTTTCTCAATGCCGGCCCCACCACGGCACTTTTTCTCCCACTGGTGATGAATTTCAAGATGTCATCTCCGCACTATTTGTACTTCTGGGCGCTTTCTCTGGGCGTGCTTGCAGGGTCGAGTGCCACACTTACCGGAGCAACGGCAGGGAGCGTCAGTTCCAATATGTTAGATGAATTTTTGAGCACGCAAATGGATGAAAAAAAGGATTTTCCAAAATCGGCTAACGGGAAAACCTACTTTAATCCATCCGAAATCTACGATGCTTCCTGCCTGTCTTTTAGAGAATACTCAAAGATAGGAATACCTGTTGCGCTAATCTTTCTTATCGTGTCCAGCATATATGTTTCTTTAATTTATCGCTGGTGAATCCTCTAGATTCCGAGGGGGATAGAATCCCGAGTATATCGGGACGCAAAGGTCCGATAGGACTCCGAAACCCGATGGGGGCGTCGGACTCCTTCGGAGCAGATTCACATAAGGAGGTCATTAATATGCAAATGCAATTACTTTTTATCCTGGTTATGGCACTACTTCTCATTGTTTTTACTTTTCAAAATCCTTATCCGGTTCAGATGCGATTTATGGGATGGCAGAGCGGGCAGATTCCCCTAATTATGGTTATTTTAATTTCAATCATTGCGGGTGTTATTGTATCGCTTTTACTAGGATTGAAACAGGCTAAAGAACTAAAAAGAGACAACCGCCAACTAAAAGCCGAGCTTGATGAATTGAAAGCGCCTCCGGTGAAGTCAGAAGAAGAATCGTAGTTGTCCTTTAATTGAATCCACTTTCGAGGTGGGGAATGGATATTGACAAATTGTTCCAGACGTTTTTGGCAAGTCTGATTGCCGGAGTGGGTGGAACAGGGTTAGGCGCGATTTTGGTTGTACCTTTTCCCCAAGTTTCTGGAGCGATACTCAGTGGTATGATAGGATTTGCTGGTGGTATCATGCTTGAGATTGTTTGTCTGGAGTTACTCCCCGAAGCGATGTCCCAGGCCGGCCAATATGTTATGTTTAGCGGATTCTTTTTCGGAATAATTTTCATAGCCTTCATTGACCTCATAGTATCCCATTTACACATGAGTGAACGAGAAAATGGAATGGATGTACAGCGGAAAGAACTATTGAAGATGGGAAGACTACTCACCATAGGAATAGCATTACATAATATACCTGAAGGAATGGCAATCGGTTCAGGCCTGGCTATTTCACGATCCCTCGGCCTAGGACTGGCAGCATTGATTGCATTACATCACGTCCCAGAAGGTGTTGCGCTTTCTGCACCGAATCACGGCGCTGGCCTTGGACGGTCAAGAACGATTTTTTTTGCCTGTCTGTCTGGATTACCTATGGTCGTTGGTGCATTAGTGGGTAATCTTGTTGCCTCTACATCGAAAGAAGTCGTGAGCGCCTGTTTAGGGTTCGCTGCAGGAGCAATGTTTTTCATTACTTGCGATGAACTGATTCCCCAGGCCCACACAGAGACAAAAAAGTATGGGCATATTCCTATTTATAGTATTGTTTTGGGTTTTGTAACTGCTCTATTTATGAGCAAAATTGCTCATTAGGAATGAATGGGAATAAATGGATAACAAAGTTGATGTAATTATTGTCGGCGCAGGTCTTGCCGGTATTGCCTGTGCCTATGTTCTGGCAAAGGAAGGGGTTGATGTTGTCGTGCTGGAACGGGGCAAATACCCGGGAGCAAAGAATGTAATGGGAGGAATCCTTTTTACTACCATTTTAGAAAAACTTATACCCGAATTCCTGAGAGAGGCCCCATTGGAGAGATTCGTAATCGGGCGGAAGTTTTCTCTTCTTTCCAGGGATACGGAGTTAGAATTTTCATTCCGGACGGAAAAATATAATCGACCGCCGTATAATCATAGCTTCACGGTGCTCAGAGCGAAGTTTGATAGATGGTTTGCCAGTAAAGTAGAAGCACTGGGTGGAATGGTAGTTACCAATGTAGTAGTGGACGAGCTTATTTGGCATGGCAAGAAATGCATAGGCGTTAAGAGCCGGTTGAGTGATGGTGAGCTTTACGCCGATGTAGTTGTCCTCGCTGAAGGTGCGAATTCTGTGATTGCAGAAAAGGAAGGCTTAAAACCGCGTGCCAACGAAAAAAATATAGCGGTGGCAGCCAAAGAACTAATTTCATTGCCCGAGGAAGTTGTTCAAGAGAGGTTTCAATTGTCGGGCGGCGACACTAAGGAGGGCGTCCCTGAAGGCGTAGCGATAGAATATTTTGGTGACGCAGTTCAGGGGATGTTCGGCAATGGATTCATATATACGAATAGGGATTCCCTTTCTGTAGGCATTGGCTGTGCATTAAAAGAACTGGCTGAAAAGAGTATTAATCCGCATGACGCCCTGGAATACTTCAAGAATCATCCCTGCGTGCGCAATCTAGTTCGCAATGGCAAAACGGAAGAATATTGTGCTCATGTGATTCCGGAAGGAGGATATCGCAATCTTTCAAGGTTGGCCTTTGATGGATTATTGCTCGTTGGCGATTGTGCCGGATTGGTTAATACATCTTTTTTTCACGAAGGTTCAAACCTTGCTATGGCTTCGGGTGTATATGCCGGGGAAATAATCATTCAAGCCTTAAAAAAAGGCGATTTCAGCCGACAAATGTTCTCTTCGTATGAAGAAAAACTGCGTAATAGTTTCGTGTTTGAAGATTTGAAGAAGTTCAGGTATTTTCCAACCCTGGGAGAAAAATGTCCTGAACTAACCAGTGATTATCCTCAAGTACTCGGAGAGGCCGTTACTGGCTATTTTGCCGTGGTTGAAAAATCAAAGCGAGTAATAGAGCGAGAGGCCGTTAAGATATTGGGGAAAAAATTGGGTATTTTTAGGTTTGGAAAGAACATCTTGAATGTAGCGAGAGCCATGGGATGGATATAAAGAACACGGTCAGGTTTAATTGATGGACCAGAGGATAGCACTATCAATAATTGTTGGGTTCATTGCCCAATTGATTAACCGTTCTCTTGGAATGGCCTATGGTGTCAGTTCAACCACCTTCCTACTCAGTATTGGAATACCGCCCCCAGCGGCAAGCACAGGCGCTCTCACAGCCGAGATATTCACGAGAGGTGTATCTGGACTCTTACATCTTAAGTTTGGAAATGTTGATAAGAAATTGTTCAAGAGCATCTCTATTCCGGGAATAATAGGTGGTGTTTTAGGGGCATATATTCTAACCGTGGTGCCCGGTAGAAGCGTAAAGCCTTTCGCCGGGTTCTACTTGCTTATGGTAGGTTTGATGATGCTACGGAAAACATTCACAAAAATACAAGAAAGAGAAGTGGAGACCAAAATTTTCCCGTTAGCGGCTTTTGGTGGTTTCTTTGATGGAGTTGGAGGTGGAAGCTGGAGTCCTGTAGTGACTTCTACTTTAGTGGCAAAGGGGAATGACCCCAGATTTGCAGTCGGCTCGGTAAACCTGAGTGAATTCTTCGTAACCGTTGCCGAGGCCGCGACCTGCTTCTCAATAATTAAATTGGCGGAGTGGCAGACAGTGACTGGCCTGATCATTGGAGGAGCATTAGCTTTCCCTATGGCAGCCTATGCCTCTAAGAGGTTGCCCTCTCGGGCATTAATGATAATGTCGCGGACATTAGTAATGGGCTTAAGCATAAGAACGATATGTCTTGCCTTATTGAGGGAAAGAATATGGATATAGAAGACAAACTATTTCTTAACAGATTTAGAGTTGATAATGGTCATCCCCATTTGTATATCAAGGACAGGATGGTATGCGCAAAATGTAAGGATAAACCCTGCGTAATTATTTGTCCAGTCAAAAATTACAGAAAAATTAATGGCATTGTTGAACTTTCTTGGGAGGGTTGCTTGGAATGCGGTTCTTGTCGGATTGTATGCAGAAATGGGGCGATTGACTGGAAATATCCCCAGGGTGGATTTGGAATTATTTATAGATTTGGATAGAGGAAATAGTGATTAAACTTTGGATAAAGGCCATAAGAGCGCCATTTTTCACGGCCACAATTATCCCGGTATTTCTCGGTAGTGCTATTGCTTGGGTTCACACAGGGCAAATCTTCTGGATGAAACTACTGTTAACCATAATTGGGGTGATTTTTGTCCACGCTGGTACCAACCTTATTAATGATTATTACGACCATAAATCAAAAAATGACGATTTGAATCTTCATCCTACTCCATTCAGCGGGGGAAGTAGAGTAATTCAACAAGGTTTAATTCCAGCCAAGCGGATATTTTGCTCAGGGCTGATGTTTTTCGGTCTAGGAAGCGGAGTTGGTTTGTATTTGAACTGGATCTCGAAGGGAAATGTGATTTTAATTTTTGGGTTGGTAGGAGTTTTATTGGGATTCTTCTATACTGCGGAACCCTTAAGGATTGGCTATCTGGGTATAGGTGAATTAGCCGTCGGATTTGGTTTTGGTCCTTTACCTGTTGTTGGTGCATACTATATTCAGGCCGAAAGATTGTCTTTAGAGCCGTTTTTGGCTTCGCTACCGATTGCAATTTTGATCATGCTGGTCCTATATATCAATGAATTCCCTGACTATGAAGTGGACAAGTTGGTTAATAAAAGAACCTGGGTGGTAAAATTGGGCAAAGAAAAAGCG
>Ga0315308_1000440_pt1 | contig 23256 bp, 22 predicted proteins | sample TDP3_MG_FD_203078 | JGI IMG/M metagenome (GOLD analysis project Ga0315308, IMG submission 203078) | Freshwater sediment microbial communities from Lake Towuti, South Sulawesi, Indonesia - TDP3 | ecosystem: Environmental > Aquatic > Freshwater > Lake > Sediment | place: Indonesia: South Sulawesi... | reverse complement strand
GTAGCAGTGTGGACATACATTTCTAGGTGGGACTAAAATTGTTCTGCATTTCCTACATTTGACACCCATAAGTTTACGTTCAGAACAGTATTTGTAGAAATTTTCAATTGTAGCGCAGATGTTTCCAGAGCCATCCCGAGTAAAATCGTCGCTTTTTGGTTTGTCGGCCATGTAGGGCTCCCCTGCCTCTCAATCTTACTCTAGCATGCTTCCTTCAGATTACCTTAGATCGATTTATAGCTTTAGAGACTCAGCTGTTCGGCGGCAGATAACTCCTGAAATCAATGGTTGCCGGCATGGTCCTGGGCTTGGATGTAGCCTCATTTAGCGCTTACTGATTTCGGGAGGAAGGAGAGTTGCGAGGGGATCAAGTGCGTATGACACTGCGAGGGTGTCAGTTCGTCCATATGTCCGTCAACTTCCAAAATGGACAGTTTCATACATGAGGACATTAGAATTCTAGGCAACGATAGATTCAACCGTGGCTCTCACACTCGGATCTATTGATAAGATCAGCTTCTTTCCTTCCTTTGAGGATGGGATTTATATAGGAGGTTTCTTACTAATTTGGTAAGAAAAGCAGGCGACAAGTATGATCTATTTGGAGTTGTGGAGAGTTCTTTGGAAGTGGCGCAGAGAGTTCGCTGCCCACGAGTTCATATCCACGTTTAGCCCTCCCGCTCCATATAAGATGTTACATGACATGGTGAAACACGGCTTGCTGAAGAAAGATGGGCGAGGCAAATACAATGTTGCTTCTCCAGACGAGGTTGCTGAAAACAAACCAGGTATCGAAGAATCGTATGAAATACTCAAAAAGGCTGATTTGAAATACGCTTTGACAGATGAAGACGCAGTCTTCCTTTGGACGAAAGGAGGATACAATGTTGGGCGATTCTTCGGCCGGTATCCAATCCACATCGACATCAGAAAAGAAGACGTGAAGTCTTGGATGAAATTCTTTGATAGTAAGGGATTGAAATACGCCTTTAAGGAGAAGCCCACGAAAGAAACATGGTTTGGAATTTTCTATTGCTTACATCCCAATCATCGCGTAAAATCTGTTGAGGTAGACGGGTTCTCGGTTTTACCCTTAGAAGATGCTGTGAAATTCTGTCGAGAGAACATCTATACCTATAATCCTGCGTTAGAAATGCTTACGAGCATGTCGAAATGAGCATCATAGCCAAGTCTCTTTCTCGAGAGAACGAAGTCTTAGAGACTTTAGAGAAGATTGTGAACTCAGGTTTAGAATACACGCTAATTGGAGGATACGCTGTTACAGCAAGAGGAAGACATCGATACTCCGTCGATTGTGACATTGTGGCGGCTGAATTGGGCAGATTCAAGAAACTGCTGGGAAGGGAGGGCTATCGAATTGAGGAGCATTCAAATGCGTTCCGTGATGTCTACGGGGGAGAATCCTACAAGTTCATGAAAGGTGTTTTAGGCAGTGAGGTCTCAGTGGACATTTTCGTTAGGAGTCTGGTTATCCGGCAAACTGCGGCGACTTGGAGCTTTGAATACCTACGAAAATACTCCTCGGCCGCCGATGTCCCAGGCATCCAGAAAGCAGTCCATAATGTCATGGTTCCGGATAAGGAGATGTTGATTGCGACTAAAATTCATCCGGCAAGGCTTCAAGATATTCAAGACATTGTGATACTGGTTGACAAGGTAGATTGGAGCGAGGTTGCAATGCATACAAAACGCGGCCGCCTAGATGAGGTAAAGAAACAAATAAATTTCATCTTAAGCAGATTAGAGGACCCGAAACTCAGAAGTGACCTAAAATCTCAATTTGAGGTCAAAGGGGATATAGAGAACGAATTGGCAAGAACGAAGGAGGCGTTGAGACTAGTCTTAGACGGTATTTTGAAGTAAGATAATTTGAACGATAGGCCGCCGAACATACTAACCATGGACATATTGAAAGACATTCTCAGCGCCTTACAGAATCGCCCTGCCTTCCAAAGCTCTCGCTAAGAGAAATAAAAAATTTTGAATTCCCATTGACGAGAGTTTCGGGCGTCAACCAGCACTTGATGGTACCGTCTCCAACTGAGAGAGAACCTCGAAGTTTGTAACTTGAATAATTTGGCGTTCCGGGGCTCTCAAACATCCTATATCTTTGGCGATCAACCTTATACTGGGGGTCGATCACGCCTTTGGCTTCATCTTTCTTCTCGCCGCAAGAACAATTGCGATAGCAACGATAATGACGATTATCACGGCAAGTATGTACTCTAGTTTGACGCCCGCAATAGCGGCGGCTTGAGTAGTGGTTTCAACCTTCCATAGCGCAGTTACCTGGGAAGGCTTATTCATAGTTATTGTCGAAGAAGTCTCATTGGAGGTGGAATCTCCGCTCCATCTAACGAATATATGTCGCGTGCCGTTGCCATAGTCGATCGGAGAAGTCACCGAGAAACTGGCTATAGCGCCTTCGTCATACCAACCCTCGCCCTGAGGACTCCCATACAGCGAGATCACGGTCAGATAATACTGCGTGATGTAGGTGAACTTCAAAGACTCTTCCTGATGGACCGTTTGGCTTGCGGCCGAACAAAGGTACCTAGTTCCAAGGGTTCCGTTGACAACCGCACTAACTGCTACATCGTGGGAAGTGCCCAGGTCGAAGCTTAAACGGAGAACGTCACTCCCCTTCGCTTCGCTAACCATGTTCCCATCAATGTATATGCCAGTTATCAAAGTGGGCGGTAGGCCATCAATACCGATTGGCACAGAATACAGGCTAGCATCCAGTAGTGCTTGAATCGCCATTCCAAGCGACGTGAATCCAGCGTTAGGGCCTGGCATAAATTCTTGGCCGTTCTTCCCAGATTGCTCCCAAGTGTATCGGATCCATTGAGCACCTGCCTGAGCATATGATAAGTATGACGAATTTCCTGTCACATGGTATAGCTTGCTGAGCGCCATCACAGCTGTAGATGTACAGTACATTATGTCGCTGATAGGAAACGGTTGTCCATTCGGCCACTTGAGATTGACGGGTCCAAAGCATATTCCATTCGGGCTCCTGTCATACTTCAATTCCGCCAGCATCCAGTTTATGGCTTGGATGCAGCCTTCCAAATACTTCTCGGAGTTGGGAGCCTTCGGATCGGCTTCGTATAGATCTAGGAGACCAACAGACGCTTGCGCTATGCGATACGTCTTGTAGTCTCTTGCTCCTACATACCAATAGTACCTCCATATGGCGTTTGGATCTATAACTCCAAAGAGAGGTTCATTCTTCTTGTATCCGGGAGTCAGAAAATATCCATCATTGAACACGCCGTATGTTGTGTTATACCCGAATCTTGGGTCGACCAGCCAATTCGCTACTTCAGCAGCTTTTTGGAGTTCGCCGAGCGATACCAAGGCTTGAACTATGACGCCGTTCTCATCAGTCCACTGGAATGGCCAATACTCTATGGCGTCGTCAACCTTGTACTTCAGAGAAAGCGTTCTGTAAGCACCGTTCGGAGATTTGTTGAAATCTTCTCCCCAAGGCGATGTGGCGTCTGCGTCCGTGAAGAACCAGTTTCTCCCCTTGGCTATCTGATCTGAAAACCTGGTTGAGTTTATTGAATTCAACGCAAGAAGGTAAATCGCCAACTCGTTTGCTCGGCTGTAGATCTGATGGGCTTGGATCTTGGTGTTAAAGTAGTTGACAATACCTCCTTCAACCTTGCTCCACGTCTTGGCAAAGTGCCTGGTTTCAGGCGGGTTGTCCCACTTCCATTCCTCGCAGGTCTTCTGATCCATGAACTGTAGGTTTGATGAGAGCCATTCAGCAGACTCGATTGCAGCTTTCTGATAGGCGGTCTCTCCAGTGGCGCGATAGAGTTTGGCGAGTGCGACCAAGAGGTTTGCGCTTCGCATATAGAAAACATACGGCCATTCCGCGTAGACAACCCAATTTCTTGACGTACCATCTTGATTAGCCAGTAGCCACTCGCCCATCTCAATCGCCGTTGACTTGAAGCTCGACACTTCTGTTGCCTTCACAACCTCCTCCTGAAAAGCAGTTGAGAATGTGAAAGTACATAGAAAGCATAGCAAGATTGCAGAGTACACCCTCAGACCAAGTGTATTCAAGGCTAGAACCTCTACTGCCAAAACGTTTATGATTTGTCGGCAAGAATATGGTTCATGCCGCAACAAAATATAAAAGACTTGCTTGCCACCGCGGGAATACAATCAGTTATGTCGATTTGCTGAACGATTGGAACAGTGCTTCACACTCAACCTTGAGCAAGAATTGAACTTCTAGTATCCTCTTGTCATGCGTAGATGCTCAGCTGGAGATGGGGCTCGACCGGGCAACTGGTAATACGGAGGAAGCCTAGGCATTTGTATTGGTTGAATTGCGTAGGTATGGCGGATTGGCTGAGTCCAAATTCCGGAAGGAACTTGAGGAGCTGGATAAGGCTGAGTCCAGGGAAAACGGTAGGAGCCTCGTTCAACTTCCTCATGGCAACGATCGCATACGGCCATTAGATTGCTTATGTTCTCTGCAGTGAAAGCATAGTTCACAGCGCTGGGTCCTCCTCCAAGCCTTCTAGGGATAATATGGTGCGCCTCTAAGGAAACTCCGTATGCTCCGCATCTTTGGCATCGATATCCAGCCCTTTGATATGTTAGGCGTCTCCATTCATCCCAGTTTGGAGGAAGATCTGTCGGCTCATAGTAGGCTTTTCTATGATATGGTCCGAACATGTATCCGGAAGGCCAAGGCATGAATGCCATTATTTCACGACTCCACAGGAGCCTTCAGTATCTAGAATCGTTATCGCCTCTAATAAGCAAGCTTTCTAACTCTTCTTTGCACATCTAAAAGAAATTAGGGAGCTACTCGCATCTTTATAATGTGTAGAATTCTCGGTGAGATTCCCTTGGAATGTCCTAAATGTCGGCGACAAATGATGAAAACCGCGAATGAAGAGAAGATCTACTGTATGAAATGCAATCTTCTTGTCCACAAACCAACTGGAATTGCTTATACTGGTGTTCCATCCTACGATAAGTTCATAGGATCTCCTGCGATCCTTTTCGGAGAAAAGAGAGAATCCCTGTCAGCAACTCTAGGAACAGAGGGATTAATTCTCACTTGGACTGAAAACAACAGGACGAGAAGAGAAGAAATCTCTTACTCATCCATCTCAGAGATCGGAATAGGCAGACGCAAGCAGACCGAAATCTTTGGTTATTCAGGTTTGGCAGTAGCAACTATTTTCGGAGGTGTAATTGGACTGGCTCTAGGTACAATTGAAGAGACACTTATACTTACAATTCGAACTGGCGTAAGAAGCTTTGAGTTGTGGCTGACCGAGCCAAATGCTTGGGCAACGGAAATCCAATCAAGGATGCCTATGGTCAAACCGCTATGTCCGGCGTGTAAGAAAGAGGTTGCGAGTGACTTTTCAATATGTCCATACTGCGGTTACAGATTAAGGCCGAATTGTCCCTCATGCGGCAGAGAAGTGAAGCGGGACTTCGCTCTATGTCCTTCTTGCGGCACGAAACTGAAATGAGGGCTTTCTGAGCGTTAGAGAACTTGATCGGAGAGTTATGATAACTGTTTGTCATTTTGATTTGGAAACTACTCGATGATAACTCACGTCATTTGGGGATACTCTCGATTTCTTCTTTTGACTTGTTGTCACATGCGAAAGATAGGTTTAGCTAACCAATCGGCTCATGCTTTGGCAAACTTGATGAGAATCAGATACTCGATGCTACCGAAATGAGCTGGAATGTTTCCAACAATGCGTATCATCAATGTGTAAGTTTCTCCGAACTTTATGAAGGGCCCTACGTCCATGACGAAGCTGGACGATCCGTTTGGGTGAAGATAGACGATTTGAGCAGAAACCTTGGCTCCGTTGAGATACACTTCAATCCAGACCGGCCCTTCTCTTCCATCAGCGCTCTTTGCATTCAACAACATCACGTAGAAGCTCTCGATATTCACTAGCTCAGGGTCGTACCATGGAGGCTTATCGATTCTGAACTCTTTCGTGTTATCCACACCTGGATAGAATGTGACGCCATTTTGATCCCATATGTACCCCCAATCCTTGTATCGCAGGACGTAGTTGCCAACCCAAAAACTACTATTCGATCTCACAGTGGAAAGAAGTAGGCTAAGGCTTACTACCGCTAGAAGCGTGTAGCCAGCAACAACCTTAAAGCTTGTCATATCTGGTCAATAGAAAATCTCGCTTGTCAGTCTATTTCAAAGTTTGCTAAAACGTTCATTGCGTTATTGTCAATTACAGCGACATCCATAGCGTCTCTGATTACGTGTATCAAACAGCGTTGATCTAGTGACGTAACCTAAATTTCCCTTTTTGTTGAGCTTTTCGTATCGCGGAGCACCTTCTATTTAGCTCTACGCCAAGAGCCAAAATGGAAGAAATGTATCTGATCGAGTCTTCTTCTCAATCTTCTTGAAGAACTGCGTACTGATGAGATCATGTGTTTCAGGATCTATGTAAACTCTCATCGGCTCCCCGATAATTCAAATAGTCTCTAAGTTCTTCCACGATCGACGGCATCGGATATCATGTGGCATTACGCTTATCTGATATCTCTTGAAATTAGAGTAGGGAGAACGATGATCGAGTCATATGATTTCGGCAGAATAGTAGTCAACGGTAGGAAGTTCACAAGTGATGTCATCATCTTTCCGGACCGAATTAACGGGAACTGGTGGAGAAGGGAAGGGGACATCTTGAGTATAGACGATGTGAAGAAAATCGTTGAAGGTAAGCCTGAGGTTCTCATCGTCGGGACTGGCAATTCCGGTTTAATGAAGATTCCTCCGCAAACTGAGAGGTATCTGAAGTCTCTCTCGGAATCGAATTGATAGCTGCCAAGACTGAGAAGGCATGCAGCCGTATTGGAGAAGAAGACTAAATTTTAAATTTTGAGACAAGAGATACAGGAGTTGGACTAAATCGTTTCTCGCTCGATGTTCTGGTGAGGTCCGAAAATTGAGTTTATTGGGAAGGAGACAAAGAAGGCTGCAGCCCAACGCTACTAGAGCAAGCAAACTTCTAATAGTATCGATTCTGTTTCTCCTAGCTAGCCTGTGTCTTTTAGGAGGTTCTCTTAAGGCAGTGAAAGCGCCGACAGGGACAGTTTACTACTTCCAACCAGTTCCAGTTCGACCGGGACTAGAGGGCGACTACTACATGGATACTCCTTTGCCTAAAGGTCCAATGGTAGAGCGGAATACAACCTCTTTTCACACTCGAATGCTAGTCAAGGATTATTCGTTTCATTCGTTTGTGGTGCGTATCCGCATGAATCCGAGCAACGTTATGCGAACAATGAGGATGAAAATCGGATGGAGCAGTGATGCGTTTGACGCGGTCATCTTGTCAGAGATCTCGCTAATTGTCTTTGATCGCGCGGGTGTCGGGACCGAGATACCTTCAAAGACGGTTGCGGCGGGTCAGCGACTCTATATATGTATAGAAATCGACGACGCCTTTCTTCTCTTCGGAGACTCTGAACACCAGAGCGCTATTGAATTGGAGGATGGTCTTGACCTTTCAGGACAGCCGATTCCAGAGTTTCCCTTGCCTACGATTACACTGCTCATAACGCTTGTAATGACATTCACCGTCATGAAACTTCCCGTGAAGAAGAGATCATAGTGATACGCTCGCGCAAAGAACGCAGTTTTTTCCAAGAAACTCCAAAGTTCCCTAATACGCGAGCTTTTTCAATTCTATCGGCAGACGATTCGGCATGGGGATTCGATATCAACTGCCGAACATCATTCTCGCCGATCAACAAAATTCCATTGTTTCCTTAAGCTGTTATACGACTTCAAGTTCATTGTGAGTTTTAAGTTCCTTCAATTCTTCTAATGCCTTGTCAGAACCCGAGACCTATATCACTCTGCCAATCCTCGCAAAATATTTTTGTAGGACTAAGATAGAAGGTATGACCGGATGGCAAAAATGCGAGTATTTCCTGAGCAGAAAGAATTGATACAGTACGCCAGAAGAACAATTCTACAGAGGATAGGGTCTCTTGAGAACGATGTGCGGCGTTGTATCTTCCAAGGCGGCCCCTATCAGCCAGCACCGTTCGCGGCTCTATTATATTGTTTTTCCGTAATCGACCTTCTAGGTGCTTTTCTAGCAGGCAATGCCAAACCTGGTCGGTCCGCAGAGCAAGCAAGAGAGTACATGCAGAAGTTCATGGGCTACACGGAAGAGCAGGCATACCTTCTTCAAATGGTGTTCCGTCACAAGTTGGTTCACTTATCCGAACCTAGACCTATTATGGAGGATAAGTCTCGACGCATTTCTTGGCAGGAATGGCATAACAACCGTGAAAAACATCTTGCAATTGAACCTTTGAAAGAAAGGCAGAAAATCACAATAACGTCGATCCTGTCCGTAGAGTGCGACCACGTATTCCACGTAGGCATATGGAATCTCGTAGAGGACATCAGGATTTCTGTGGAGAAACCAAACGGTTATTTCGAGTCGCTCGAGAAGACCCCTGACCTTCAAGATAAATTTGAGCAGTCAGTTTCCCAAATGTATGATTACAAGTAGTGGAAGAAAATGTTTCTGAGGAGAATCGTCACTGGTTTTCCAACAATCGAAACCTCCAGCTGCTAGCCTCAGCCGATCAGGCTTTCCGGGTTGCGGCTTGCTGCCTCAGCTTCTCGATCGCTTCCTTGATCTTCACTTCATCTATGGAAGGTTTTGTAAGCCAATCTTCCGGCATACCCGGTAGATAGGGCTCAGCATCCGCTGGCGGAGCCATTGCGTGAACGTTTCCTTTCGAATCTACCGCTAGAAGTGTGAAGCCCGGTATGCTGAAGACTGGGCTCTCAATCTGCTTAGCTTTCCTCAAAGTTGTGACAAGAACCGCTTGATTGGAAAGATGCAGACTTAGACTGACGAGACTAATCTACACGTGAAACTACCATTATGTCCAAGAAACTTCAACTGGGCTTCTGAAAGATATTTTCAACTGTTTTTCGAAAGTCTTTCGATTTGTAGATTAGAAATCCGTCTGCCGCAGGTTTCTCGAAACTCAAGTTAACCCAAGAAATAACACTCATAGTCTTTGGCCATGTAGGAAAAGGAAATTCGTAAAAGTCTGTTCCTCTTTGGCAAATGGCCCTAGACTATGAGGAGACGTGTGTCACGTCTTCCGTTCTTCTGGCTGATCTCCGGCAGCAGAATCAATACGTCGCAAGCCGGAATGTCACACAAGCACAGAGCCAAGGATTTTGCGAAAGCCTGTATTGAGAGGCAGGAAAACTCGCTTTCTATCTTTACTCTAGACCACAGCTTCAGCGTTTGCCGATGGGACATATAGGCTGTCGGAAAATTTGCGGGCTGACAAATCAGGATAGCAAACATAATACGATTACCTGAGTATGAGAAAAATAAACTATAAATTTGCATGAACACCGTATGATGATGAAGAGGATTGGAATTCGCTAAGTCAACCTTAGAGTTTGACTGGTTTGACAGGCAAAATCTCGATCGATGTCTTCGGGCGCTAAAGGTTACACGCGAGAACGCATGGCCCACGCTTAGAACGCCCAGAAAAGGACAGAAAGAGATACACGTTGGATCGACCGTTTTGACGCTCTCAACCGATGTCGCCATTAAAGGTTCCGCATTGCGCTCGCTCAAGGAGTCGGTTCCTCCTAAAGAGGAGGTTGTTGAACTTCAGCTTCCAAGACGTCTAGTGGCTAGAGATCTGATGGGTTTTTACAAGAAGCTAACTAGAGACGACATTCCAGCCAGCGTCTTGTACGACATGGATAGCGTTCACTTAAGCTTCTTTGTACTCGACGTGGGCTTTGGGATTGTGCCCGAACCGAAAAAGACAGTGGATTGGGCGAGTGTAAAGATCCAGCTTACAGCACATTCAAAAGACACGGGGTTCCTAAGAATTTACGAGCTTGCGCCTCAGACAACCTTCGAAACAACTTCGAGCTTCGAAGGTGATGTCGATGTCAACGCCGACCTGAAGTTCTCCACTCCCGAATCTGTACCTTGGCTGAGTAGCGGTCTCAAGGTTTCAGGTAGGGCCTTATACAAGACACAACTAAAGTTTGCTAGATCTATTATTACAGCTTCAACGAACCGCAACCATGTCATGTCATGGCAGTTCCAGCGAAGCCGAGCCAAGGGCGAAGATCCTCGCGGCCTATTTCAAACAGCCGCAATAATAGGTGTGCCGCAATCATACGGAACTACAGTAGAACGACTGTCTAACACAATATCGGCATTGTACTCAGTAAGGGCGAGCGTCAAGAAATGGGTCTTCAGGAATCTCAAGAAGAAGGATCAGAGGATAGGGATTGATTTCCAAAGGATACCATCCTAACAGCAAAGCACCTCCGCGCGCGGCAATACTGTCCGATCATGTACAGATTTTCGCTCTACCATCACAATCTCGTTCATGACATAACAAAGAAGTGAATGGGCAGTAAACTGAAGGCATGTTCTTTCAATAGCATCACAGAGGTTCTCCCTGTATGAATTTTGGTGTCGGACGCCACAAGGTTACTGAGTGAGAGTTCGAATAAACGGTATTTGATGGGTCATGACCGAGTACAAGCTTGTTGAAACTAGCAAGCTCTTTATGAGGAAAAGCAATGTCAGAAGAGTGGCCGGGGATGTAACCGAACTAACAAAATCAATTGAGGAGAAAGGTGTACTCGAACCTATCATCGTCAGACCATCCAAAGGCAAGTATGAAGTTGTGGTAGGTCTCCGACGGTTTCAGGTGTCCAAAGCCGCGGGCTTGAAGAAGATTCCCGCGGTAATCAGAGAAATGAATGATGACGAAGCAATCACGATGTCACTCGTCGAAAATCTTCAGCGAAAGGATATTGAAGCTGAGGAAGAATATGACGGATTGACTGCTCTGCGCAGGTTGAACTCTAAATTCTACGGCACGCAAGAACAATTGGCAAAAGTGATAGGAAAATCGCGTGAACATGTCAGAGACGTAATTACCGGAGTCGAAACAATGCGTGCTCTGAAAAGGAGTACAGGCAAGAAAATGGAGGTCAAATACCATCCAATCATTGAAATTAGGAAGAAAGAGGGGATGGCTGAATTATTCCCTTATGACTGGCTCATCTATGTAACAGCAGCTTCTTTAGATAGATATTTTCCGTTCGAAGATAAGAAATCCTATGTTCTTGGGATGAAGCACCTACCACATTTAGAAGCACTGCTGAAAGACTTAATCGAGGGAAAACCTCCACACAAGACGCCAAGCATAGCACAGGCAAGCAATTCATCCAAGGACATACCTTTGGGAAACCAATAGTTTTTCGCAGCCGATAGGCGCTAAATGGTTTCGTCCGTAGTTTTTCCTCAACTAGAACGCCGACCCAGTCTCTTCAAGAAGCCGAAAGCGTAGAAACAGGAATGCCAAGTTTACGGGCCGTAGTTGAGGAAGCAAAGAAGATCATGGTCGATCCCCGATAGACTACTTTTTTGAAGTCAGCCTATGAGGCATTCCTTTGAAAGGGATTGCCTAGCGAACAGTTGCTTGATCTGAGTTACTGTGCTCGACTTCTACTCCTCAATCTTCTTGCCATTTGCCAACACACCTACTATGAGGCTTCCACCGGAGGCAAACCCAACGATATGCCCCACAGGGGCTGGTAATGCAATTTCCAGAACCTTATTGACTACCCATCCGAAAATGAAGAGCCCTATGAAACCACTCCAGCCTGATTCTTTGATGCGGATTTTTATGTCTCTCTTGGCTTTGGAAACAGAATTTTTGGCGTCCGTAATCTCCATTATCACGACACTTTTGCAATCCTTAAACCATCGCTTAGCGTGTCTAGTATACGATAAAACCGGAAATTTCTTTACAACTGAAGTCACAATGAGCTCCTTCGCAATCTCGACCGTTCTTGGCGAACCAGGCTCAATTGCTTTAGAAATTTGTTCCAGTAGATTTCTCTCCTCATTGCTAAGTTCTTCTAGAATCCGCCTGCATGGGTCAACTAAGCCAATGATGTCTTTACATAAAGCACGAAATTCTTGCCTCTTGTGCCATTCGGTCAGTTTTCTCTTTTGTACGTTCCATTCCCAGTTTTGCAATAGCTTAGATAGTTCTTCCCACTTTTCATTTTTAATCATGAAATAGATATCTGAAGCAACACCAACCCTATGCTTCTTGTATAACTTGCTTTTCAAGAATGAATCTAGTCTCTCTGCTTCATTAAAGACTGTCAGATCGACTATGATCCCTTGAAACGTATGGTTTGGGGGTCTTTCAGGAGTTATCATCTCAAAGATTAGTTCTTTCGTGGCCTTTCCCTCCCATGCCGAGCATAGATCTATTCTGTTCTTTCCTCGATTATCTTGGCGCCAACCTGATTCAACGTTTCCTTCACGGTCAAGTCTAGAGTACTTCTGCTTATTCCTCTCTCCGTCCTAGCTTGAATGTCTAGGTCTAAGGTGATTTCTGCTCCTTCCCTGCTTAGAGGAACGAGCACGCCTCTCACTAGGTCGGAGAGTTTATCCCAAGGAACCCTCAACTTCAACTCGACCACTTTTATCACGGCTGGCTTCTCTTTGGCTTCCTCTTCAGGGCGCTTTGGCTCAAATTCTTCTGGTGGCCCAACTTCGCCCCTCTCTATTTCTGCAAGTCTCGATTTGGCAACATCTGGTCTAAGAACTGTTGATTCATACATCTCAGAAGGTAGCTCTTGTCCTCCGAAGAATATCTTCTCGCCAAGCTGTAGCCCCAAGCCAGCTCGAATGCCGTTCTTCAGAACGTGCTCATCTCCCAAGATCGGGAGATGTGTATACTTCAGGAAAGCTTCCCATACATCGCTGTAAGGTTTCTCGCTTTCGTCTTTCTCGAACACCTTGTCCAAAATGACTTTTGGGGAGACCCTTTCAGTGAGGAGCAGTTCTTGGTCCTTCAGGTAGCTTTTGACTCTTAGGCTGAGGTTGGGTTTCTCGCCGATCGTGGGAATACCCATATCGAATGTCTTGATGCCGCTGTTGAATCCTTTGACGACGTATCGATATGCCATTATCGTTTTCACTGAGACCGCTGAATCTGCATCATCGAGCTTCGTCCTTAGCGTTCTCGCGTCCTCTTCTGAGAAGCTCTTTATCAGGTCCGGTGACCCCTTGATCTCGGTTAGGGCTAGAAGTCTTCTCATATTCTTCTTTAGGGCTTCGTATTCGCTTGAATCGGCGACCAAAAGTAGCAGCGTATTCTGGTAGGACCTGAACCCGGTAGATGTCTTCTTTAGCAACTCGTTTGCAAACTCTTCCGTCTTCGGGTTCCCGTATGAAAGCTGTGGATGGAGAATCACGAGTCGAAGCTTCTTGCCTTCCCCTACATCGCCGCCGGTCCTAGGCCAGATGAGAACTTCAAACTCGGAGCCTGCGATCTTCTGAATTCTGTTCCTGATCTCTTCCTCGATTTCCTCCTCTTTGATGGCTTCTTCCTTGTCGATTATGATCCTGTTCAGGTTGGGGCTGCTGAGGAAGTAGTATAGCGATTTGTCGGAGTGTAGGAAGTACAGTTCATCGTCAAGTCGCTTAACTGCATCTCCAACTATCGGGAACGGTATACCCTCTCTCAGGAAGGCGACCCGAAGCCTTTGGACGGTTATCCCTCTCCTCTCGGCAGCCCCGCTAAATGAGTAAAAGAATACTGCCGCAGCCAAGTTTGTGGCTACTTTGAACTTGGAGTATTCGCTCCCCATCTCTTTATCGATTCTAGGTGCATTGGCGTTCGGTCCAGTAACGTCTGATGCGATCACACCCTCAAACTGGTTTCCGATATGTTTGACAAGCTCCGTCCTGATAGAGGTATTCGCAAGATTGATATGGGCTGGCTGTATCAATGGGGCAGGATGCTCTCTCTTGTAGAGATCTCCAAGAACCTCCGCAAGAAAGCGTAGTACACCTCGGGTCCTTTGGAATGTGGAGAATGTGCTCCACCGCTCGTAGAGTTTATCAATGACCTCGGGATGGAAGGGATATGCCTTTGCCATCTTTCTCTTGTAATCCTCCTCCCTGTACTCAGGCGGAACCTCTTCGCCAAGCTGCCTGTAGAGTTCAAGATACTCATCCGCCACCTTCCTGTGAATCGCCTTTTCACCGAGGTCGTCAAATAGTCTCTTTCTAATTACCTCATAGACCTCTTCGCCTTCAACAGGTGTATAGATGGCCTCAACCCTGCCCGAGAAGTCAAACCCGGGTTCTATGAAATAACCAATAAAGGCTCGGAAGCTCTGAAGACAGGCATAAGACCTCCTGTAGAAGAGAGGAAAAAGAGGCTGAGGATAGTTGGTCCTAGAAGCCAGATACCTGACTTGGTCTATGAGCCAGTAAATGAGCAGGGCGTAATCTTCCTCTTCGCCAAATACCACAAGGAACTCGGCATAGAATACATCGAAGGCATACAGCAAGGCTTCCCAGACGCCTTCGGCAGAAGAAAGATCGGGAAAACGGAATACGAGCCTGTAGACATTGAATTTGAATTCAAGAGCCTAGACTTCAAGAACCATCAACACGACCCAAATCAATGCGACATAATCGTCTGCTGGGAACACAACTGGAAAGAATGCCCAATAGAAGTTATCCAATTAAAGAGCACGCTAGCAGAATTGGAGAGAAGCGAGGTCAGCAGAAAGCGAGATAATGGTTAAGACCTGAGACAAAATGAGCATGACTATTGACGATTTCCTAGGAATTCTGTTATTTGCTTGACTCCCGGGGGTCTTCTCTTCGGAACGCCGTAGGTGACTGGTGGGCGACCTAGCGGTCTGCGCATCTTCCTTTGCATTTCAATTCACTCAAATCGAGAGCGAGGAAATTGAAAAATCTCAATAGGCTACTTCAAAAGAATTCGTTCAGTCTTTGATTGGCTGAAACTTCGGCAAGTTTTTTCAGATAGCTTTCAACGCTTGGTGCTTTATCTGGAAAGAAATTCAAGCGCCAGATTCTATCTTTTTTCTCTTCAGAGCAAAGTTCATATTTCATACCCAATGCGATAGCCTTTATGATTTTCTTGTTTGCCTCTTCGTCGCTAGATGCATAGTTCTGATCCGCTAAGACCTCTTCTGTGATACTGAGCGTGAATTGAGTATCTTTAACTCGACATGCCCTCTCCCAAAGTCTTTTAAAAAGTAGTTTCGTGAACAACCCCTTCGGCGAATCTATTTGGACCTCAATTTGTGGATAGGGGAAGCGATCTAACGGTAGTCCTCCTCTCAAAACAGAATTTAGATCCTGATTTGAGTGACTTCCTGCGGCTAGTTTTATTTGCAGCCCTCTTGCGCAAGACCAGACAATGATATCCTTTTCCAAGCTTATCTTCCTCAGTAATCTATTGGTTGCATCTTCATCAGACCGCAATCTATCATCGAAATAGACTAGGATCCCTTCAATTGTGAATTTTGGTACCTTCACGAGTATCCTAATGCTCTCCGGTGGGATTCCTAGATATCTTCTAATCTGTTCGATATCAGCATCTGGATTCGGTTCCACGGAACTACATTCAATTATGAGAACGGCCTCTTTGCCCCATGCAATCATATCTGGTGTTAATTCCTTTTGGCGTACACGAATCGCGGGCGTAGGTCTAACATTCATAAATCCTTGCTCGTAAAGCGGCTTCCCACGTTGGAAGAGCGAATACACCCAGTTTTTCAGTTCCATGTGTTCAATATGTGTTTGAAAAGGCTGTTTAGGCAATGACACCGCTGTCCTTAGGGTGTCGATGACGGGCCTACGAACATCGCATCAACATCAAATTTCTCTAAAATAACTTGATAAACTCTTTCCAAGGTTCTTATGGTAGTGGTCACTATTGGATGGATGAGTACGTCCGACTTTCCGACTTCCGCGGTGATGATGACATCTCCACCGCCCCTTAAGTCCGTAGTTCTTATCATGAAAGATTCATTGGGTCTCTCTTTCTCTACTGTCCCTACGAATTGGCTTGTTTTAAGGTTAGAGGCGAAGAGCCCTCTAAGCTTGATCACTTGCGAAACATCTAGAGCTGCACTCAACGTTATAGTAAACAAACGCGATGGTTGTATCACTTTTTTTGACCGTATAATAACATCTTTTTCTACGTCTTTTACTTCTTCTAACTGAATCTTGGGGAAATAATTCGCCCACTTTTCCTGTTTCTCAAAAAATTGAAGTAGGTTCTGTCTGACATCAAAGTAGATTTCCCTATCGCCGCGACCAACTTGGGACAGAAAACCATCGACAGTTATTCTTACCTTGCATTCTTTGTCCGCGGATCTTATTCGCAAATCAACCGAGTTCAGCATAAGTGGTCCAACTGGACGGCCCTTAACGACCAGTATTTCATAATCCTTAGGCACGTTTGCTGATGCATAGCGAAGATCTGCAAAATCTGATATGGGAACAAATCCAGGATTTGTTACGGTGAGCGTAAAATAATCGCGTTTCGCTGAAAAGCGAGTCATCTCTTGAGAGTGACCATAATTTTCCATCAATTCGTGCATGAACTTAGGCGGTATGAACGCATGTTCTAGCTTAGAAGAGAAGTTGACTAAGCGATCAACTGTTTTGTTAAAGATTTCCCTGCCGTGAATGCTGTATATCTCCCATAGGCGTCCATCAAACCACGTTGAAATGTTAAAGTAGTACTCCTCAAACTTGCCAGTTCCTGCCTCAATTTCCCTCTCTAGGTCTGTGAATATTAATGTCCAAAGATTCGTTTTGGATGGGCCTTGAAGATTCACCCTTAAGGTCTTTGTAGATTTCTCGAAATTAGACAAATCTAGCCTAATCTCGTCAGGTGTCGCGTAGGCTGATCTCAGGAACATTGCCCTAACGGCACCACGAGGAGTGGCATAAATATCAAACGACATCAAAAGCACTCCAACTATTCCTAAACTCTCAGAATGTGATTATCTCAGGCCAAAATAAGCCTTTCTTACTGCTCATGATAAGCCCCTGCTGACTGTTTGGGCCAGATAAAATCTCGCTAAAGATTCGAAGTTCATTAGACAACGCGCGAGTAGGGACAACGCGCATAGTCGTAGAATCTAAGGGTCAAGTAGACGTTCTGCTATGGGCTCAAAAGTCTGTGGAGGCCCTCAAGGGCTTCTCTAGCTTTCCTAACCCGTTCGTAGTATTCGCTTTTCGAAAGAACCTCGTCAAACGACCAGAGCCTATCCCCGATGCCTAGGTGAATGTTATGAGGGCTTTCCTTACACAGGCGTTTCAAATGTTCTATGTCTTGCTCGGTGACTTCGTCAAGACGTTTTCTAATGTTGAATTCTCTGACTCTAAAGCCTCTTCCTCGATATCGCTCGTGGACGATTGTAAAAATAGGACTTTTGATTCCTTTGCCGCCAACGAGTAATTTCTCTTTGTTGACCTGTTCTAAATTGATCCTTCGCGCATCCTCTGCGTTAATTCCGAACATCATAGACGATGTCAAGTTGTCCACGGAAGCGTTGAATTGAAGACTGCCCTTCGTCGAGCACCAGCGAGCCTTCAAATTGATATCTTTTCCGAATACTTCGACAAACGCTAGCAGCATGGCTGCTCTGGCCCGAGTTCGAAGATGGATTTCCTCGTCAAATTTCGGATTGATTTCTGGAGGTTCCTTCTCTATTGTAGCTTGATCGCTGTCAGCACAAAATAATCCCGCACCTTGGATAGTGCAAAGAGATTTTATTGCGTCGAGGTTTTCGGATTTACCAGGTCGGGATATTGCCAAGAATACTTTAGGGAAATGTTTCTGATATCTACTCACTTGATCGATCAGGATTTGGTAGGCTCCCTGTGGTTTCAGATCTCCTTTGCATTCGATTGCCAGACAGTCCATGTCATAGTCTGAAAGCCACTTGAAAGCCGCCAAATCCATCTTGCTATCCCCAGCCTCGAACTGTTCGACCACGAGATAACCTTCATGTTCCAGTCGGATTCTTACAATCTCAGTAACCTTTCCCTCTTCCATTGAATCACCAAGAGATTACTTGCCAAACCGAAAGATAAAATGTTACGAGACTGTTTGGTTACCTGCTTGCTAGATTTCCGCCCTAGCAACCCTGAACTCGACGCTCATCTTGAAAAACAATCCAATCCCTTTACTAGACAGGTCTCTGCAGAAATCTGCCTGTGTTCCTGCGTAGTCATGATAGGCTATGCTCAGATTTCGCACAATGTCCGGGATAGTGCATTTGCGACATTCAAACACTAGGTGAATCGACCGTCGAGAATTAATCGCTCTCGCCATTAACAAGGGTTGGCGGCGGCAGGTAAACCCTAAAACGCTTAGATGAGCTTTCGACTCCGTTTCTGACTATTCCGCTGTTCTTACGATTGTGAGCATTAGAGTTCAGTAGTAAAGTCGGGTTTTCCGTGTATAGGCGTGGACTTTTCCTTTTCTCTTCACGTTTTCTGACACATATTTTGCTGTATTCGTCAAATATTCCATTAGGCATCTTTCTGACAACTGTGTTTAATAGAAGAGTTTCGTTGACTCTTTCACATAGCCTTAAGGCATAAATCGCAAATTTGACCATTGTAGAGAGTGATAACGGTTAAAACGTAAGCAGACAGTTTCCGAAGAAGCGCCATAGACAGAGGCGTCGAAGAGCATGCAGATAACTTTACGGCTCACCGAATCCTTGCATGCAAAGGTGCGTGAGAGAGCCAAAGAGTTAGGGCGTTCGATGAACAGTTATCTGGTCCAATTAATTCAGGACGACCTGCGGCTTCCTGAAAGCCGAGTCCCAGCTGAAACGCCTAGCGTGAAGAAATCTCCTGTGATGGTTGATGCTGAAGCGTTACTGGCTTGGTCCCTCGAGCATAAAGGCGATGAACCTACTGGCAAGACCATAATGGAAGAGTTCGCTTGGACTGAAAGAATGATTCCAGCGCGGATTCAATTGTTTGGAGCGTTATCCAAGAAGAATCCTGAATTTCAGCGAGTGAGAGAGAAAACTCGGAGAGAAGTGTTTGAAAGCCTTTTGGATCAAACTCGCCTAGATCCAGAGCTTATCGAATTCGATGAAGAGACTCAAGCAGAACGATTCAAAATCTCCAAGAGTTACTTTAAGAAGATTCTGAAAGATTTAGCTGAGATGAAAGCCATATATTATCGCCCGTACCCGGACGGCACCGCCTCAATAGCGGCCTATGGGGTTCCATGTAGAAATCGAGAATGCTTCGGAATAACGGTTAGGGCGAAGCCGGAGTTATCAACCTCTCCATACATATGTACCAAATGCGGTGTAGAACGGGATCTTGAGAACGAGGTTCTGGAATTTCTTAAGGCGGAGAAAGATAGCAAACTCACAAAAAAGGAAGCTGCGGAACACTTCAATGTCTCATTTAGGCATCTGAAAGAGGTTTTGGATACGCTTCTAGCGAAAGGCGTCTTAATCAAGGACCAATCAGGAACTATAAGGCCAAAGGAGAATTCTAAGCCATCCTAACGGCTTGGACCAAGTTGACCAACTGGACCACCTCTTATAGGAAGAGTGGCTCTTCTAGCTATACACACACGCCCTGTTGCATGCAATCACTATGAATGCATGCATGCTAACGTGTGTGTAGATAAGATAGGCATACGCTTCCATAAGGGGTGGACCATCTGGGCGCCTTGGGCCATGCCGCAAGATCAAGCAGATTGGAAACCGATGACGGAGTTACAGGACGCAAAGGAGTTACAGGCTTATAGTAGCGCGAAGATAGATTCAGCCACCCATGTTTTGAAGGTAAGGCTTCCAGATATAAGCCGGAAGATACTTGGGGAAAACGCCGCCGACGACGCCCTCAAAGGTTTCTCACAGGAAGTTCGAAACTACCTTATTGATAGAAGACATCTGCCAGTAAGGGCTGAAAGCGGTAACGTTAGATGGATATATCTAAGCCCTGCAATTCTTACGGAGCTAGGTTTTGAAAGTCTAGCCGCCTCCATAAAGCCTGTAACTCCTACACCTCCTGTAACTCTGGATTGGAAACCGATTATGGGCTTCTATCCATGGAAGTGCTACTAGTGCTGCTTGTAGGCTCCCTATACTCATACACGCACGCTCAGTTGCATGCAATCATAATGAATGCATGCATTCTAGCATGTGTGCTAGGTATAGGGTTTAAATCCGATATTCACTACAGACACAACTGGCATCCATGGGCAGCAAGGACCTAGAATAGAAGGCCCCTATGCTTCGTTTAAGAGAAATTTAAAAAAAATTCCGGCGATATACGAACTAAGCCTGATCTGGCGGCCATAGGCGGTCTGGCCGCTATTTCAATCTCCGATTTGAGAGAAAAGTATCAAAATAGGCTTAAAAGGCATGGCGGTCATGCGGACATCCAGAAACCGTCGTTCTTAATCGACCCGCTAACTGGCATACAAGTAGATTCAATGTCCATTCCTCAATGGCCGTCTGACCGCATGCCTGTTTCACCTCAGAATGAAGCTGTTTCCGAGAAAACAAGCTCAATTAGGCGGCCTGACCGCTCATGTCCGTCAAAATAAGCCGATTTGAAAACCGATTATGGGACTTCTATCCTGGACCCCATACAGAAAGGACCCTGATAGGGTTCGTTTAGAGGAACTAAAGAAAATTTTGGTTAGGTGACGCCGACCATGTCACTTACGTCTCTTCCGTCACTTAGCCAACTTATCACCCTGATCTCACACTCGAACTATGATATCCCTAGTCCCTAATGACTCAGCGAAACTTGGCATTTTTCCGCTGAGTTCCGCGTTCAATAGCCTTTTAATATGTTTGGTATCAGTGAACGCTCTTAGAGATATCCCTATGTTTTACCAATTCCTAAATTACCAAGCGGTAAATTACCATCATCGGCACAAACGTCCGCACGTCCGCCAACGCCCATCCTCGACAATCCTGGACGAACGGACAATAAGCTATATAGCTGATCGCGACGGCGCAAAAGCACAAGTGAAGGTCCCTGATTATCATTTGATATAGACGACTCGGCTTCCGATCTGCTCCGATCCTGCTGCGAATCTTGTATTTAAGTGCGGTTAGGGAATAGCCCCTATATAGGGACCAATCCCTATCCAGCTGATATGCTCGCTTATCACAAAAAAAATAATCATGGCATCGTGAAGATTGAGATCTAGAATCGCTGAGGAAGCCTTCACCCTATGGCTGGAGGTGAAACAGAAGGAGAAACAGAGAGGAAGCAGAAATCCTGGGCGACGGAGGAAGGGGCCCTGCTTAACCGGTAGGCATATTCAGAAAAATCAGAGAAAATAGGGTAGGCGTAGACCTATTTTCTCTCAAACAAGACCCTTATCTGTGCATGACGAAAATCTGAGATCGACTCGATCGTTGCGAGTTCACTAGCGATCACGTTGAAAACGTCGTTGATGTTATTCTTCTTGCTCTGAATCTCATCCCAGATTCGGTTGTAATGTCTATCATATAGTTTCATCATTGCTTTTTCAGGCATTTTGGGATCGATAAAATCGGCCCATCCGGCTAGTTCATTTGCTAACTCTACTAGTCTCTTTTTCCGCTCTTCAGCATTCAACAACATCACCTCCTATAGTACGGCTTTCCTCAAATAGAATGCTCTGATCCACAGGGAGCATAGAAGGCTCTATACTCAGCTTGCTAAGGGCCTTCTAATCACGATTTTGCCGTTGCTCAGTTCCTTGACCAAATCCCAGCCTTCATCGAGATAGCTGGTAAGTTCATCCTCAGAAACAATCTTGCTCTCATAAGGTTTGCCGCCGTTATGCTCAATCTTCCTTCTTTCTCTCCCCAGTTTCTTATACGGTTTGAGGACGGCGGCTAAGCTTGGTGTTATGATCTCGTCGGATTCGAGCTCCGTCTCCTCGTCTGGAGGTTCCTTTAAGCCTTCCCAAATCTTCTTGTGATCAATCTTTTCGTCAAGAAGTTTTCTCCAGACGTCGGGGGCATATTGCCGAATCATCTCCGTGAAGAAACGCCCAGTCTTCGCCTGCGATTCCGCATATTTCCGCAACTCCGCCAATTCTTCTTCAAGCTGTTTAATTTGACCCCTAAACTGGTCGATGGCTGGCGTTGCTAATGGTTTACCACATTGCTGGCAGTATATAGCGGTTGCAACATTCTCCCCTTCGCAGCTCGGACATTTGATTATCTCTAGAATAGGCTTCGTCAATTCCTCGCCTACCTTGATGCCGTGAGCTGCTAGAACGCTCTGGTCCACATCCTTCCCGCTTAGATGGCTGTATATCTCAAGCATTCTCCCTGTAGACCATCCTCCAAGCTCCTTGAGGACTCGATCGCTCAAGGTTCCGCTCAGATGCGTGAAACGTGTATGGCGTAGCATATGCGGTTTCACATGTCTCCCAAGAATTGCTTTACCCCAATTTCTAACCGCATGGTAAATCATATTTCTGCCAGGAGGCTTGCCTGAAGCCTTATCGCTAATCCATAAAGGAGCCTCCGCATCGCCTCTATTCGGATGATTATTCAGCCACGTTCGCATATCTGGAACTGCTGCGAAAAATCTGAGTCTACGGCTCTCAGTCTTACTGACGCGGAATATAGCTATACCGCTATGCTCATCGAACTGGATATCCTTGATCTTCAATTGAGCTACTTCATGCGCTCTAGCGCCAGTCTCATAAAGCACCTCAACGATTAAACGATCTCTGAGATCCGTTATGCCTCTGATAAGCTTAGCAACGTCTTCACGATTCAAGACATCCGGTAAAGCCTCATTCTTAACTCTGGGAAGCTCAAGTTCTTCCACGACGTCATTCCGCTTCAAGGCTTGATAGAACTTTCTGGTTAGGATAACTATGGTCCTATAGCTCCCTGGCTTATAGCTCCTCTTAACCCTGAGAAGAACATCCTTAACTTCATCCACGGCAAAATGAGCCAAACTCTTGCTGGGGTAGAGCTCCCTAGCGTTCGAGATATAGATCCTAAGCTTCTCCAGATACGACTGCCTAGTTGAAGCCTTAACCCCGACCAGATCGCATTCATCATCAAACTTGGACGCTTCCGGACCAAGTTCACTCCTTAGGGCCTCTATTCTGCTTAAACTCATAGGGTCCTACCCAAGGCAATGTGGGCGTAGAACCCTAATAAAGGTTTTGCTCGATAACTGTAGCATTTTTGTAGAACTGCTCGATCGTCGGCGGAGTGCTGGATTCCATATCAATCGGCCTTCGCGAATATGTGGACAGTAGCTGTTGATGCTGAGCCTCCCACGTTAGTCGCTAGACCTA
>Ga0315308_1000438_pt1 | contig 23277 bp, 19 predicted proteins | sample TDP3_MG_FD_203078 | JGI IMG/M metagenome (GOLD analysis project Ga0315308, IMG submission 203078) | Freshwater sediment microbial communities from Lake Towuti, South Sulawesi, Indonesia - TDP3 | ecosystem: Environmental > Aquatic > Freshwater > Lake > Sediment | place: Indonesia: South Sulawesi... | reverse complement strand
TCACTTCCGCTCGTCCCTCGCTCCTCCTCCCGTAAGGTCGGCGTTCGTGCCCTTCGAATCCTCGCAGGTAAGCTAAACTGCCGGGGGAGGATTCGAACCTCCACAACAAGATCCAGAGTCTTGGGTCCTACCGTTAGACGACCCGGCAATCTATTCCTTTTCTTCTTGTTTCTTCTCCTTCGTTTCCTTCTTTATCTCATCAACATAGTTTAGCTGGAGCGTAGCTAGACTATCACTAATTAACTTCTCTTCCTCCTTGGCAAGATTCCCTTTAGTCTTTTCTTTAAGCATTTCCACCATATCTATGGTAATTCTCGCTTGTTCTAAATTTCTTTCTATTTTACCTGTAAGTGGATTTACAATTTTTCCCATATTCTGCATTGCCGTCTGAGAAAGTGATACAACAAGGCTCATAAAAAGCATATTCAATTTCGGTTCTTCGGCCATACTTCCTCCCTGAAAAAGCCTACAGAAAATTTCTAATAGTAAAATCTATTCTTTTTAAGACCCTCTCTTTCCCAAGGAACGACAGAAGAGCAAAGAGACCAGGCCCTCTCGTACGCCCGGATACAGCCACTCTAATGGGATGGAATACATCACTCGTATTTTTTGTGCTTTCCCTAGCATATTCCCGAATTTCCTTCTCCAGTCTTTCTTCTGAGAAGTCTTCTAACTTGGCAAGCCTATCCCTGCAATCCAATAGTATCTTCTTAGTGCCACTTGCTTTCAATACTTTCTCCTTTGCCTCCTCTTCGTAATCTCCTGCTTCTAAATCTTCCTTAAGCATATATCCAATTAGATTCGGAATATCTTTCAATAGTTTTATCTTTTCCTGCTCGAGAGAGATGGCTTTGGTTAATGCCAGTTTCACTCCATCTTCAACCTCTGCATATTCTCTGCCTTCAACCAATCCTGCCTTAATAATGAATGGAAATGCTTCCAGAGTGAGCTTTTCCAGCTTCGTCTTCCTTATATACTCGCCGTTCATCCAGAGAAGTTTCTGAGGGTCAAAAATGGCAGCAGATTTCGCACACCTTTCTAAAGAGAACTTTTCAATCAAATCTTCTTCTGTGAAAATCTGCTGGCTATCTTCTGTAGCCCAGCCAAGGAGCGCAAGATAGTTCATCATTGCTTCTGGCAAGTAACCTTCATTTTCATAATAGTCGAGGGAGGTCGCTCCATGTCTCTTGCTGAGCCGGGTCCCATCGGAGCCGAGAATCATCGGTATATGAGCAAATTTTGGCTTCTTCCACCGGAACGCCTCATATAGAAGAATCTGCCTTGGGGTATTCGATATGTGGTCGTCACCTCGAATAACATGGGTTATCTTCATCTCATAATCGTCAACTACGACGGCAAAGTTATATGTAGGAACGCCATTAGATTTAAGCATAACAAAATCGTCGAGGAGGCTATTTTCAAAAGTCACTTTCCCTCTCACTATATCCTCAAATTCTGTAACCCCTTCCTGAGGAGTCTTGAAGCGCACCACGGGTTTCCTGCCCTCATCTACATACTTCTTCTCATGTTCTGCAGTGAGATTTCTGCATCTCCCATCATACTTGGGTGGCCTCTTCTCTTCAAGCGCCTTCTTTCTCATCTCCTCAAGCTCTTTGGGAAGACAGTAGCAACGATAAGCTTTGCCAGATTTAATAAGCTGTTCAGCATATTTTCTATACAATTCCAATCTCTGCATCTGAAAGTACGGCTTATGTGGTCCTATACCTTGAATTAGGTCTTCTGGAATTTTGGCCAAAGGCTTTTTTGGTTCTATACCACCTCTAGGAAGCTCGCAACCCGGACCTTCATCCCAATCCATACCCAGCCAATTAAGGCCATGAATAATTTGCAAAACAGCCTCGTCTGTGGAGCGCACTTCGTCAGTATCTTCTATGCGAAGAACAAATGTTCCACCCTCCTTCCTCGCAAAGAGCCAGTTAAATAGCGCGGTGCGCGCTCCTCCTAAGTGGAGGTAACCTGTTGGAGACGGTGCAAATCGGACACGAACAGACATTTAGCCTCCTATTAGTGTGTGGACTACCCGATGAAATCGGGGGTCTCCGTGTATTAATCCTCCCTTTCGGGAGGACCCCAAAAAAGATTCTGGAATCCTTGCGAAAGCAAGGTCTCCGTGTATTAATCCTCCCTTTCGGGAGGAGTCCAGAGACTTTCGCGCCTAATAGATTACTTTATTTAACGGATACTCTATTATTCCTTCGGCACCAGCACGCTTGAGTTCAGGAATTATCTTCTTGGCCATCTCTTCTTTCAGGATTACTTCAAGAGCAACCCAGCCCGGAATAGTAAGACGCGAAACTGTCGGTTTCTTGAGCGCAGGAAGGATATCCATAAGTTTAGCAATGTCTTTTTCTCTCGCATTCATCTTTAGCCCGACCATACCCTCTGCTGCCAGAGCACCTTGTAAGAGAATAGCAATATTCTCAATCTTATTCCTCTTCCAGGAGTCCTGATATGACTTCTTATTGGCAATGAGGCGCGTTGTTGATTCAATAACTGTATCTATAGTTCTTAGGTAGTTTGCCTCAAGAGAAGAGCCTGTTTCAGTCAATTCCACAATAGCGTCAGCCAGAGTGCCTGCTTTTCCCTCAGTTGCTCCCCAGGAAAATTCCACTTCGGCACTTACATCTTTCTTCCTCAGATAATCCTTAACAACATTAACTAACTCTGTAGCTACCTTTTTCCCCTTCAGGTCTTTCACCGATTTGACTGGAGAATTCCTGGCTACAGCAAGAACCCACTTCACAGGTCGGTATCCGGACTTTGAGTAGACAAGTTCGCAAACCTCCCTTACTTTAGCTTTATTCTCTCTAATCCAGTCGTAGCCAGTTAACCCCGCATCAAAAGTGCCATCCTCCACATATCTTGCCATTTCCTGCGCCCTTACCAGCATTACTTCCAATTCAGGGTCGTCACAGGAAGGAAAATAGGACCTCTCTCCAATATAAATGCGTATGCCGGCCTTACGAAAGAGTTCTATCGTCGGCACCTGAAGACTCCCTTTTGGTAAACCCAATTTCAATTTAGGCATCTTTCCCTCCATTAATCTGAGGATGAAGGGATAGTTGCAGGAGCTTCAAATCCGCGTCATTGCGAAGGACGAAGTCCTGAAGCAATCTCGTAGATCTATGCACCAGATTGCCACGGCTTCGCCTCGCAATGACAGCTGACCGAGCGACTCCGAAATCTATCCCTTCATCCCAATTGCGGGTTCGATAAATTGAACCCCTACATTGACTGGGGCCCTCTTTTCCGGGTTTGATAAATCAAACCCCTACACATTACAAATCTCTCTTCTCCATTACAATAGCATCTTCCCCAGTATAGGCGTAGTAACCCTTTCTGATTCTCGCCTTTCTGAAGCCCCATTTCTCGTATAACCTCTTTCCAGCCTCGTTAGAAGTCCGAACCTCCAGGGTTGCCATTCTTGCTCCGAAATCCTTTGCCTTTTCCAGAAGGACTCCCAGGAGTCTACTTCCTACGCCACGGTTCCTGTAGTCTGGATGAACAGCAATATTTGTTATATGTGCTTCATCCTCAACCATCCAGAACCCACCATAAGCAACAATCCTGTCTCTAGTCTTATCTTCGGATTCTTGTCTCATTACATAAAAGTGAGAAAACGGTAGAGACAGTTCGTGATAGAACATTGCCGCTGACCATGGCTCGGGAAAAGATAGGCTCTCTATCTCCAAAACCTCATTAAGGTCGCCATAGTCCAAGGGAAGTATAGTAACCCTCAGGCCTTCCGTACCCTTTCTTTCTCTTCCCATTTTACTTCAGCCTCCGGTCTCCTTATATATAACGGAAATATCTCGTCGTACCTTTTCCCTTCTCCGGAAAGAAGTTTCTCCAAACCTAACCCTGCAATCCGCGCTGCAGAAGCGTAGCGCTTTCCCCTTTCAACAATTTTTGCTTTCCCTCTCGGAAGTTCTTTAATTAAGCCTTCGTAAATATCGACTGCTTCGCCGAGAAAGACTAGAGTCTTTCTTTTATCTCTCAATTCTTTTAGCCAGGTATCTATTGCTATTAGTTGATATGGAGTTAACCTCTTTCCGACTTCGTACAGTGCAGTGTATATCTCCCTGCGCAGTGCATCAATCATCGGGCAGACCAGCTCTCCCCTTAGCCCGATGCCAAATGCCAAACCATCGAGGCTGGGAACTCCTATTACCGGAATATTCAAACTCTGAGCGAGTCCTCTCGCTGTAGAAACTCCTACCCTAATTCCCGTAAATGAGCCTGGCCCGATGCTTACTGCAATCCCATTTATATCCTTGAGAAATATCCTGTTTCTCCTCAATACCTCGTCGATTAGTGGAATCACTTTCTCCGAATGGGAAAGTCCCGAGGAAACTGAAATCTCATCTCGCATCTTCTCCCCATCTGTCAACGCTACACTACAGGTCTTAGTTGATGTCTCTATCCCCAGAATCACCATTTACGCTAATCTTCCTTCCAATCAGGTCGGTTATCTTTATCTTGCGATTATTCTCCGAAACTATGTTTAATTCTATTTCGATTCTCTCTTCGGGCCAGAACGACCTTATCTTCTCGGCCCACTCGATAATGGTCACGCCCTGGTCGTAGAAGTATTCTCTATAACCCAATTCCTCCACTTCAGACAATTTATTAAGACGGAAAAGGTCGAAATGGTACACTGGAATTTTCCCCTTATACTCATTAATCAACTTGAAAGAGGCGCTACTTACAGAACCTTCCACTCCCAGCCCCTGGGCAATACCCTGGGTAATTGTGGTCTTTCCAGAACCAAGCTCGCCAATAAGACAGACTATATCGCCGGGCATAAGGCACCTTCCAATTGCCCTCCCAATCTTTCTTGTCTCTTCCTCACTTCTTGTAAGTCTTACCAAATCTCTATTCATCGTTATTCAATAAAATAGTCTGGAGTCCTTGCGAAAGCAAGGGTTTTCCTAACAAGTCCATTGTCACGCTCACTTCGTTCGTTTTAGTTCATCATTCATAGACTAGGAACTATGAACTAATTACCCCTCCCTTTCGGGAGGACTCCAAAAATCTGGGGAGGTTTTGAAATGTTCATATCCCCGCCCTTTTATCTTGATTTCTCTATTTCTCTTATCAAGATAGACCACTCCCCATCTTGCTGGCACAATCTCCCCAACCATCGCGGTATGAGGAATATGTCTCAATACTCTATCAGCCTTTTCCCTGGGGACCGTAAAGACCAGCTCATAGTCCTCTCCGCCATAGAGAGCATAAGTCAAAATCCTCATAGCGCCTTCTTCTCCTGAAGGAGAAGCAAGATACTTCAAAGATGGGGAGATAGGGACCTTATCTAGCCAGATTCTTGCTCCAACTCTACTTGCCTGGCAGATAAATCCTACTGACAGGTCGAGCCCATCACTGCTATCAATCATGGCTGTAGCCAGTCTATTTCGAGAGATAATCTCTGCTTCTTTCACTCTCGGTTCTGGGAGGAGATGCTTCATCGTAACTTTTATTTTACATCTCTTCACATAACTGGATTGGTTTCGTATCCTCCATCTACCTTTAAGTATCGCCAGTCCCGCAGCCGAATCTCCAAAATTTCCTGTAACGAGTATCCTATCCCCTACTTTAGCACCAGAACGGTATATCACCCTATTTTCCCCCACTTCTCCGAGGAGAGTCAAACTTATCACACAACTTTTAGGAGAAGAAACTGTATCTCCACCAACTATCCTGACTCCAAATTTCCTTCCAGCTTTCAACATACCTTCGTATAAATCTTCCACATCTTCACTTAAACGATTTCTGGGGAGCCCTAAAGAGACCAGGCCATAGCTTGGGTTCCCACCCATAGCAATAATGTCACTAATACAAGAGACCATTGCCTTATAGCCAATCTTCTCAAAACCTGCATACTCAGTGTCAAAATGAACGCCTTCCACCATTGTATCTGTGGTAACCACAAGGAGCTTCTCGTGGGGAGGGGCAACCACTGCTGCATCATCACCAATGCCAGCAATAATCCCTTCCATCCCGGAAGTGGGACCCCGCCTTTCCACTTTCCTTCTTATCTTTTCTATTAGTTTGAACTCACCAACTCTCGATACTTTCATCAAATCATGTAAACAAAAAAGGGGCTCCTTGAAAAGGAGCCCCCTCCAGTTTTATGCCTTAATTATTCTCCAGTACCAGGTGCTTTTACCTCTTCCTTCTTGGCTGCTATCTTATCCTTTATGCTGCTAATACCTGCTATTATAGCAATTGCCCCTCCCCCCACCAACATAGCTGGAAGAACTCCTCTCGCAACCACCCATAATTCAAACCAAAGCCTTCCTCCAATGAACCAAATTACGCCAATGATTACAGCGATTAGTCCCCCGATGATACTACCCATTACATTCACCTCCTCCTAAGAATAGTTGCCCCTTCTGGCAACTCTCAATTCTCCAATAATTTCCTTACCGCCAATGGTATCCTATCCACTATGTCCGAGGCGATAAGTCCCATTTCTCCTTTATCATTTCTCGCCAGGTCCCCTGCCAGACTATGTAAGTAGACCCCGGCGATGGCAGCAGAAAGCAGACTGTCTTTCATTTCGGTCGGCCTTGAGCAAAGTTGGCCCACAAGCCCACCAATCATCCCCGAGAGAACATCACCGACGCCCCCGCTTGCCATTCCAGGATTGCCAAGTGGGTTGATAAAGATATCTTCGCCTTTTGCAACTACTGTCTGGTACCCTTTTAGGACACATATCAGATTGTTCTCCTTCGAAAACTGGAAGGCGTGTTTTATTCTGTCTCTCTGTATTTCATCTGCCTTCTTTCCCAAAAGCCTCCCCAGTTCTCCAGGATGGGGGGTAATAATAATCTCAGCCTTCAACTTTTCTAAACCCCCTTCTCCAACTAAAAGATTTATTCCATCAGCATCCAAGACACAGGGTAAATCCAGTTTAGAGAGTAGCTTCTTAACCAGCCTACCCGTATCCCTGTTAGTTGACAATCCCGGACCGATAACTAAAGCGTCCACATCCCTCCTTTCTATGAAGTTTAATATCTCACCTATTCCACTCGAACTCAGAGTCTTCTCCTCAGTCTCAGGCAGTGGCAGAGTCATAGCTTCTGTAATTTTGATTTCCATTATCGTATTTAAACTCTCGGGAATTCCCAGAGTTACGAGCCCAGCTCCAATCCTTAATGCGCCCTGACAGGTCAAAGTTGCTGCCCCGGTCATACCACAAGAGCCGGCCAGGACTAAAATATGACCGAAATCCTTCTTATGAGCTTCCTTTATTCTCTTTGGCAAAATTTCCCTCACTTCTGAAGAGGTAATCACATTCCATCTTGAGACCAAATCTTTCTCCTCTATCCCGATATCCACAACCCTGATACTTCCTGAAAATCTATAGCCGGGATAAAGAAAGAGCCCTCTTTTGGGATAGGCGAAGGTAACAGTCAAATCTGAAGCTACACAGACCCCTCTAACTTCTCCTGTATCACCGTTTACCCCTGAAGGGATGTCACAGGCAACCACATACTTTTTTGAACCATTGATAGATTCAATTATATCTTTTATCGGAGCCCCTATAGCCCCTGAAAATCCTGTACCGAAGATACCATCAATTACCACATCGCTATTGGAAATCTCCTGCTTTATCCTTCCCAGAGAAAGCTCTTCAAATGGCATAGCCTCAATACTTACTGCCTTTGCCCGAGAAAGATTTCTCTTTGTATTCTCCTTCATTTCGCGCTCTTCCGCAAGAAGAACAACTTTCACTTCTGCTCCTGACTCTTTTAACTCCCTTGCCGCTACTAACCCATCCCCGCCGTTATTTCCACTGCCCACAAATACAATAAACTTTTTTCTTTTTATATTAGGAATCTCTTCCTTGAGAACCGCAACAAGCCCAGTGCCAGCCCGCTCCATCAATTCAATTTCAGGCATGCCATCCTTAACCGCCTTCTCATCCAGCTCTCTCATCTGCCCACAGGAAATTATCTTCATTTCAATAAACATTCCACTCTAATGCGAGGTATTCGATGAAACGAACATTAGAATTTTTAGCCTTCTCCTACCTAACCACTATCGCCTGGGCAACTGCATAGTCTCGAGAATGAGTTAAACTGACCAGAATCCTCGGGGAGTCGAGCCTCCTACCCTTTAGATAAACCTCGGGCTGACCGTTAGACCTGTTTCTAATTTCTATATTCTTTAGACCAACACCCCCTTTACCGAGGGCTTTCCAGACAGCCTCCTTAGCAGCAAAGCGAACTGCATAGTGGTCATACTTTTTCCTCTTCTTCTCGCAATAGTTGATTTCCTTCTCGGTAAAAACGCGATTCTTCAGTCGGTCGTCTTTTTCCATTAGTTTTCTAATTCTACTAATTTCCACTATGTCAATACCCGTGCCAAAAATTACCATTCCTACCCCTTTTATTCCTGGACTTTTTGGGTTTATTTATGATACAAAAAAGGTTCGGGAAAATCAAGATTTTTTTCTGAGGGTAAAAGATTTCTTGAGAGCTATCCACTACTCGACAGTAACGCTCTTGGCAAGATTGCGTGGTTGGTCCACATCACAACCTCTCAGGGCTGCGATATGGTAAGCTAAGAGTTGAAGCGAAACCACATTAATAATTGGAGAGAGTATTTCTATTGTCTCGGGCAGATAGAAAATATGGTCGGCTTTCTTCTTAATTTCTTTATTCCGTTTATTAGCTAAAGCAATGACTATTCCTTCGCGGGCCTTCACTTCTTCTATATTTGCCACTACTTTTTCGTATACTTTACTATCTGTGGCCACAGCCAGAACCGGCATATTCTCATCAATTAGGGCAATCGGACCGTGCTTCATCTCTCCGGCTGGATAGCCCTCTGCGTGAATATAGGATATCTCTTTCAATTTCAGTGCACCTTCTAAAGCGATTGGATAGTTTATGTGCCGTCCTAAAAAAAGAAAATCTATCTTCTTGAAGTAGTTTTGTGCGCAGTCCATAATCTCTTCTTGATTCTCCAGGACTTCTTCCACCTGGTGAGGAATGCGGAGAAGATGCATCAAGATGTTCCTGGCTTCTTCTTTCTCCAAGCTTCCCCGTACTCTTCCGAAATAGACAGCCAAAAGACATAGAGCGGTAAGTTGGGCAGTGAACGCTTTAGTGGAAGCCACACCAATTTCTGGCCCAGCTCTGGTATAAACCACTCCATCCGCCTCTCGAGTAGCTGTAGAGCCAACTACATTGCAGATTGCTAAGGTCTTACCCCCTTTCGCTTTCGCTTCCCTCAAGCCCGCCAGCGTATCGGCAGTCTCTCCCGATTGGGAAATCACGAGAACGAGGGTCTTCCCGTTTATAATGGGGTTTCTATAGCGAAATTCAGAGCCAATATCAACCTCACAGGGAATTTTCGCCAATTCCTCAAGAAGAAACTCCCCGTATAGCGCAGCATGGTACGAAGTGCCGCAGGCAACAACATAGACCTTCTCAATCCCCCTGATCTCTTCTTTTGAAAGTCCGATTTCTTCCAGATAGACCTCTCCTTTATCGGGCGCTATCCTTCCTCTAAATGTATCCTGGATAGCTCTCGGCTGCTCGTGAATCTCCTTAAGCATAAAATGTTTGTACCCGCCTTTTTCAGCCATAATCGGGTCCCACCCTATCTGAAATACTTTCTTTTCTATTCTCTTTCTCGACCGGTTGTAGACTTCTGCCCCTTCCATAGTCAATTGGGCCGTATCGCCATCATCAAGGTAGATTACTTTCCGAGTGTGTCCTATAATAGCCGGGACATCAGAAGCAATAAAATATTCCTTTTTCCCAAGCCCAATAACCAACGGGCTGTCTTTTCTCGCACAAACAACCTTGCCCGGATCGTCAAGAGAGATAACTCCTAACGCATACGACCCCTCCACCTCCTCAACTGCCCTCTGGAGTGCGAGGAGGAGATTCTTCCCTTTCGATTTTGCAAGATATTTTTCTACAAGATGGGCCAGAACTTCAGTATCAGTCTCAGATTTAAACTTATGGCCTTCTTTTATCAGAGCCTTTTTCAAGCTAAGATAGTTTTCGATAATCCCATTGTGCACCACGACCAACCTATCATTACAATCAGTATGCGGATGGGCATTCTCTTCAGATGGTCTACCGTGGGTCGCCCATCTGGTGTGGCCAAGAGCTATATTCCCTTTCGTGGGTTTCTCCTTCAAAACATTCTCCAGATTGCAAATCTTCCCCACACACCTCCTCAACTCCAGCCTTCCCTCTTCAATAACGCCAATGCCTGCCGAGTCGTACCCTCTATATTCTAACTTCTTTAATCCTTCAATCAAAATCGGAACAACATCCTTGCTGCCAACATAGCCCACTATTCCACACATAAACCACCTCTTCTACTTACTCAAATAGCCTTCACAAGATTACTTCCTCTCCCCCTTGGGGAGAGGATTAAGGTGAGGGGAACTCAATTAACCTCTTCATCTCCCTCACAGCCTGAGCGAGACCAACAAATACAGAACGGGAAATTATAGAGTGGCCAATATTCAGGTCTCCAACACCAGGAATTCTTGCCACAGGTCTAACATTATCGTAATTTAGTCCGTGCCCAGCATTAAGCCTCAATCCTAATTCCACCGCTAACTTTCCCGCCTGTTTCAATTTTTTTAACTCCCTTAGTCTACTCTTTTCACTTTTCGCCTCTGCATAAGCTCCCGTATGGAGCTCCACGCAGTTGGCACCCACCTCTTTCGCTGCTCTAACCTGTTTCGGTTCAGCATTAATAAAAAGACTTACCAATATTCCTTTCTTCTTAAGTCTCCTAACCACCCCTGCCAATCTTCCCTTCTCTCCCCAAGCATCGAGCCCGCCCTCGGTAGTCAGTTCCCTTCTCCTCTCGGGCACTATGCACACCTCATCGGGAACAACTTTCAAAGCAAACTCCACAATCTCGTCACTCAGAGCCATTTCCAGATTCAATTTTGTCCTGACAATCTTCCTCAGAAGATAGACATCTCTTTCCTGAATATGCCTCCTATCCTCCCTCAAATGGACAGTAATTCCATCCGCCCCTGACTTCTCGCAAATCTTCGCAGCTTCTATGACATCAGGGTAAGTAGTGAATCTCGCCTGTCGGAGAGTAGCCACATGGTCAATATTTACTCCCAATTTCGCCATTCCAATCCCCCTGCTACTAATTCTTCCTCTCTGTCAACTCCTCCCTCTCCCCTTGAGGGAGAGGGTCAGGGTGAGGGGGAATCGTCTCCCTCTGTTATCTTTTTTACATCTTCCTCACTCAGAATACCATGCTCCTTAAGAGCGGTTATGAACGCATCTACTGCCTCAGGGTCAAACTGCGTCCCCTTATATCTCCACAGCTCCTTCGCCGCTTCTATGGGAGGCATTGCCTTTCTATAAGGGCGGTCAGAAGTCATAGCGTCATAAGCGTCGGCTACAGCCAGAATTCTTGCCCCTGTGGGAATCTCCTTCCCTTTTAAACCATCTGGATACCCGGTCCCATCCCACCTTTCGTGATGGTGACGAGTAACGAGAGCGTACTCCTTGAACTCTTCCACGCCTTCAAGGATATGGGCTCCTTTCTCGGGATGTTGTTTAACCTTTGCCCACTCCTCCTCCGTAAGTTTCCCTGGTTTATTCAAGATACCGTCAATAATTCCAATTTTACCAAGGTCGTGAAGAAGACCCCCGTTCTGGACAATCTTTGTAATCTCATCCGTGATACCTTTCCAATCAGGATTCCCTTTAAGTTTCTCTCCTATCCAGGTAGCATACCGAGTAACCGATTCAGAATGTCCATGAGTATATGGGTCCCGTGCTTCCAAAGCCCTGGCAAGAGCATAAAGAGCTTGCACAGCAGTCTGCGCCAGTTTCCCATACGCCTTCTCCAGTTCTTGCGCCTTTTTCTCTAACTCTTTATAGAGAAGTTCTTTCTCCTGCACCTCTTTTCGCAGGTCTTCGAATAGTTGTGTATGTACCTTGCCCAATGCCACTTTTTCCATATATTCAAAACTGAAAGGTTTCATAACATAATCACTCGCTCCCAAACTTGTAGCCTCTTCAATCTTCTGCTTATCCTGGACAGCAGTAACCATGATAACCTTAATCGTATTATCGAACTCTCTTATTCGAGCCAGAACATCTATTCCCGACATTCCCGGTAAACCTATATCCAGGAATACCAAATGGGGCCTCGAATTTCTTATTAGATTCAAAGCATCCTCTCCATTGGATGCCGTATAAACCTCGTAGTTCTGCCTCGTAAAGAAGTCTTTCAAGAAGTCGCGCATATTCGGCTCATCTTCCACCACCAGTAATTTTATCAATCCTTTTACCTCCTCTTATTTCTACTTCTATACGCCACCTGCTGCTCCTTAAGCCACTTCTTGATTTCTCCCTCGTCAAACCGCCAGTGCCTGCCAACTTTAGACGCAGGTATGCGACCAGTCTGAGCCAAATAGTATACTGTAGGTTTAGGAATCTTCAAATATGCGGATAATTCATCAACTGTGAGCAATTTGGAAGGCATAATACCCCTGACAGATGCTACCAGTAATTACCAGTTGGTAACAATAATTATAAATCCACATTAAATCGCTGTCAAGAGAATTCTTCAATATAATTTTTACATCTACTGGCTGGACTTTCCGGGCCCCCATGGAAAAGATTAATAAGGAAGGCCAACACATGGTAATTCTCGATCGGGCTACGGGAGGTTATGAGGGGGGATTTGTTAGGGAAGGAACTAAAGGATTTACCACCAGCCGTGTCTTTCGCCGACATCGTTAATTTCTACTATGGCAATAATAACCAGGGCAACATCCCGCATTATGCCCAGCCAGGGTCTTGTGCTATCAATAAATTTTCCTCCAGTCGATTTGCCAAACGACACGGTGTCGCCATCTTTGCACACAACATTGTACTGGTATTTGCCTTTTAGAATCCTACCATACTTTATTACTAACTGCTCATTCCTTCTAAAGATGATAACTTTACCGTTGAAGGCCGGTGTAGTTCCCATAGATTGGGCAACAATATCAGTGAGGCGGCCAGGAGCAACGATTCCCGGTCGGTTGACCTCACCAATGACAGCCACACCCTTAGGAATAGTATAAGAATCTATCCCTTGCGGAAGTGTAGCAATAACCACTATATTATCTATAGAGGTCTTTTCGCGGATAAGCTCGGATAATTCAAAGGCAGTTAGTCCTGATACCTTCGTATCTCCGATGCCAGGGATTGTAGCAAATCCATTCTTATCCACAGCAATTACATCTCTTGTCTTTTCTGTTTGAACAATTAATACATCTTCTGGAATTATCTTCACATTCGTTATAGCCCTATCTATAATTCTCGTCGGAATAGCTGCCTCTTGTGCCATTCGACCTTCCGGTTCTCTCGCTTCCCCTTCTTGCTCTTTGGCAAAAGAACTCTTCAAATCTAATAGCACTGAGGCATTGGTCACGAGTGCAATACATAAAAAACCTGTAAATATTCTCTTCATCATTCTCAAAACCTCCAGATTAGGCCAATGTGGGGAGAACCTGATTGTCTTTCCACATTGCGGGCATATACATAACTTAAGTCAATGCGAGGTGCCCAGGATTCATTCAAGGGAAGGTTAATAAATTCTCCTGAATCGACTTCGCTCTCTTCTCTGATATGGGAAATCTTCCCTAATGAGATTCCGAAGGAATAGTTATCTCTATCTATACCAAGCTGAATGGCAAGTATTGAACTTATCTCGCATTCTGCCCCCAATCCAAGTCGGGTTTCACCATCTCTATGAAGAAATTCAATAAGGGGTGTCACTCTTTTTTTACCGAGTATCATCCAATCGTATCCTGCACCTAAATGTAGTTCCCAAGGAACCTTCTCTTCTTGCACAATTCCAAAATCTGGTTGAATTAAATTTTGACCGCTTATTCCCAGTCTCAAATTGTCATAAGCTAATAGTAACCCAAGGTCTAAAGAGAACTTCGTAGTGGCCCTAGCCTCCAGGACAGGATCATCATTACCTAATCCGTTCTTGGCGTGAGCGTTCAGAGAAAGGATTTTCAAATTTGAGCCGATGGCAAGACTTAAGCCTCTAGTTTGAAATATATCTTTAAGCTCATAAGCAACATCAATTGTAATCGTATTCTCTTGATAGTGATAGGAAAGATTATCTTCAAGAAATAGAGTTGCTCCCACCCCAAATGAGAAATCCTCAAACCAGGGTAACGCTATGAGAAGACTTGCCGTATCAAAATTTACATTTTTCAGATTCCAGAAAGGTCGAGAGTAGGATGCTCCAATTTCCGGTCTTTCGAGCTGAGCTATACCCGCTGGATTATATAAAATGGCACTGACATCATCAGCCAAAGCGACATAGCACCCATTGAGAGCCATTGCTCTTCCCGCATAATTCCAGTTCTCAAACGCGCAAAAGGCGACCCCGGACAGAGATACGAATATCAAAATCAAGACAATAGTTTTTCTCGCCATGTTTTTTTCTCCTTCCTCACATTGTCTATTAGATCTTTTTCCAGAAATTTGTCACACACATACCCACATCATCTTTTTCTTGTCTGCACAAGATAACCTACATAAAACCATGCCAAACTTATCATAAAGAAATCATAGGCGCTTCTGGCTACATAAACATATGCCGCAATTATCATTATTGATATTAAACCAATCCAAATCTTTATCTTGAGCGGGAGTTTCCTCTTTCGAACCTGAGCAAGTTTTCCTCCCTTAACGAGGTATAACAAGCTCGAGCCAGGCACTTGCCGCAGGTGTGGAGTATGTTCCCTTATCTCTCCCATTAAGTCTCGATATCCCTGAATATCAGAAGTAATTCGAAAAGTCCCATTTACCGTCTTTACTATGACGTCCTGGCCTAGTAGATACGCACGATATCCCTTCACCTCCAATATATCTTCCCATCTTGACGTTATGACCTTTTTCTGCCCCTTCAGATTCTTAGCTAGTGGTTCCTGATAGGTGATACCTCCATCACCAATAGTAATTTTTGTCCCCAGGGCAGCAAACATTATAGCGCCAAAGGCGAGTGCCATCAAAATCATAAATCCCATTGTCAGTATAATGACTCTATCCTTAGTTCCAACTCTAATTAGCCCATAGAGAAACAGCGTAACGAGAAAGAGTCCAAATACGATCCCGACCCATGACCTTCCATAACTATAACTTTTCTCTGACATTCTACTTTTCCTCCATTATCAAGGGGAATAATTCTCTTTAAGCAATTCTCGCGTAGCGTCAATGATTATCGGATCCTCTGTGACTCGCTCCAGTCCCCAATCCAATCCTTGAACCACTGGTTGAAGCAGCAGAAGTTTAGGATATCTTTTTACTCCAAGAGTAACAAGGGTTCCGGCGGCCTTGAAGCCAAAATTGCTCGTTGCTTCTCCGGAACGTTCTTCAATACATCTTTCAAAAGCTTTCCCAAATTCATAACCACTTACGCCAGCAGCGGTGATACGCAAGACTCCGTCAGCAAGGTCGATATAAGAAATCTTTTGAGCGGGAGTTTTCTGGTATAGTTCATAAACGGTCTTCCCAAGTCGGGGTCCAAACATTCTCATTACTGGTGCTCGCTCAGAAGAAAATACTGCCGACAACCCAGTGGGAACTCTTCCCTGCGCCAGTTGCAGTATCCCTGTCCCCACCTTTATACTCCTGCTATCTAATTTCAGTCCTGCATAGCCTACCAGAGCAGTGGCTGCCGGAACCATTTTCTGTAGGCAAAATATCCTCTCGGATGGAAAGTAAGTATGGTCATATTCTACTTTCTCTTCCAGCCTATCATGTAACCTACCTATATTTTCTCTCGCTACTTCCCCATCACAAGGATAAAGAACTTCCGTTTTCTCTAACTCATCCAGTGCAAAAATTGCCTTGGTTCCCCAGCCCTCGCTTTCCTCTAAACTAAGTCTCTCTTTTCTTAAATTACCACCAGATTCTATAAATTGAAAATTCGATATGATTTTGGTTTCGCTATCTTTGAGAAAATCTGTTGTCCAAGGAACCATTCTGTAATCCTTTGATATATTCTCCTCTCTTGCCACATCCTGGGGCGTAGTCAAAAGTTCACTCCCATTTCTTATCTCACGTCTCTCATCCCTAAACTCCCAATTGCTCCAATCGTTGCCACTATCAATATGTCTTTGCATTTTCATAACATCTTCTATTGTCTTCTGGGTAGGAATAAGTCTATCTCTGGTTATTTCTTTCACACTCTTAAGATACTCAAAATCCCGTCTATTTACATTCTCTATACTTAGTTCATCCACCTGATTTAGAATATCTGTGTTTCTGACATGCCCTCCCATTCTTCCCCTGGCCGAACCCAATAACTCTTCCCGGCTTGCATATAACCCATCCAATGGCTCTCCATATATTTCCCCTTCCCATTCTTCCCTTTCATATTTCCCACTATACAAATCCACACTCCCTTTCATCTCACTCGAAGAAAGAGTGTAAATAATATTCTTCCTCTCCCCTACTTCATGAACATATACTCTATTTGCTGGATCTTCTAAAGATTGTACATATGTATATTCTCCAATTCCCCCACCTCGTCTCGTATGCCCCTCAACTATTGCTGGTTGGAGTTCTCCATTAATATCCCTTACCTTTCCCAATCTCTCTATAGAACAATTCAGTCTGTTTATAGTCTGGTACCTCCCCGAAGCATCCTGAATTTGTTCCACTCCCTGGTTTCTCAGGGTATAATGTTGTAACCATGGGTCGTATCTCCTCGCTAAATTCTGGGGAGTTGCCTCAAATGTTATTCGTGAAAGAAATTCCTTCTCTTGACTCCCATAACTCGCTCCATATTGTTTCTCCAGTAGATTGTCACTCTGCCTCCATAACAAGGGATTACCAAAACTCTCAAAAAATTGCTTCCTCGGTTGATTTAACTCCTTCACTAATGGATTCTCATATACTTTACCATCAGTAAAAACTCTAAAATCCCCACTCTGGGTTAAAGAATAATTCTTCGATATCTGTATGAAATAGTCATACTTGCTATTTACATTCAATCTGGTATTTAGTGCCGTCATTGCCCCAGCACTTCCCAAGAGTAAGAACCTATCTTGCCCTAAAGAGGCATAAGATATCCCTGAATCTATTGTCTTCATCCAGTCTCGATTATATCTCTTATCTTGCATATCTACAATGAATGAATCTTTCTCATCGTAGCCATAGTATATGTGTGGCTCTGATTCAGTCCCTCTCAGTTCTTCGGGAAAATATGCCCTAATGCTGAATTTTCCTTTATTTTCCAGATGGACATCTTGATATCTCCCGGCAAGATAGTCTATATTGTAAGGCATAAAGCAATTTAATTTCTCTCCATCAATATCAAATGAAACATAAGGCAAAGTCTCTTCCCCTCTCTTGTAATATATCCAGGCAATGGCGCTCTTCTTCCCTTCAATACCTAACAACCCTGAATAGATGTTTGCTGGAACAGGACTAATACAGGGGGCCTCCATTGAGAAATCTCTCTGTTCTATTGGGACTTTTTCTCGCCTAAGCACTTCCGCCGGAGTCAATATCTTATAGTATTCGGACCCCCAGAGGTTCTCCTGCTCAATAATCTTCTCCGTTTCCGACAAAGCCCTCGAATTCATTTCCATCTTTTCCAAAGTTCTCATTTCATTATTGCAAAGATCTGTGAACTGACGGTCCCCCGTGACCTTGGGCCGATATTCAAAATTGTCTTTGTAGATGTTTGTCCTTTGTTTAATATACTCCACATTATTATGCTTATAATGCCTGACGCGAGCGTCCGCTACGAGAGCTCCAAGGCTTATTCCCTGATTGACCAAGGAAGTAACCCCACTGTTAGCCCATCTGTGGCCTCCAGCAATACTACTGACATTTTGAACAATGTTCAATGAGTTTGTTGTTAGGGAATAAATTGAAGGACTGAAATTGTTGAAATATCTTGCCCCATATGCCGGACTATTCCCGAATTCTTTACCAAACTGGTAGGGCTTGCTCACTTCCATTCCTATAGAAATAGAAGAGTTGGCTATATCCAAATAGGGTGAAGCCTTTGCCAGAAAAGAGTTGGGGCAATATTCTGATACTGTCTGAATAAATGGAGTTGAAACTGTGTAACCAGCACGAAAATATTCAAGCCGAGCCAAGGTGGGGAATGTCGTGTTACATATAACTTTCCCGCTAAGATCCTTCCCCGTGGATAGAATATGGGCGTGCTCATATATACCAAATGCAGAATAGAAGCACATCCCGAATCCGTATAATTTATCAATTACTCCTTGAGTCAAAGTACCTCTCAGAGGAGATTTGCCAAATGCGTATTCATCGTAAGTGAATTTTGCTGTTTGCAAAGGAAGAAGTACTGGGAGTGCCTGGCCTGCTGTGGCAAGGGTGATGCCCACTCGGATCGGAAAGCTAACTATTCTTATGAGTGCTGACTTCCTTACACAGTCATAATAATCTATCCTCAATTTGTTATAGTAGTCAGTAACCTCTTTGGTTTGCCTTTCGTAGCTCCTGGAAATATCGCGGCGTCCTTCAAAAGATAAGTATGGTGCACTCAGTATTTTCTCTTCTTTGCGCAAAAGTTCTTTATAATCTCTTTCTGTTCTATCGAGATAGTCTATATAATCCTGGCGGCGTGGATTGAACTCCTGACGAGTAGCTCCAAATTCTAACCTCAAGTTGTCAACCTTGTTTCTTCTTATCTGCCAGTCTAACTCCTTTTCTGCCTCGATGCTCCGATGTGTGTCATAAAAACGGAATCTGGGGACGGATTCTCCCCATCCCTCTCTCATCCCCAGACAAAGGAGCGAAAGGACGAGAAGTCCCAAAAGCCGGATATATTTTCTTTGCCGAGCCCTCATATTTTCTCTCCTTTACCTTCTTATAAATATTGTCCCTGTCTTCCCAGTATGTGTCTGGTAGATATAGACTCCCATCTTTACTTTATTCCCATTATCGTCTAAGCCATCCCAGGAACCTTCATTCTCATTTAGTGTCTTTATTTTTCTCCCCATTCGGTTGTATATCAGGATTGGATAGTCTTCGGGCTCCGAGAAGTACACTCTATCGTTAGTTCCGTCCCTGTTAAAGGTTCCGAATTTGTGTCCGCTACCTCTTCTTATAGCAATATCTTTATCTGCTGACTTCCCTCCTTTTTCCACAAATAGGGTTGCCATCTTAACTTCACCCTTTAAATTTCTATCAGAATGACGAAATAAGGCAGGCCCCTGCATCTCTTCCGTTATATCTTTCAGGGCAGAAGCTACTATTCCGGGTCTAAAGGCTGAGCCCTTAGCTCCAGCCTTGCCTTTCCCATCGGTTACATACTCTTTGCCCAAGAATACCAGCCTGGCACCAGAAACAGGCTTTCCTGTCTCCTTATCACATATAGTAACAGAGAAATCACTATCTTCCATCACTTCATCAGGAGCAACCACAAGTAAATCTTGCTTGCCTACATATCCATCAACTTTCAATTGCCATTCTATAGGTTCCGACATTTTACTCATAGCGCCATCTTTATAGACTCTAACTGTCAGGCTATGATAGCCACTCGTCAGGGCTTTCTGGGGAGTAAAACTGAATTTGCCTACTTTGTCTGCTTGAGTTTCCCCAAACATAACTCCATTATCGTATAGTTCCACAATTCCCTCTGGAACTGTCGTCCCGCTAAATGTGGGCGCATAGGTATTGGTGATTATCTCTCCAGATTTAGGCTTAGAGATAACTGGAGGAGGTGGCCTTCGAACTACAATCGTCAAGTTGATTGGACTGTCGTTGACAGTAGAATTGCCTGCCCTGTCTACTGACTTGAGAGTTAAGGAGTGGTCCCCAAGCGCAAGATTCTCAATTTCTATGCTCCAATTCCCATCACTGTAAATGGTACTGGTTCCCAGGAGAATATTCAGCTCGTAGACTTCTACTTGGGCTCCCGGCTCTCCTTTCCCTGTCAGAAGTACAGTGTCTCCGTTGATGTAAGGGGATGAAGTGAGGACGGGTTTTTGAGGCGGAGTCTTATCGACTATGAAGTTAAGTGTATGGGCAACCGAGGCCCAACCGGCTTTATCTATGGCATATACTCTGAGCCAGTGGAGGTCTTTACTCTCTTCAAAGAGACCAACATCGAAAGTTATGGAAACCACTTGAGGAAACGATGGATCGTTGAAGACAGTTTCTTCATCGGAAGACAAATCGCTAAGGTAACAAATCTTTCCAATGCCGGATTCGTCCTGAGCCGTTGTCTTTACGGTAAGAATATCTCTATTGAAGTAGAGGACTTCTCCTGGTGGGTTAGTCTCACTAATGATTCCACTCGATTTGTCTCCCGCATAGACTTCCCATACCAGGGATGGCTTCTTTAAGTCAATGGCAAACTGATAATAATTTGAATTGTATTCATTCTGGGAGTAGTCACGTGATTTGATTTTGATTTTAAGAAAATTCGTCTGTCCAACGAGGTTTTGTAGCTTATCAATTCCAATAGCGAATTCCCATCTACCGGCGGGGTCTACTCGGTATTTACTTGAACTCATGCTCTGGTAAGTAGCCCAATCTTCAGGCTCTGTCAACAGGACATTCTTATCCCCTTCACCCAGACCGTGGATCGCGTATACCGAGCCAGGTTCACCGTTTCCTTCAATATGGACATATGCACCGTCTTTCACCTCACAGGAAGTGATTGAACATTCTGGCAAGTGAGTATCAATATAGATTGTTTCAACTTCAGAGCCCATATTTTCCGCTTTATCAACGGCAATTATGGATACCGTGTATCTTTTCCCACCAGGAACATTAAAGTCACTTAAATCACCCCATCTAAGTGAGCCACTACCCCAACTACTTCGAAAACCTATTTTTTGACTTTTACCCTCGTTCCATTCAAGATATGCATCTGCTTTTTCGAATGATCCTAATGAAGAAAGATTGTCTGAAAGACTATAATAGATTATGGGATTAGAAGTTTTAATGTAGGTTATGTTTGAATCTTCCGGGCCAAGGAAACCAGGAGTTCCGTCGCTATTTTTGATACTTGTGATTACTGCCACAGGATCGTGTCTATCTACATAAAAGGTCACAGCTCTATTGTTTACAAATGTCAAATAGAAATCTTTGTAAGCTCCATCTACAGCTCCGTTCTCAAACGAGGTCTTAACAGTCACTTCTGGGCGAATTCTATGTTTCCCCCCTTGCATATCTTTAACAAGTAAACCATTACCCACATATTCGTTATATTTATCTTTTCCTCCTGTACAATATTCTTTGTCTACTATTTCGTCTACTATTTTGAATTCTGTGATATATTTTGATTCAACAGAACCGACACCAAAAATTCTCACCTCGTCTACTTTTCCTAACCATTTGCCTTCCGGCGGATTATCGGTTTTCAACAAGGTTCTATCGTCTGCCAGAGTAAAGGAAGGCTTCGACTGGGACGGTTGACTCCAGTACCAGTTGTTGTAAGGCCAACCCATATAGTACCGTAAGTCCCTGCAAATCCAGAGTTGTCTTCCTTGTCCTGATAGAGCAGCACTATTTATTCTCCAGTGATTTCTTCGCATGTCTGTAGTATTATTTGCGTATTTATACCACTTAAAAAATACTTGATAAGTCTGAATTGAGTAGCCTTTCTTAACAATACCTAAATACCATGAAGACTGGTTGGATAGAGTCTCTATCCCTGACCAGCCTTGATAAGAATTCCAGGGGTCGTCAGCCTGGGATGGACTTGTTATTAGCAACAGAGAGAAAAAGAAGACAACAATTATTGAATTTTTCAGAATCAATCTCGTTTTCATTTTTCCCTCACTTTCCATACCAGTTGCCTCTCATCCTAAACCCTCTCCCCGGGAGGAGAAGGCAGTCTCCCGAAGAAGAAGAGATGAGTGAGAATGAGAAATAAAAAAGCTCGCCTTGCTACCTTTGCCCTATCAGAAATCGCTCATTTCTAATAAGGCTAACTTCGGCAGCTTGGCGAGCTGAACTTGAAGCCGAACGCTACTTTGGCTCCAGAGCTTTGCGTCCCCCGATCTCTCAGGGTTTGCCTTTTTCGAAGTCTTTAATACTATCTATAGTTTATCTCAGAAATGTGAAAGATGTGTAAAAAAATTGTGAAATTTTTGTGAATTTATCGGTGAGTCCCTTAGCTTCTTTTTTGATAGAAAATTCAAATTTTTAAAGCGCAAAAAGCAAGTACAAACAGATGGGTGTCCTTTTAGAGCAGATGTCTCGTAGAAGAGAAACTTAAGACAATTGTTCTATAGCATATCCTAACATTTGCTGTCAATCAAAATTTGGAAAAATTTTGCTTACGCTAAAAAGGAAAACTCAGTTAAAAAGGAGGCAAAGCTTCGCTTTGCGGCTACAAGAAAAATGTAGTTGCAGAGTGAAACTCTGCCAAAAGGAAGCAGAGCCACCGCTCTGCAGCTACAATTGACTTCAGTGGTCAGAGTCACTCTTCTCGGGAGAATTTTCTGTCAGAATAGTATACGGCTCCTGGGCATTGATGATGGGAGGACGAAATATCTGCCCTCTCTCATTGTCTTTGGTGAGGAGCTTAATCTCCAGTTGGTTCGCTTCTGCCTTTCGATAGATTTCCTCTATTAAATACTTGACCTGTCCGTTGTCCGGGTGGCTTTCGCTTATCTTTCCGTAGAGGTTGAGGAGGTTGTTTGCTTCCTGGCTATTTGTTAGAGGCAGTCTCTGGCACTCTTCGAGTGCTTCGTCTATCCTATCTTGCATAACGAGAGTCTCTATCAGTTCGTATCTATACTCTTGCTTCTTCTCAGTTAATTTCCTGTAAACTTGGGAAGCCATATAAAAATTTGAGTTCTCAACATATATTCTTGCCATTCGAGAAAGATTATCTAAAGATAGCTCTGTCTCTCCACTAACTTCTTCAGCAAGCCGCAGGAACTTCTCCTTATAGCCATTTTCATAATAGAGTTCGAGAAGTCTATCCTGATATTCTGTTCTTTCCCTATCAACCCGACTTAACTTCTCATAGGCACTTATTGAGCCTTCGATATCTTTCAGTTTATGGCAGAGTTCACCCAGAATTTTCAAATCGTTTAGGTCTTCTCTCAATGTCACCATTCGCTTCAAGATATTTGCCATAGTTTCTCCTTGACCCAAATCGTGATATATTTGGGCTAATCTCTGCAAAATGTCGTAATCGTCTCCTTCTGTAGAGGATTTCTTTTCGTACATCTCAGCTGCTTTTTCCAAATCTTTTGAATTCTCATAGGACAGCCCTGCCTCAAAA
>Ga0315308_1000437_pt1 | contig 23293 bp, 20 predicted proteins | sample TDP3_MG_FD_203078 | JGI IMG/M metagenome (GOLD analysis project Ga0315308, IMG submission 203078) | Freshwater sediment microbial communities from Lake Towuti, South Sulawesi, Indonesia - TDP3 | ecosystem: Environmental > Aquatic > Freshwater > Lake > Sediment | place: Indonesia: South Sulawesi... | reverse complement strand
AATCCGGTTTCGGCCAATAGGACCACCGGGAAGGAGTGGTCTCAGATTGCCGTAAGGCTGAAGAGCATAATCGGGGATTTCACATGGGAGCTCACCTCTGGGCCGGACACAGCTCAAGATATCGTAAGGAAGGCATTGAAGGCAGGCACTGATATTATTGTGGCCGTTGGTGGGGACGGGACACTTAACGAGGTTGTGAATGGGTTCTTTGAGGGAGGAAAGCCCATCAATCCGAAAGCGTCTCTTGGAATTATTGCAAGGGGCACAGGCACGGATTTCATCAAGACAGCAAGGATTCCAAAGGATCTGGATGGAGCTGCAAAGATCATTGCAGAAGGTGCTATAAAGAGGATAGATGTGGGAAGGGCAATATTCAAAGGGCATTCAGGCAAAGAAATGACACGGTATTTCCTGAACATAGCGGACTTCGGCATAGGAGGAGAAACCGTGTCCAGGGTTAACAGGACGACCAAGGCATTCGGAGGATTCCTATCGTTCCTATGGGGGGCAGGTGTGACAATATTGGTATGGAAGAACAAGAGGGTAAGGGTTCAGATAGACGATATCCCTGTTGAAGAGAAGATTATTCAGAATGTGGTTGTGGCAAATGGCCAGTATTTCGGCGGAGGGATGTGGGTTGCTCCAAGGGCAGAGCTTTCCGACGGTTTTTTTGATATTGTAATATTTGGTGACATCTCAACGGGAGAGTCCCTGAGGGATGGCACCCGTATCTATAAAGGGACGCATCTGGAGATGGAGAAGGTCTCCTGCGTCCGGGGCAAAAAGATCAAGGCATTCTCTGAGGAAAGGGTGCTCATCGATATGGACGGAGAGCAGCCAGGAACATTAAATGCCACATTTGAAATGCTGCCCGACTCGCTTTCCATTGTTTGTGGTTGAGAGCATAGGAGTGACAGTGGCAGGGGAAAAAAAGAAATTTTTAGGCAAGAAAGGTGAGGTTCGTTTTTCAAAGGGCCTTGAAGGGATTGTGGCATGCGAAAGCACCAAAAGCTGTGTTGACGGCGACAAGGGTGTCCTTATTTACCACGGCCTCAAAATAGAGGAGGTTTGTAAGAAATCCAATTTTGAGGAGGTCTGCTATCTTTTTATTTATGACAGATGGCCCAGGAAGAACGAGTTCAATATGTGGAAAAGACATTTGGCTCAATACCGAGAGATCCCGGCACAGGTCTATGAATTTATCAAGGAGACAGCGAAGTATAATGTCCATCCAATGGCATTGCTGAGAACCGCGGTATCGTTGCTCGGGCTTTATGATGAAGAGGCAGATGATGATTCACTGGAGGCCCAGGAGCGCAAGGCGGCGCGCATTATCTCAAGGATGTCCACCGTGGTCGCCGCACTTGGGAGGATCAGAAATGGTAAGGAACCTGTTCTTCCAAGTAAAGAATTGGGCCACGCCGCCAATTTCTTTTATATATATCACGGGAGAGAACCTGACAGGTTTGAGGAAGAGGTCTTTGATGACCTGCTTATCCTTCATGCTGACCATGAATGCAGCGCATCAACATTTACCACAATCGTAATTGGCTCCTCGCTTTCAGACATATACTCCAGTGTCACCGGAGCCATTGGAAGCCTCAAGGGGCCTCTCCACGGTGGGGCCAACGAACGGGTAATGATGATGTTGGATGAGATAGGGGAGGCTTCACGAGTGGAGTCCTATATCACTGACGCTATTGCCAAAAAGAGAAAGATCATGGGATTCGGCCACAGGGTCTACAAGACATACGACCCCAGGGTTGCCGTGCTCAAGAAACACGCTTTAGAGGCATCAAAGAGGGCCGGGATGAAGAAATGGCTGAATATTGCTGAGATGATACAGAAGGTAATGGTCAAAAAACTTGGCCACAAAGGGGTTTTTGGCAATGTGGACCTCTACTCAGGCATTGTAATGGCATCTCTTGGGATAGATACTGCCATGTTCACCCCGATCTTTGCAGTAGGCAGGATTTGCGGTTGGGCAGCACACTACCTGGAACAACTTTCGGATATCAGGATCTTCAGACCCAGGTTCGTCTATACAGGCCCCCTAAAGGAACATTATGTTCCCATAAACAAGAGGTGAGCCGGAGAAAGGCCTGCCGATCATGGCAAGAAATATTGTCCAAAAGATACTGAATGGCCATCTGGTGTCAGGAGATACTTCTCCAGGCAGGGAAATCTCCATCAGGATCGATCAGGCCCTGACCCAGGATGCTACAGGGACACTGACATACCTGCAGTTTGAGGCCATGGGAATACCCCGGGTGAAGACGAGGCTTTCTGTGAGCTATGTTGACCACAACATGCTTCAGGAAGGCCCTGAAAACGCCGATGACCACATTTATCTGCAGAGCGCTGCAGCAAGATTCGGGATCTATTTTTCCAGGCCGGGGAACGGCATTTGCCATCAGGTTCATATGGAGAGGTTCGGTGTTCCCGGCCAGACCCTTCTGGGTTCAGACAGCCATACTTCCACATGCGGAGCCCTCGGCATGCTCGCCATCGGTGCAGGAGGGCTTGATGTTGCCGCAGCCATGGGAGGCCTGCCGTTCCAAATGATCATGCCCTATATTGTTCTGGTCAGGCTCAGGGGAAGACTCAGAGCGTGGGTAACGGCGAAAGATATTATTCTTGAGCTTCTCCGGAGACTAACGGTAAAGGGAGGAGTCGGCAGGATATTTGAATATGGGGGTGAGGGAACGCAAAGCCTCTCTGTATATGAGAGAGGCACCATTGCCAACATGGGGGCAGAGCTCGGTGCTACAACATCCGTTTTCCCAAGCGATGATAAAACAAAGGCGTTTCTTGTCGGTCAGAAAAGGGGAAGGAGCTATAAAAGGATCGTCGCTGATAAAGGGGCCAGTTATGATGAGATTATCGAGGTTGACCTTAATAGGCTTGAGCCCCTGATCGCCTGTCCGCACAGCCCGGACAACATCAAAAAGGTATCGGATGTGGAGGGGATCAGGGTTCAGCAGGTCGCAATCGGGAGCTGCACCAACTCTTCCTACCAGGATCTCATGAAGGTTTCCAGGATACTTAAGGGCAGAAAGGTTCCGGCCGATGTAAGCCTTGTTATATGTCCGGGCTCAAGGCAGGTCCTTGAGATGATCGCGCGGAACGGCGTCCTATCCGATCTCGTCGCTTCGGGGGCAAGGATCCTGGAAAACGGCTGCGGTCCATGCATAGGTATGGGCCAGGCACCGCCTTCAGGAGCGGTATCTGTGAGGACATTCAACAGGAATTTTGAGGGTCGCAGCGGCACCCAGGATGCACAAGTGTATATCGCCAGCCCAGAGGTGGCTGCAGCCTCAGCACTAAAGGGCGCCATCTATGACCCCAGGAGGCTTGGGCGTCCCATCAGGATTTATCCTCCCAGGTCCTTCGTAATTGACGATTCGATGATAATTCCTCCCTCCAGGAGGCCGGAGTCTGTCCGGATCTTAAGAGGTCCGAACATCAAGCCTCTGCCGGTGTTTGAACCGCTTCCCGATGACATATCAGGCAGGGTTCTTCTGAAGGTCGGAGACAACATATCAACCGACCAAATACTTCCCGGAGGAGCCAATGTCCTCCCCCTGAGGTCAAACATCCCTGTCATTTCGGAGTTCGTCTATGCTCCTGTTGATAAGGAGTTCGTGAGAAGGGCCAGGGATTGGGGCGGGGGTATCATTGTAGGGGGATCAAACTATGGGCAGGGGTCAAGCCGCGAGCACGCAGCCCTGACACCAAGGTATCTTGGTATAAAGATGGTCATTGCAAGCTCCTTTGCCAGGATCCACAGGGCGAACCTGATTAATTTCGGGATAATACCCTTGAGATTTGTATCTATTTCGGATGCCTTAGGGATTGAGCAGGGGGATACAATTGAGATTAAAGGTATAAGGGATGCTTTGAAATCTGGTGGGGCTTTGAGAGTAAAAAATTTGACAAAGGGCAGAGAGTTCCGTGCAGAGCACGATCTTTTGCCGAGGGAGAGGGACATACTCCTGGCCGGAGGATTCTTAAATCATGTCACAGGGAGAGAAGATAAAATTCATTGATAATACGCTGAGGGTTCCTGACAGGCCTATTATTCCATTTGTTGAGGGTGATGGGATAGGGCCGGACATTTGGGCTGCCTCAATGAGGGTTTTTGACGCTGCGGTGAAGAAGGCATACGGCAGACGCAGGAGGATTCAATGGCTTGAGATCTATGCAGGAGAGAAGGCATATAAAAAATTCGGAGAGTGGCTTCCGGAGAGGACCCTGGATGCCATTAGAGAGCACATTGTTGCCATAAAGGGTCCCCTTGGTACCCCTGTTGGCGGAGGGATAAGATCCTTGAATGTCGCCCTTCGTCAGAGCCTTGATCTTTTTTCATGCGTAAGGCCAGTGAGTCACATCAGGGGGGTTCCGAGCCCGGTCAGGAATCCGGAGAAACTCAATGTTATAATCTTCAGGGAAAATACAGAGGATGTCTATTCGGGTATAGAATGGCCTGAGGGGAGCCCCGAGGCAAGGAAACTTATTAAATATCTAAGTGATAAGATGGGGGTGAAGGTCAGGCATGATTCCGGCATTGGGGTAAAGCCAATCAGCAGGAACGCTACAAAAAGGCTCATGAGGATGGCTGTCAGTTATGCCATCAAGAACAAAAGAAGAAGCGTGACCCTCGTTCACAAAGGGAATATCATGAAATACACCGAGGGAGCATTCAGAGAATGGGGGTATCAGCTTGCCAGGGAGGAATTTGGGAAACACACTGTCTCAGAGGAAGATGTCCAGAATAAACATGGTGGAAAGGTTCCAGAGGGAAAGATCGTAATAAATGACAGGATTGCAGATTCCATGTTTCAACAGATATTACTGAGGCCCGAGGATTACGATGTTATCGTCACTCCAAACCTCAACGGGGACTATCTTTCCGATGCATGTGCAGCGCAGGTCGGCGGTATTGGTATGGTTCCGGGAGCAAACATAGGTGTGCCAACGGCTGAGTTTGAGGCCGTCCACGGCACTGCCCCAAAGTATGCCGGACAGGACAAGGTGAATCCGAGCTCACTTATCCTGTCAGGGGTTATGATGTTTGAATATTTGGGCTGGGATGAGGCAGCGGGCATCATCAAAAATGGTATTGAAAAGACAATTCTTCAGAAGAAGGTAACCTATGATCTTGAGAGGCAGATGGAAGGGGCAACATTGTTGAAATGCTCAGAGTTTGCCACTGAAATCATTGAGAGAATGTAGATTTTCTGAAAAAATAGCGGAGGGAAAAATATGCCACGAAAAAAGATATCAGTGATAGGAGCAGGGAATGTTGGAGCTACGACGGCGCTCATGTTGGCGCAGAAGGAGCTTGGGGATATTATCCTTGTGGATGTAATCGAGGGCATGCCGCAAGGGAAGGGGCTTGACATGCTCCAGGCCATGCCTGTTTATGGGTGCGATGTCCAGATCGTCGGGACAAACGGATACGAGGAGACGAACAATTCGGATATTGTTGTCATCACCTCAGGTGTTCCACGCAAACCGGGTATGACCCGCGAGGACCTCCTCAAGACAAACTTGTCAATCGTCAGGGAGGTAACAGAGAAGGTAGCCAAAAACTCTCCGATGGCAATCCTTATTGTTGTAGCAAATCCATTGGATGCCATGACCTATGTGGCATACAAAGTGAGCAAGTTTCCCAGGGAAAGGGTGCTCGGTATGGCAGGGGTCCTGGATTCATCGCGCTTCAGGGCGTTTATTGCAATGGAGCTGAAGGTCTCGGTGAAGGATATTACTGCATTTGTCCTTGGCGGACATGGGGACACAATGGTTCCATCTGTCCAGTATACGACTGTGGGAGGTGTGCCAGTAAAGGATCTCATACAGAAAGACCGCCTGGACAGCATAGTCAAGAGGACCAGCGAGGGAGGAACAGAGATCGTAAAGCTTCTGAAAACCGGCAGCGCTTATTATGCACCTGCTGCTTCTGCCGTTGAAATGGTGGAATCAATAGTAAGGGACAAGAAAAAGATACTTCCATGCGCTGCGCTATGCCAGGGTGAATATGGCATCAAGGACCTTTTCGTCGGCGTCCCTGTAAAGCTTGGAAGAAGTGGAGTTGAGCAGATAATAGAGTTCAAGCTGTCAGAGGAGGAGCAGGCAGCCCTTATGAAGTCTGCAGATGCAGTGGCTGCCGTAAGGAAAGAGGCAGACGCCCTTTTGGTATGAAGGGATGCGCCTAATCGAGTCACAAACTATCGTCCAGGCAGTAAAGAGCCTGTGCATAGAAGCAAACTATAATCTCAAGGAGGATGTGACTTCGTCCCTCAGGATGGCAAGAGAAAGAGAGAAATCCGAGACAGGCAGGGAAATCCTGGGGCAGCTCCTTGAGAATGCCGAGATCGCAAGGAAGGATGGCTACCCCCTGTGCCAGGATACGGGTGTTGCAGTGTTCTTCATTGAAATGGGACAGGAGGTATCCATATCCGGTGCGGGACTTTATGATGCGATCAACCAGGGGGTCAGGGAGGGATATGCAGAGGGTTTTCTCAGAAATTCAATGGTTGTCCATCCTCTAAAACGGGTGAACACAGGAGACAACACACCTGCCATCATCCATTTGGAAAGCGTGCCCGGGGATAAGATCAAGATAGACTTCATGGCCAAGGGCGGCGGATGTGAGAACATGAGCGGTCTAACCATCCTTTCACCTGCTGCAGGCGTTGCAGGTGTAAAAGATTTTGTGATCAAAAGTGTTAAGGAGGCAGGATCAAATCCATGCCCGCCTATAATTGTTGGCATCGGAATTGGGGGTAATTTTGAGAAGGCTGCAATCCTCGCGAAAAAGTCTTTGCTTCGACCTATAGGGACCAGGAACGCTGATCCAGATGTTGCGAAATTGGAAGAGGATATCCTTGATGAAATTAACAAGCTTGGGATCGGGCCACAGGGGCTCGGAGGATCCGTAACTGCCCTTTCTGTCCAGATTGAGGTTTTCCCATGCCATATTGCATCTCTTCCGGTTGCTGTGAATATAGAATGCCATTCCCACAGGCATGCGGAGGTCGTTCTATGAAGTCCCCATTGCGCCTGACAACGCCCTTGACCGATAAGGACATTGAGAGTCTCAAGGCCGGAGACAATATTCTTCTGGACGGTGTGCTTATCACAGCAAGGGATGCAGCGCATAAGAGGATTGTGGAAGAGATGGACAGTGGCGGGACACTTCCAGTAGAGCTTTCAGGCCAAGTAATCTATTATGTAGGGCCTTCCCCTGCCAGGCCGGGCAGGCCAATAGGTTCTGCGGGTCCCACAACAAGCTACAGGATGGATGCTTATGCGATAAGGCTGATGGAGAAGGGGATTAAAGGCATGATCGGGAAAGGTAAGAGAAGCCCTGCTATCATTGAGGCAATGAAAAAGCATAAATGTGTATATTTTGCAGCAGTTGGAGGGGCAGGCGCCCTTCTTGCCAGGAGAATCACGGCGAGCGAGATTGTCGCATACGAAGATCTTGGCCCAGAAGCAGTCCGGAGATTGACGGTCAAGGATTTCCCTGTCATCGTGATCAACGATATTTTTGGAGGAGATGCATATATAATGGGAGTAGATAAATTCAAGGCATGAAAATATGCAGATAGAACGAGCAGGCTTTTGGCCGTGGTTTCTCCAGCGCCTGACAGGGCTTTATCTGGCAGTTGGAATGGCAGTCCATATGTTCGTCCTGCCCCTTAAGGGTGGGGCGGTAAACTTCTATTCTGTGCACGGAAGGCTGCAGCACGCCGGCTGGCTTATTTTTGATCTACTGCTCCTCGCTGCCTGCCTCTATCATGGTTTTAACGGGGTGTGGGCCATTGTCCTTGATTACAATCCACGCCGCCTGTGGAGGAAGGGAATGGGGTATTTAATATTTATCGTGGGCGTGGTTTTTCTTGTCTATGGGATAGCCGCACTGATCCCGCTGACTGGAGGTTGATCGGATCGTGAAAATCACAAGAGACCTCTATCTCAGTGCTGGAAGAAACATTGTCAGAGAGCATCATGGTCTCTGGTTCTTCATGCTCCATAGGCTCACAGGCTTTCTCCTTGCCGTTTATCTAATCCCGCACATCCTTATTAACAGCTCTGCACTGTTCGGAAGCGCCGAGACCTACGATTGGATTACTTCATTGGTGCAGGGCCCCGGATTCCAATACCTTGAGATCCTTATTGTCCTCGGCGTTTTCTTCCATCTCTTCAACGGACTCAGGATAATCATAGTAGATTTCTTCGCACTGACAAGGAGGCAGGGGACTCTCATGGTGCTCGTTTCTATCTTCACAGCCATCATGTTTGCCTATACAGTTTGGGTTTACTTGCCCAAATTAAAGGGAATGCACTGATGAGAAATTTCAATATTATCGTTGTCGGAGGAGGGCTTGCCGGAATGAGGGCGCTAATTGAGGGAAACAGGAGAAACCTGAAGGTGGCACTATTCTCAAAGGTCCACCCGGTTAGAAGCCATTCTATGGCAGCCCAGGGTGGGATCAATGCTGCCCTTGGAAACCATCCTCGCGGCTTCAACGATTCTGTGGAGAAACATGCTTTTGACACGATCAAGGGGAGCGACTATCTTGCTGACCAGGATGCTGTCATAAGGATGTGCACAGAGGCACCGGAGAGGATCTATGAAATGGAACATTGGGGATGTCCATTCAGCAGGACAGAGGACGGCAAGATAGCACAGCGTCCGTTTGGCGGTGCAGGCTTTCCCAGGACATGCTATGCAGCTGACAGGACAGGACACATGCTGCTTCATACCCTTTACGGCCAGGTTGTGAAATTTGAGCACTTTGCAGAGAGGGGTGAGACCGCTGTTCTTGATGAATGGCTCGTGACAGCCATTGCGGTGGATGATGGGGCATGCGTTGGGATTGTTGCCCTTGATCTTGTTTCTGGAAGACTGGAGGCATTCCAGTCTGATGCGTTCATATTTGCAACCGGAGGCTCATGCCGGATCTACGGCAACTCCACAAATGCTGTCATAAATACCGGTATTGGCATGGCTGTTCCCTACTGGGCCGGGGTCCCTCTTAAGGACATGGAATTTATCCAGTTTCATCCGACAACCCTTTATGGAACAAACATCCTTGTAACCGAGGGCGCCAGGGGCGAGGGGGGATTCCTCCTCAACAACAAGGGGGAGAGGTTTCTTGCAAATTATCCCGATTCAAAAAAGGCAATGGAGGTTGCTCCGAGGGACATAGTCTCCAGGAATATCATGAGGGAGATTGAGAAGGGAGGAGGCTTCCCCGGAGGGCATGTTCTTCTTGATCTGAGGCACATTGGCGCGAGGAAGATCATGGAGAGGCTCCCGGGCATAAGGGAGCTTTGTATAAATTTCGCAGGCGTTGATCCTGTTGAAAAGCTCATTCCGGTTCAGCCCGGGGCGCATTACACAATGGGCGGGATAGATACAGATTCAAATGGTGCATGCAAAATTAAAGGGCTTTATTCAGCCGGTGAAAGCGCATGCGTAAGCGTTCATGGCGCAAACCGTCTCGGGGGCAATTCCCTCCTGGAGACCATTGTCTATGGGAAGATAGCAGGGGGAACCGCAGGAGACTATGTCCTTGGGAAAACCCCTGCAGGAAGATCCTTGGAGAAAGCTCTGAATGATACGCTCAAGAGGGAAGAGGAGAAGCTCAACAGGCTTCTAAAATCCAATGGGAAGGAAAGGATGGGCATCCTCAAGGAAGAGATGAACAAAGCCATGAAAGAGAAGGCAGGAATCTTCAGGGATGCCGAGGGACTAAAAGACGCTCTGGCAAGGATCGCCGAGCTAAGGGAGCGTTACAAAAAAATTGGTTTGACCAGTCAGGGGCGGAGGATGAACCAGGAGATGATGTGGACAATAGAGCTTGGGGGAAGCCTGGATGTGGCAGATGCGATTCTCAGGGGGGCTCTGGCAAGGAAGGAGAGCAGGGGATCGCATTTCAGGAAGGACTTCCCAAAAAGAGACGATAAAAAGTGGCTCAAGCACAGCTTGGCCTATTATTCAGACGAAGGGGCCAGGCTGGAGTATTCTCCGGTTACGATCAGCAAATTCCAGCCAAAGGAAAGGGAGTATTGATGGCTGTGTTTTTCAAAATATTAAGATTTGATCCTGATAGGGACAAGAGTCCCAGGTTTCAGAAATATGAGGTCCAGCTCAGGAAGGGAATGACAATTCTGGAGGGCCTATTTTATATCCAGGAGAGACTTGACGGGAGCATAGCATTCAGGTCCTCATGCCGGGCTGGAGTATGCGGTTCCTGCGGCATGCTCATCAACGATTCGTTTCGTCTTGCGTGCGAGACCCAGATAGGGTCATTGAAAGGAGCTGTGATCACACTCAGGCCGCAATCCCATCTTTCAATTATCAAGGACCTTGTTGTTGACCTTCGTCCTTTCTGGAAAAAGTTCAAGTACATCAAACCCTATCTTCTTGCCCGTGACCACCCGCCTGCAAAGGAGAGGCCCCAGAGCCAGGCAGAGAGGGAGAGGATCAATAATGTCTCCGATTGCATTCTGTGTGCTAATTGTTATGCTGCATGCCCAATATCTGGAACGGACGATGAATACCTTGGTCCGCAGGCGCTTCTTCAAGCCAACCGGTTTCTCGCCGACTCAAGGGACGGGGAGGGTGACATGAGGATTGGTCTTGTTGAGGGAGAAAACGGGGTATTCAGGTGCCATACGGCCTTTGCATGCCAAAAGGCATGCCCGAAGGATCTGGACCCGTCTGAGTCAATAGCAGATATAAAAAGAAAAATAACGGTGCGTTCCCTAAAGCGCAGAAGATAGTCAAAGACAACCCCATACATGAACATTCATGAATACCAGGCAAAGGAGATCCTGAAGAGGTTCGGTATAGATGTGCCCAGGGGAGGTGTTGCAACAAGCCCTGAGGAAGCAGAATCTGTAGCACGGTTCCTGGGCGGCGCCTGCGTCTTGAAAGCCCAGATCCATGCAGGGGGGCGGGGAAAGGCTGGAGGAATCAAGAGGGCCGATGATCCCATTAATGCAAAGGAGATTGCCAGGCAAATGTTTGGAATGAGGCTCGTCACCAATCAGACAGGTCCAAAGGGATGGATCGTCCGTAAGCTACTTGTTGAGGAGGCTCTGGATGTTAAAAAGGAACTCTATCTCGGCATGGTAATCGATCGTTCACGGGAGATGCCTGTCGTGATAATGAGCTCCGAGGGCGGGATGGACATAGAAGAATTGACCAGGAAATGCCCTGAGAAAAACTGCATAGAGGAAGTTGACTTGTCTATTGGCTTACAACCCTTTCAAGCCAGAAGGCTTTCACTCAAGTGCGGACTAAACCAATCCTTGCTTGGAAAAGCATCTAACCTTCTTACGGCCCTCTCACGGGTATTCCTCAGCCTGGACTGTGTCATTGCTGAGGTCAATCCACTTGCCCTTACATCTGATGGGAGGCTTTTGGCCCTTGATGCAAAGATCGTTCTTGACGACAATGCCCTGTTCAGGCACAGGGATCTTGAGGACCTTAATGATGTAAATGATATTGAGGAAGAGGACATTATGGAGTGGGAGTTAAAGAGTAAAGGATTGAGCTATGTGGGCATGCCTGGGACGATTGGCTTGATGGTGAATGGTGCAGGCCTGGCAATGGCCACAATGGATATTATTAAACTCTTCGGTGGAGAGCCTGCAAATTTCCTTGATGTAGGCGGCGGTGGATCAAGTGAGCAGGTGTCGCATGCGATGAAGATAATCCTTGCAGATAAGAGAGTAAAATCCGTATTGGTCAACATTTTCGGGGGCATCATGAGATGCGACACAATAGCGCAGGGCATTATTGATGCTGCGAAATCTGTAAAAATCGATGTCCCTATTATTATGAGGCTTAAGGGGACAAATGTTGATATTGGGATAAAGCTCCTCAAGGACTCAGGATTAAATATTGTATGCGCCAATGGTATGACCGAAGCTGCCCAAAAAGCAGTCAAACTTTCAAATACATGAGCATCCTCGTTGACAAAGAAACGCGTGTGATTGTCCAGGGCATCACTGGGAAGAACGGTCTCTTCCACACAATGCAATGTAAATCATACGGGACAAAAATTGTTGCGGGCGTGACTCCTGGAAAGGGTGGGTTACAAGTTAACGGCATCCCTGTTTTCAATTCTATAGCCGAAGCCGTGAATAAGACCAGTGCTTCAACATCTATGATTTTTGTCCCTGCGCCATCCGCAACGGATGCTATTTTTGAGGCAATAGATGCAGGGATTAAACTTATTGTGTGCATCACAGAGGGTATCCCTACAATGGACATGGTTAGGGTCAAGAAGAGTATTGCTGGGTGCAAGGTGAGGCTCATAGGCCCCAATTGCCCCGGAATTATTACGCCTGGAGAATGCAAGGTCGGTGTAATGCCTGGACACATCCACACGCCTGGATCGATCGGTGTTGTATCAAGGAGCGGGACACTCACATACGAAGCGGTAGATCAACTAACCAGTTTGGGTATCGGGCAGTCCACATGCGTTGGGATCGGGGGAGATCCTATACTGGGTATGACCTTCGTGGATATCCTTAATTTATTTGAGAAAGACAAGAAAACAAAGGCTGTCTTTATGATAGGCGAGATTGGCGGAACTGCCGAAGAGGAAGCAGCGGATTTCATCAGGAGAAAGATGAAAAAACCTGTTGTGGCATACATAGCAGGCGTCACTGCTCCGACAGGAAAAAGGATGGGGCATGCAGGGGCTGAAATCTCAGGTGGGAAGGGGGGTGCAAAAGAGAAAATTAAAGCACTTGAAATGGCAGGCGTCACTGTTGTGAAAAATCCAGCGGATATGGGCAAGACAATGCTTTCTGTCATATAATTATTGTATGAAAACAACTGCAAAGGAAGAACCAAGGGTCGTCATTCGGATAAGCAAGGAAAGATGCAAGGGGTGCGATATTTGCGTCCAATTCTGTAAACTTGGATGCCTTGCAATGGACGGTTTTACAGCCATTGTTGTAAATCCAGATAAATGCACCAAATGTATGAGGTGCGAGATTCTCTGCCCAGACTTTGCTATTACAGTTAAATGAGCACAAGCGAACATGTCAGGCTCCTTCAGGGGAACGAAGCCTGCGCTGAGGGGGCATTATATGCAGGATGCCGTTTCTTCGCAGGATATCCAATCACTCCTGCAACTGAGATAGCAGAATACCTTGCATTACACCTCCCAAGGCGAGGCGGGGTTTGCCTTCAGATGGAGGACGAGATCGCCTCTATAGGCGCAATTATTGGGGCATCCCTGGGCGGAAGCAAATCACTTACAGCAACCAGCGGCCCAGGCTTTTCTCTAAAGCAGGAAGGTATCGGCTATGCCTGCATCACAGAGGTGCCTTGCGTAATTGTTGATGTAATGAGGGGAGGGCCAAGCACTGGATTCCCAACGGGAACAAGCCAATCGGACATCATGCAGGCAAGATGGGGGACACACGGGGACCATCCCGTGATCTGTCTTACTCCATCCAGCGTCCAGGAGGTTTTTTATGAGACCATCAGGGCATTCAATCTTTCTGAAAAATTCCGAATACCCGTGATAGTTGCTTTTGATGAGATCATCGGCCACACAAGGGAGAAAGTTGTCATACCGGCGCCTGGGAAAGTGGAGGTTATAGACAGGCTTTTACCTACTGTTCCCCCGGATAAGTATAAGCCTTATGATGCGGCAGGAAGCCCGATTCCAGATGTTCCTCCCATAGCGCCATTCGGGACAGGATACCGTTTTCATGTAACAGGGCTTAATCACAGAAAGGATGGTTTTCCTACAAACGACGGAAGGTTGATACAGGAGGAGGAGGAGAGGCTCCTGAGAAAAATATCAAAACATTCCGCAGAGATCATCAAGTATGAGGAATACAAGCTCGACGATGCTGAGGTAGCGGTGGTCTCCTATGGGGCGACAGCTCGCTCTGCAAGGCGGGCGGTAAAAATGGCAAGGGAAGACGGAATAAAAGCAGGTGATTTCCGGATCATAACGATGTGGCCTTTCCCCGAGGAAAGGATTTTTAAGATCGCCAGGTCGGTCAGCGGAATCGTTGTGCCAGAGATGAACCTTGGTCAGGTTGTATATGAAGTTGAAAGGAGTTCAAAGGGAAAGACAGAAGTTATTGGAATCGGAAAGGTGGACGCAGAACCAATTGTTCCCGGGCTTATTTTTGATTTCATAAAGAAAGCATTGAATAAAAAGGCCATTGGCCGCAAAGGTTGCTGATGTCATTCAATTATGAGGAATATATCCGCAAGGGAACACTCCCGCACATCTGGTGCGCTGGCTGCGGGCATGGGATCCTGATGAAGAGCATTATACGAGCAATAGCAAAGCTGGGGATTGACAAAAACAAAATTTCCGTGGTTTCCGGCATTGGATGCGTTTCAAGGATGACCGGGTATCTGGATTTTAATACTCTCCACACAACCCATGGGCGCGCCATTACATTTGCAACAGGGTTGAAGATGGTAAGGCCTGATATGACTGTTATCCTGGTATGCGGAGACGGTGACGCCGTGGCGATCGGAGGCAATCATTTCATTCATGCGTGCAGGCGGAACATAGATCTCACTATGATCGTTGCAAATAACTACATCTATGGAATGACAGGGGGACAGGTTGCACCCACTACACCGTTAAACGATATAAGCACCACAACGCCTTATGGGAATATTGATAGAGATTTTGATATATGCCGCCTTGCCGAGGGTGCTGGTGCCACATTTGTGGCAAGGACAACATCATTTCACACGGAACAGATGGACCAGCTTATTATCCAGGCCATCAAGCATAAAGGTTTTTCAGTTGTTGATGTTATTGATTCATGCTGGACAGTCTATGGCAGAAGGAATAAGTTTAAGGATCATGTGGCTATGCTTGAGTGGCAGAGGGACATCGCACTTCCTTTGAAGGCTGCAGAAAGGATGAAGCCTGAGGATGTCAAGGGAAAGATCCTGACCGGGATTTTTTGCAGTAAAGAAGCGCCTGAATATGTTGAGGAGTATCGTAAACTCCAGGAGAGGGTTCGTGGAGTGACTCCAGGACAGCCCCAATACGAACAACCCAGCGATCACCTTTGATGAGTAAAAGATACGAAATACGGTTTGCAGGTTCAGGCGGGCAGGGGCTTGTCCTGGCCGGGGTCATATTAGCAGAAGCGGCGATTTATGAGGATAAATATGTTGCCCAGAGTCAATCCTATGGCCCAGAGGCAAGGGGTGGTGCCAGCAAATCAGAGGTGATCATAAGTGACGAGGAAATAGATTATCCAAAGGCGATCTCCCTTGATGTCCTACTCTCGTTGAATCAGGAGTCCTGCGACAAGTATTATAAGGACATAAAAGAAAATGGGTATCTTCTTGTTGATTCTGACCTCGTAAAAAGGTATCCTTCAGGGAAGTTAAAAACAATAGGTTTGCCATTTACAAAAACCGCAGTAGAGAAGGCAGGGAAGGCCATGTTTGCCAATGTCGTCGCCCTCGGAGCGGTCGTGGAGCTGACAGGGATCATGGGTAGGGAATCCGTGGGAAAGGCCCTGCTTGCAAGGGTGCCAAAAGGCACAGAGGAAGCTAACAGTAAGGCTCTCCATGCGGGATTTGAACTGATCCGCAGCCCGGTAAAGGGCTCTCCGTGATGAGGATATACGGGGTCGGATTTTTATGTTGCGAGCTTACAATAATTGTTGTTTTTATTTCCATTTTAAGATATTGTCCTTAACAAGACAGAAAAGGAGGAGAGATGAAGACACAGGAAATGATAAATGCGGTGGCAGAGGAATTTGATTTAAGCAAGAGCCAGGTCAAGAGGGTATATCTTTCCATGGTGACGAAGATCCATAATGCCCTCAAAAAAGGGGAGCCCGCTGTTCTCCAGGGGCTGGGAATTTTAAGGGTGCGGGATCGGAAGGAAAGAATGGGAAGAAATCCTCGAACAGGCGAGCAGATCAGGATTCCTGCTAAAAAGGTGATCAAGTTTAGAGTAAAGAAAGAGCTCAAGAAGGAAGTTCTCGGGATATAAGTAGCTCCACTTGAAATATCAAAGGGCGCCTGTAGCTCAGATGGATAGAGCGGCGGACTCCGGATCCGCAGGTCAGGGGTTCAAATCCCCTCAGGTGCTCCATTGGTGATCCAGTGTGGAATGCTTACTATGGATTAAATGCCGGAGAGAACGCTTTCTATTGTAAAGCCCGATGGCGTCAAAAAGAGGCTCACCGGGGAGATTATAAAAAGGTTTGAATCCAGAGGACTGTCTGTTGTTGCCATGAAGATGGTTGCAATGTCGCGATCTGTGGCCGAGGGTTTTTACGCTGTCCACCGAGGAAAACCGTTTTATCCTGCATTAACTGAATTCATGTCATCGGGCCCTTCTGTTGTAATGGTCATTGAAGGGGAAAATGCAATCGCAAGGGTCAGAGACCTTATGGGGGCCACAGACCCGCAAAAAGCGAAGAAAGGGACTATAAGGGCGGACTTTGCATCAAACATAGAGAGAAATATCGTCCACGGCTCTGATTCTCCTGAAACTGCAGCTTTCGAGATTTCCTATTTCTTTCCTGATTTTGGCAAGGATGCCTGAGAGGATAGAAATCCTTGGGCTCCCTTTGGGGGAGCTGGAAGAGTCACTGGCCGGGATGGGCCAGGCAAGATATAGGTCAAGGCAGATCTTTGGATGGATCTACAGGAAAGGAGTGTTGTCATTTGACGACATGACCAACCTCTCCCAGGGCCTTAGGGACGAACTTTCCGACCGTTTTATTCTAAACGGAATTTCTGAGGAGTCCTTTATCCAGGGCCATGATGGAACAAGAAAATACATCTTCAGACTGTCCGACGGACTTATAATAGAAAGTGTCCTAATGATGGATGTAGGAAAAAAAGGATGGACAGCGTGCGTCTCAACACAGGTCGGATGCCCGGTTGGATGCAAGTTTTGTCTGACAGGGCAGGTAGGATTTTTCCGAAACCTCAGTGCATCAGAGATTGTGGGCCAGGTTCTTCCGATGATTCGTTCTCTCCCTTCTGGTGGAAGGATCTCAAACATAGTGCTTATGGGAATGGGAGAGCCGCTTCTCAATTATAAGAATGTTGTGAGGGCCATCCGTATCATGATGTCGGAGGGAGGTCTTCAGATTTCGCCGAGAAGGATCACGCTGTCCACCGTTGGCATACCTCACATGATGCTGCGTCTTGGAAATGATCTGGGTGTAAACCTTGCCGTATCCTTGACAGCTCCAACGGATGAGCTGAGAAGCTACCTTATTCCGATCAACAAGCGGTATCCTCTCAGTTCGATCATTAAAACATGCCGCAAGTATCCGCTCAAGAAGATGATGACAATAGAATATGTCCTTCTTGATGGAGTAAATGATTCAATTCAGGATGCCCGAAGCTTGATATCGCTTATCAAGGGCCTATGGTGTAAAGTCAACCTCATTCCTTATAATCCGAACCCTGGCATTGGATTTAAGGCGCCTTCTGAGGGTAAAATAAGAAAATTCCAGAAGATGCTGCTTGATGCACATATAACAACTATCGTTAGAAAAAGCAAAGGAGGCGAGGTCCAGGGCGCATGCGGTCAGCTCGGCGCGCTTCTTCTGGGGCGTAAATGACAAAGGTCATAGGTGTAATAGGAGGGAGTGGGCTCTACGAGATGGAAGGACTGAAGGGGGTAAAAGAAGTAAAGGTCAGGACACCCTTTGGCTCCCCCTCGGATGCCTATATTACAGGCATTCTGGATGGGACAAAGATGGTATTCCTGCCAAGGCATGGACGGGGACACAGGATACTTCCTTCGGAGATTAACTTCAGAGCAAATATTTTCGGAATGAAGCTCCTCGGCGTTGAATGGATCATCTCAGTGAGCGCAGTGGGAAGCATGAAGGAGGGAATAGAGCCCGGGCATATTGTTATTCCCAATCAATTATTTGATCGGACGATGTTCAGGCCGAACACTTTTTTTGGCAAGGGGATTGCTGTCCATATCTCTATAGCCGATCCCGTATGCCCAACTATTAATGATCTCCTATTAAGCTCGGCAAGGGAAGCAGGAGCCACAGTGCATAAAGGTGGGACTTACCTTTGCATTGAAGGACCTCAGTTTTCGACAAGGGGAGAATCGAAGATATATCGTCAATGGGGAGTGGATGTAATCGGGATGACGAATATCCCCGAGGCGAAGCTTGCGCGTGAAGCAGAGATATGTTACGGCACCATAGCAATGGTGACGGACTATGATGTGTGGCACGAAAAGGAGGAGGATGTCGCCATTGAGTCTGTCCTTGAGATCCTAAAGCGCGATGTTTCCCTTGCAATGGAGACAATCAGAAGGACCGTAAAGAAGATTGAAACCAACAGAACCTGTGAATGCGCCACTGCCCTTAAAAACGCCATTATCACCGATAGAAAAAAGATTCCGGCCAGGCTCAGAAAAAGCCTGAAACCGCTTATTGGGAAATACCTCACATGAATTCAATACTTGTGGTTGGCAGTGTTGCACTTGATACGGTTGATACGCCGTTTGGAAAAGCAAGGGAAGCCCTTGGCGGCTCTGCAACATATTTTTCACTTGCAGCAAGTTTTTTTACACAGGTTAACCTTGTTGCCGTAGTTGGAACGGATTTCCCTGCACGCTATATCCGCCTTTTTGCTTCACGGGGGATCGGCCTCACCGGTATGAAGATTGCCGAGGGTAGAACCTTCCGATGGACAGGGAGATATGGATTTGATCTAAATCAGGCAGAAACGCTGAAGACGGAGTTGAATGTATTCAGGACATTCAAGCCCTCTATTCCCAAAAGCTACTCGTCTTCTCCTTTTGTTTTCCTTGCCAATATCGATCCCGATCTACAGAGGGAAGTTCTTGGTCAGGTGAGAAGGCCCGGGTTTGTTGCCTGCGATACCATGGAGTACTGGATCACCAGGAAAAGAAATAGTCTCCTAAAAACCCTCAGACAAGTGGATGCTCTGATCATTAACGAGGCAGAGGTTCGGGAACTGAGCGGCGAGGCAAACCTTGTCCGTGCATCTCGGAAGATATTCTCCATGGGCCCAAGGTATCTGATAGTTAAAAGAGGAGAATATGGAGCTGTCCTTTTCAGGAAGGATTCGATATTTTTCGTCCCTGGTTTCCCACTTGAAGAAGTATTCGATCCTACAGGTGCAGGTGATACCTTTGCAGGGGGATTCATGGGCTGGTTGGCAAAAAATGACAGCACCGACAGTTACACGATGAAAAAGGCAGTTATTGCTGGCAGCGTGATGGCATCATTTGCAGTGCAGGATTTCAGCGTTAAACACATTTTATCTCTCACCAAAAAGTCATTCAGCAAGAGGATCAAAGAATTCATATCGTTAATGATGCACTAATTTGGTTTTAAGTAGAGAGAAGAGAAAACCCCAGTCGGCTCCGAAGTATAAAATAATCGTCAGACAGACTGAAGTGGATAAGTTCCCTTGCTTCCTGAGATTCTGAGAGAAATTTCTTGAGGGAGTTCGGATCTTTCATATTGATAGATGCAAACCTTTTATCTGTTTTAGCCATTGCCGAAAGAGATGAAGCCAGGTCATTGCAGGTCAGAAGACCTGCCCTGTCTGCCGTATAGTTCTGTGCCCTGAGCTGGGCCTGGAAGTCGAACTTTTTGTAAACCTTAAGGAATTCTTTTGCTGCATCCTCCAGCAGCTTTTTGTTCCTTCGTGTTATTAGCTTTTTGATATCCTTAAGCTTTTTCTGGATGTATTCCTCGTTTCTTCCGTGTATATCCGCATCGAGCTCAAGGGCCTTGGCCATGAGGCACATGAGTTCCCAGGATTCGCCTGAGGAAAGCTTCTTAGAAAGGATGAAATGGCTGCCTATGTGCTCTACATACCTGCCGATAAGGAAACGGCTTTCTTCCGGAGTCAACTTTTCGAAAGATCTAAGTCCAACAATCAGAGAAGGAGGGGATGTATTTTCTACGGCAATCCCATTGAATGCTCCTTCGGAGACCATGATTGAAACAGGTCCGGCCCCCAAGGACTCTATAACTTCCTGAAAGACTTGGATTGGAGGAAGTTGATTTTGGAAGAAACCCTCAAGCTTTTTTAAGCTTCCATATCTCTCAGTCTGAGGGGGATACAGGGAATTCATCTGGTCATCAAGGGCGCGAAGAAAGCGGCGCACGGGATTTCTTTCAGCAGGATGTGCGAGGAGCTTTTCCCTTAAGTCTTCATCAATTGGTTTTTTGGCTTTTTTGGGGAGCTTGGGGCGATTGGAGTCAATAAATAGCCGTTCCATCTTGCTTTCGGCGCCGAAAAGTTCTATGAGGCATAAGAAGCAGAATGACTTGTCAAACTGTTTTTGTTCCTCATAGATATTTCCTGCGATCCTGGCTGATTCTATCCGTGAAGGGTCGATCTGGATGATTTTAATATGTTCCCTCATATATTCGTTTTTGGTCTGGATATTTTTCCCATATATTCCGGCAAGTAAAATGTGGGCATTAAGATTGCGTGGGTCGATCGTCGCAGCCTTCTGGAATTCAGCAAGTGCCTTGTCATCGTTCTTTAACCGTGTTGAATAAAGTTCTCCAAGCTTGATATGGAAGGTGACAGATTTTGCAGGATCGGTCTTCGAAAATATATCAATGGCCCTTTGAAGGGTTTTTGCCAGATTGTCAAAGTCAGAATTCTGTTCATATATGGAGGCGAGGGCTTCAAGGCTTGGCATATGGGCAGGGTCAATTGCAAGTGCGCTTTCGTAATAACGGGATGCCTTGGCAATATCTTTCATGCCATCCTTGCAGACCTTTCCCAGGAGACTAAGATATCCAATCTTTTTCTTCGGGTCGCGCTCCAGGGACAAGAGCTTGTCGAGGCACTTCAATGCTTTGTCCCAAATAGACTCGTTGACATAATAATTAGCAAGCGGCTCAAGGACAGGAAGATAGTCGGGTTTCAGGGAAAGGACCTGCTCATAACAGAGGACAGCCGCCTTTTTCCTTCCGAGATTATCATCGAGGACCTTACCCATTTCGGTAAGGAGAAAAATCTTCTTTTCCGGATCTGCCACGAGCATGATTTCTTCCTCAAGGACCTTCACCATTTCTTCCCATCTTTTTTCCTTCTGATAAATGTTCTTCATTCCTTCAAATGCTGGGATGGAGGTTGGATCGAGCTTTAAAGCCTCTTTGAAGAAGGAAAGTGCCCTCTCTAAATTGAGAAGCTTGTTCTGGCAGATGTCGGCCATTTCCATATAAAGAGGAAGTGCTTCTGCCGGGGTTGGAAGGAGGCTTATGATCTTTGAGTGGATCCCAATCAATTCCTCCCATTTCCCTCCAACCCTCAATATTCTGCTTAGGGAGGAAAGAGCCCTGATGTTATCGGGATCTTTATCGAGAACCGCACGATACATTTTTTCAGCCCTGTCCTTCTGTATGAGCTTTGTCTCTACTATTTCGGCCATCCGGAGCGAAATAGAGATGAACTGGTCTTCGTCACCTCTCAGCTCTGCTTCCCTGGAAAGAGCCTTAACGAGATCCTCCCATCTTTCCCTCTGAGAGTAGAGCCTTTCCAATGACCTGAGGGCCATAAAGTGGTTTGGCGCCAGCTCCAGGGCCTTCTGATAGCAAATGATTGCCTCGTTCTTATCCCCCAGGTGCTCTTCCCAAACACTTCCGGTTCTGAAGAGGACGGCGGCCTGAGCTGCGGGATCCTTTGTAATCTTGGTCATCCTGTGGAGTATCGCAAGGAGTTCCTTCCAGTTTCCAGTCTTTTCATGGAGCACTTCCAGGGCATTTAGAGCATCAATATTTTCAGGTGATATTTCCAGGAGCTTGTCATAATTTTCCTTTGCGCGTTCGGGAATTTTGAGAATATTCCGATTAATATAAGCGGACTTCGTGTAAACCGGTATAAGATCTTCCCGTTTTTCCATAAGCCTGACTTTGAGCTTCAAAATCTGAAGGCAACCATCCCAATTTTCAGTCCTCTCATAGAGTGAATAAAGCGCATTGAGTGCTGCCCTGTCAGCGGGGTTTATGTCAAGGATTTTGCCGTAAAGAGCAATAGCTTCGTTATCAGAAGAAAGCTTGCTTTCGTAGATCTCTGCGATCTTGTGATATAAAGAGATAATCCTGCGCTGATCGGCTAAAAGTGCAAGCTCTTTTTTATAAACACCTATCAGGTCTTCCCATTTTTTGGTTTTTATTAAGATCTGCTCGAGCGCCAGAAGGGAAGGAAAGTGCGCTGGAGTTAGCTCAAGCGAACGTTGGTAAAGGGATTTGGCCTTATCCTCCTGCAGCAGTCTATGCTCCGTGAGAAAGGCCGCCCTGTAAAGGAGGGCAGATCGTTCCTCGTGAATAGTGAGTCTTTCTTCTTTCTTTTCCATAAGCTGCACGAGCTCAGAATATGCCTCCCTGTTCAAGTAAAGCCTTTTAAGACCCTCAAAGGCCTGAACATTTTCATGATCGAGACTAAATGACTTTGTATATGCGGCAATCGCTTTCTCATCTAAGTGGAGATCGTGTTCGTATATATCTCCTTGGGTAGCATAAAGGGAGGCTACCTCATGCGGGTCTTCCTGAGCCTGTGCTTTTGAATCAATAATCTTGGCAAGCTCATCCCAATTATGTTTTTCCCTGTAAATGCCCTCAAGGGCGCTAAGAGCTCCAAGATGGGCAGGTGCCAGAGATAGAACCTTTTTATAGTTCTCAATTGCTTCATCCAACTGATGAAGTGATTTTTCATATATCTTTCCTATTTTAAAGCAAAGAAGGGCCTGTTCGTTGGGATCTTCTGTTGCCTTCAAGATTTTTTTATAAGCCTTTATACTCTCGTCATAAGCACCCTTGAGGGAATAAAGTGTTTCAAGTGATCTGAGTGTAGGAACATCATTGGGAGAAAATGCAAGGGCTTTTGTATAGGAGGAGATAGCTCCTTCAATATCTGAAAGACGGGTGTTATAGATCTCGCCTGCCCAAAGATACAGGGTCATGGCCATTTTCGGGTTCTGAAAAACCTCTGCTTCTTTTTCCAGGACACGAACAAGGCCCTTCCAGTCCTTCTCTCTCAAGCAAATCTCCTCAAGGGCTTTAAGCGTTGGAAGATGAGTTTGCTCCTTGGTGAGGACCCTCTGGTAGGACTCTATTGCCTTTTTTGAGTCCTTGAGGTTGATGTCAAATACTTGTGCGATCTTCGTATAAATATCAATGCATTCCTGGGGATCCTGTGATGTTTCAGCAAGCTTTTCGAGGACAGGAATAAGCTCTTCCCACCGTCGATTCTGAGAGCGGGTAACGGCCA
>Ga0315308_1000435_pt1 | contig 23313 bp, 17 predicted proteins | sample TDP3_MG_FD_203078 | JGI IMG/M metagenome (GOLD analysis project Ga0315308, IMG submission 203078) | Freshwater sediment microbial communities from Lake Towuti, South Sulawesi, Indonesia - TDP3 | ecosystem: Environmental > Aquatic > Freshwater > Lake > Sediment | place: Indonesia: South Sulawesi... | reverse complement strand
CTGAGAAAGCCCAGGTGGCTTTTGATAATGGCATGGTGGTGATGGCAGGATCCGATCTAAAGAGGATGGACGACCTCCTGGGACACAGGCTCGTCAAAGGAGGCCTAATTAAACAAGCCAATCTGGATGAGGCACTCGCGATCCAGAAAAACACCCTTCAGGTGCTCGGGAATATCCTTGTTGAGAAAGGGTTCGTTGAGAAGGAAGTCCTACGGAAGTCCCTCCTACTTCAGGTCCAGGAGGCTGTTTACAGAATATTGGATTGGGCAGAGGGAAATTATGATTTTGAGGATAAGGAAGTGAAGTATGATAAAGCCCTCTACACTCCGTTGAGCACAGAGTATCTTCTTGTGGAAGGACAGAGGATTGTTACTGAATGGCCCAAGGTCAGGAAAACAATCCCATCCTCTGACATAGTCTTCATAGCCAAATCTAAAGAAACCACCGAGGGGATTGTGGCTCCCGAGGAGGATCAGGGTCTTTTGCCCGAGCAGGAGCAGGTTTTAAAGTTGTTGAATGGGTCGCGAACGGTCAAGGATATTGTTGACCTTTCCCGCCTCGGAGAGTTCGAGGCCACCAAGGCGCTGTCAGAACTTCTTGGTCGTGGACTGATAGAGCCAAGGGCTGAGGAAGCGAAAGCGGCTCCAGAAATAAAACCCCGGGACATCAAAGGAATAGCCATGAGCATGGTTTCCTTTGCATTAATTGCTGTTATCATCATATTTATCATCAGTTATGTTACTTTGACTTCAAGGAAATTCCTTGATACAGGCAGCAAGCAGGCGATCAACATTGAGCACTCCCTGAAAGAACCCCTGGGACAAATCCAGCTGGAACGAATCAGAATGGCCGTGGAGCTTTATTACCTTGAGCATGAGGGATACCCTTCTTCTCTAAGTGACCTTGTGTCCGAGGGCTTTATCAGCAAGGGAGAATTGACATTTCCATGGGGAAAGATGTATTATTATAAACAAAGGGGTAGCGATTATATTCTTCTTCAACCGAAGAGATAAAAAACGGGGCATCAATCACCTGATGTCATTTGAATAATAATTCTTTCCCTCTTTTTTGATGAATAGCGGACAGATTGTTTTTGAAAGAAATGAGCTGGCGAAGGTTCTCTTCGGCGCTCAAAACGAGAATCTCAGGACAATGGAAAAGCTTATGGGTGTGAAAATTTATGTCAAGGGGAACACCCTGACTGTATCCGGGGATGACGATGAAGTTGCTCTCACAGAGAAAATCCTTACAGAGCTTTATGTCCTTCTCGTAAAGGGGCTTCCCCTGTTCCCTGATGATGTTGAGAGGGCAGCCATCGTGCTCAGGACCGACAGCAAGGCGCGTCTGGATGATATTTTCATGGACACCGTCCTTGTCTCGCACCGTCAGAGGAGGATCACTCCCAGAAGCCTTATGCAGAAGAGTTATGTGGAAGCCATGAGGAATTATGATATTGTCTTCGGGATTGGCCCTGCGGGGACTGGGAAGACCTATCTTGCAATGGCTATGGCAGTTAATGCTCTGAATAAAAAGGAAGTTGAGAGGATCATCCTTACACGCCCGGCAGTGGAAGCCGGGGAAAAACTCGGGTTCCTTCCGGGAGATATCTACGAAAAGGTCAACCCTTATCTCAGACCCCTGTATGATGCCCTCCATGATATGATGGATTACTCCAAGGCAATCTCCCTTATCGAGAGAGGGGTTATTGAGGTTGCTCCACTTGCCTTCATGAGGGGAAGGACGCTCAATGATTCTTTTGTCATCCTGGATGAGGCTCAGAATACAACATCGGAACAGATGCTTATGTTCCTAACCAGGCTGGGTTTCAGTTCAAAAGCGGTGATCACCGGTGACATCACGCAAATTGACCTGCCCGATAACAGGGTTTCAGGCCTGATTGAGGCATTTTCTCTCCTTAAAAATATCTCGGGCATATCATTCGTCAATTTCAGCGAGAAGGATGTAATCAGGCATAAACTTGTTCAGGAGATCATCAAGGCATATAACGGGGCCAGAACCAAAAGCAACGGTCCCCGGTAAAATTCATTTGAAACCTACAAAAAGGTGAGTGTAGTTGCCGCCAATAGGCAGAGAAAAATCAAGGTAAATGTTGGTGCCTTGAAAAGGTCTGTTGAAAACATGACCTCTTTCCTTGGTCTCACCGGCAGGGAGCTTGGCCTTGTTCTTACGGACAATGTTGAGATTGAAGCACTTAATCGGATGTTCCTTCACAGGAAAGGCGCCACCAATGTTCTTGCATTTCCCTTGTGCACTGGCAAAGGCTCATCAGGGCCTCTCCTTGGTGATATTGTCATCTCGGTGGAAAAGGCCAGGGAAGAGGCCGGCCGTGCAGGACTTCCCCTGATGGAAAGGCTTCTTCGTCTGACAGCTCACGGCCTTCTTCATATTATCGGATACACCCATGAGGGTTCCCCCAAGGAGGCCAGAAAGATGGAACAGATGGAGAACCGCCTGATCCTTCAGGCGAAGAGGATCGCTTGAGATTCATGCCGTTCGCCCTTTCTGCCCTAACTGGAGTTCTTCTTGTCCTGATCTTCCCAAGGTTTGATATTGAAATGTTGGCCTGGGTGGCCTTCGTTCCGATGTTTTTCTCGTTCAGAGAACAAGGCCTGAAAGCAAGCTTTATGTTAGGATTCATTGCGGGCATAATTGCCAACTGCGGGATCCTCTACTGGACCACGGTAGCAATGTCCGTCTACGGCAGGATACCCTGGGTTTTGAGCGGGATTATCCTCCTTCTGCTTGCGGGAATTATCAGTGCACTTTATTTTGGCCCATGGGCCGCGGCAGTGGAATATCTCAACGGGAAAGGAATTATTGAAACCCTTTCTGCGCCCGTGATCTGGACATCCCTTGAATTTATCAGGAACTATCTATTCACAGGATTTCCCTGGGAGAATCTCGGATATTCTCAGTATCTTAACCTTCCCTTGATACAGGTGTCGGAATATACCGGTATCTATGGGGTTTCTTTTATTGTTATGCTGGCAAACGCATCCATCTATTCACTCATTGATGGCATTATCAAGGAAGGTCGTTATATTAAGTTCAAGAGGTGGGGAGGTGTAGTAATCTCAGCCTGCCTCATTTATGGTGTTTGTGTTTTTGGAAACAGGCGCCTTGCCGAAGTCCAGAATGCCTCAACCTCCGCTCCAAGGATAAAGGTTGGGCTTGTTCAAGGCAATATTGACCAGGACAGGAAATGGAACCCTGCCTTTCAGGAAGAAACTATGAATATCTATCTCAGCCTTACCCGTTCTCTTGCATCTGAGAAGCCGGGACTGATCATTTGGCCCGAGACTGCCGTTCCATTCTATTTTCAGTCCGATCATAGGTATCGTCCCCAAGTTTTTTCCATATCAAGGGAATTGAATTCATTTATCCTGTTGGGGAGCGTAGCATACGAGTTTGTGCGCTCGGAATTGGAATATTTCAATAGCGCATATTTAATCTCACCGGAAGGGAAGGAGGCAGGAAGATACGACAAGATTCATATGGTTCCTTTCGGCGAATACCTTCCCTTTCCGTTTTCTATCCTCTATTCCTTTTTAGGCAAGGTCATAGGGGCTATAGGCGATTTTACGCCAGGGCAAAATGCCTCTATCTTCTTGATCCCCCATGGGGGTTTCGGAGTGCTCATCTGCTATGAGATTATCTTCCCTGAGCTGTCACGCCGCCTTGCCCTTGATGGTGCAAATATGCTTGTTACCATCACCAACGATGCATGGTTCGGAAGAACCTCGGCTCCTTATCAGCACCTCTCTATGGCTACATTCAGGGCTGTTGAGAACAGGCGCTTCATAGCAAGGGCTGCGAATACAGGGATCTCCGGGTTTGTGGACATGACAGGAAAGATCATACTCTCTACGGATATTTTCAAGCACGCATATCTTGCAGGAGAAGTAGGAATGGAAAAGACTTTGACCTTTTATACCTATTACGGAGATGTTTTCTCATGGGCTTGTCTCTTTGTATCCGCGATACTTTTCTGGAGGACCGTCGGAGGATTGAAATTTTCCCTCTTGAGCCATAAAATAAAGGTATTATGGCAATTGACCTCAAGGAGAAGATAACGCATATAAAACAGGGCCTTGACTCCCTATGGGGGTATCTTTGACCTGGAGGGAAAAAGGGCCAGATTGGGAGAGCTTAAAAAACTCATCCAGGGGGAAGGTTTTTGGGACGACAGAGAAGAGGCCCAGAAACTTCTGAAAGAAAAAGCCTACCTTACAAAAATCATTGATAGATGGACATCCATTAGAAAGACCTTTGAGGATGCCGAGACTCTTCACGGACTCGCTGTTGAGGAGGGCGATGTTGAGTCGTTATCCGAGGTTCATAAGGATCTTGACAGGGTCATCGGAGAACTCAGGCAGATGGAGATCCAGAAGATGTTCGGAGAGGAACAGGATAGGTTTAATGCCATTGTGTCCATCAATCCAGGGGCAGGAGGGACAGAGGCCCAGGACTGGGCAGAGATGCTCCTGAGAATGTATCTTCGTTATTGCGAGCGTAAGGGTTTCAGCGTTGAGATGTTTGACAGGATGCCCGGAGAAGGCGCCGGTATCAAGAACAGCACCTTTGTCGCCCGTGGAGACTTTGCATATGGGTATCTAAAGGCTGAGGCCGGGGTTCACAGGCTCGTGCGCATATCGCCATTTGATGCAAATAGGCGCAGGCATACCTCCTTTGCCTCTGTATTCGTTTATCCAGAGGTGGATGAGAATGTAGAGATTGAAATAGACGAAGGAGACCTGAAGATTGACACCTTCAGGTCAGGAGGGAAAGGTGGACAGAATGTCAACAAGGTTGAGACCGCTGTCAGGATCACGCATGTTCCTACAGGGATCGTCGTCCAATGCCAGAACGAACGCAGTCAGCATCAAAACAAGGAGACTGCCATGAAAATCCTTCGTTCCAGGCTCTATGACCTTGAGATGAAAAAACGCCAGGAGGAGATGGAGAAGCTTAGCTCCCATAAGAAGAGGATCGCATGGGGGAGCCAGATCAGGTCCTATGTTCTTTATCCCTATAGGATGGTGAAGGATCATAGGACAGGAGTTGAGATATCGCGCGTTGATGATGTTCTGGACGGAGACCTTGACATATTTATTGAGCCTTACCTCCTGAAGGCTTAATGTGAAGCTCAGAAAAATCCTTTCGTTAGGGTTCAAAGTAGCGATCAGCGCATCCCTTCTGTATTTCCTTTTTACGAAAGTAGATATTGCATCTGTAGGGAATGTTCTAACTCAAGCCCACATCTCCTATCTCTTTATTGGCTGGCTAAGCTACATGGCAATAATGGCGTTATGCTCAATGAGATGGAGGGTATTTACCGCCCCTTTGGGTTTTAACCACGGGATCTATAAGCTGCTGCTGTATTCCTTTGCTGGAGCCTTCTTCAATATGTTCCTGCCCACAAGCCTTGGTGGAGATGTCGGTAGGGCATATTATCTGTCCAGGAAAGCTTCTTCAAAATCAAAGAAGCAGAAGGGCAAAGGCAGGGGACTGAGTGCGGCTATAGTCTCAGTGATTGCGGACAGATTCATGGGTTTTTTTGCCCTCTTAATAATCGCAAGCTGCGCCCTGTTAGTCCGTCCTGATGTTGTTTCAGCTCTTCCTCCCTTAATAACCACAATGGTCCTATGGACATTAGCAGTTCTTCTTTTTGCGATGCTTGTCCCCTTTTTTTTCGGAAAATATTTGAAAAGGTTTGGGAAGACCGTCTTGGACTCAATGGTTTATTGGAAGAAACCCTTTATCCTGATTAACGCCCTTTTTTTCTCAATACTTATTCAATTGCTTGATGTCGTGGTCAATATTTTCATTGGGTTCTCTCTCGACCTCAACATCCCGATCCTGTATTATTTCATCCTGACCCCTCTAACCATTGTGGCAAGTATGTTTCCGGCGAGTGTCGCTGGTCTGGGAGTGAGGGAGGGGTCGTATGTGTATTTGCTGTCAGCAGTGGGAGTTCCCGAAGAGACAGGAATGGCAGTTGCTCTGGGCTGGCTGTTCATCATTTTAACCGGCAGCATTATAGGGGCTATTATCCTTGTTACAGGAATACTGGAGGTTCCGTGGGAGCATGGAAGAACTGATTGAACAAAGGAAAAAAAAGCTTGAGGAATTAAGACGGGCGGGGATCAATCCGTATCCCAACGACTTTCGTCCGAACAGGACGACTGAAGATGTCCATAGCCTGTATGGTTCACGAAGCCGCGAAGAGTTGGAGGGCGTGGAGGATTCCATTGCTCTTGCCGGAAGGGTGATGTCCATAAGGGGCTTCGGCAAGGCAGCCTTCCTCCATCTCCAGGATAGAAAGGGGAGGATCCAGGTTTATATTAGAAAGAATATTGTAGGAGAAGATGCCTACCGAATCTTCGAGAAGGTTGATATTGGAGATATCATCGGTGTGTGCGGAAAGGTGTTCAGAACAAAGACGGGAGAACTGACTGTGGAGGCCAATGCAATGCGGCTCCTTAGCAAATCATTTAGAACCCTGCCAGAGAAATGGCACGGCCTCAAGGATGTGGAGATTCGGTACCGCCAGAGGTCGCTCGATCTGATGGTCAATCCCCAGGTCAGGGAGACCTTTCTCAAGAGAAACCGGATCATCAGGTTGATCAGGGAATTCTTTGACAGCAGGGATTTCATAGAGGTTGAAACGCCCATGATGCAGGCGGTTGCGGGGGGCGCTGTTGCCCGTCCCTTTATCACGCATCACAATACCATGAACATGGACCTTTACCTCAGGATCGCCCCCGAGCTATTTCTAAAAAGGCTTATTGTGGGAGGACTGGAGAGGGTCTATGAGATCAACCGCAATTTTCGCAACGAAGGGGTTTCAACCCTTCATAATCCAGAGTTCACCATGCTGGAGTTCTATCAGACCTATGCCGCCTATGAGGATCTCATGTCCCTGACGGAAGAGCTTTTCTGCACTCTCGCACGAGAAATATGCGGTAGCCTGACAATTGAATATCAGGGTCACACCATCAATCTCTCGTCTCCCTGGGAAAGGATTTCGCTGGACGATGCTGTTGTTTCATACGGAAAGGTCAACAGGGATGCACTGCGCAGCAGGGAGAAGATGAAGAAGATTCTTGAGGAAAGGGGTATTTCCGTTGAAGGCCAGGATACCCTTGGAGAAATTTTAATTCTGGCGTTTGAAAGGCTCGTCCAGCAACAACTTATTGACCCAATCTTTGTATATGGATATCCGGTGGAGGTTTCGCCCCTCGCAAGAAGGAACGAAAAGGATCCGGAGCGTGTTGACAGGTTCGAACTGTTCATCAGTGGAATAGAGATGGCCAACGCCTTCTCGGAACTCAACGACCCCCTGGACCAGAAGGAAAGGTTCCTTGCACAAAAGAGTGAGAGAGCGAACGGACTTCCAATGAGAATAGATGACGATTTTCTTGCAGCAATGGAATATGGGATGCCTCCTGCGGCAGGGGAGGGGATAGGGATAGACAGGCTAATAATGATATTCACGAATTCCCCCTCGATAAGGGATGTGATACTTTTTCCGCTGCTTCGGTCAGAAAAATGAGCTACGAGCTTTTCGTTGCCTTTCGGTATCTAAGGGCCAAAAGAAAACAGGCATTTATATCTGTTACCACATTGATCTCTATTCTTGGTGTAATGCTGGGCGTCATGTCCATGATAGTGGTGCTTTCTGTAATGACGGGGTTTGTGGAAGATCTGAGGGGGAAAATACTCGGGACATATTCACATGTTGTTCTTCTGAGGGTAGGAATGGGAATGGAGAACTACATGGAGGTGAAGTCCCAGGTGGAGAAAGGTCTTCTTCATAATGTGGATTCAGAGATCAGAAATTTTGAATTTCCTTCCATATCCACAGGATTGGATTGGATAAGGAGCTATTTGCACTTACGTGCCCTGAAGGCGCAGCGGAGGATTCTTTCCGAGATCGTTGCTGTAACACCCTTCACATTTAATCAAGTCTTACTTTCAGGAGACGGAGGGGTGATAGGGGTGGTTGTGAGAGGAGTTGACTCCGAGAGTGTTGGCAGGGTGACAACGCTTGCTTCTAACATCAAAGAAGGAGGACTTGATGAGCTAAGCGGGGTCAAGGGATTTCCGGGCATCCTTATTGGAAAAGAGTTGGCCAGGAATCTGGGTGCCTTCTACGGGGATAAAGTCACCGCAATATCTCCAACGGGCCGATTTTCTCCTATGGGGATTATTCCAAAGGTAAAGCAATTTGTTGTCGCAGGCATATTTGAATCCGGAATGTATGAATACGATGCAACACTCGCATATATCCGGATAGCCGAGGCCCAGAAGTTCTTCGGCCTGGGAAACAGGGTCTCAGGACTTGAAATTAGGGTAAAGGATATTGATAACGCCGATCGTGTAGCCTCTATACTTCAGAAGGCGCTTGGTTATCCATTCTATGCCCGTGACTGGAAAGATATGAACCGGAACCTGTTCTCAGCCCTACGATTGGAGAAAATCGTGATGTCTCTAATCCTGATAATTATGATACTGGTAGCAGCTTTCAGCATTATCTGCACTCTCATAATGATAGTGATGGAGAAGGGGAAGGACATTGCCATTCTCAAGTCCATGGGAGCGTCCTCTAAAAATATAATGAAGATCTTCATGCTTGAGGGGATTGTAATAGGTGGGATCGGCACAATCCTTGGACTACTGAGTGGATTTTTATTGTGCTGGCTTCTTGGAAAATACCAGTTTATCTCCCTGCCGGGCGATGTATATTACATAACAACACTGCCAGTTAAAATGCGTGTCCTTGATTTTGTTATTGTGTCCCTGAGCGCATTTTTCATCACTATTCTATCCACTCTTTATCCTTCCTACCAAGCCTCCCGACTAAGGCCCGCCGAGGCCATTCGCTACGAATAACAGGTTGACCCATTCGACAACGCCAAACCTCGTCTAAAAGGGCTGAATAAAGAGGATCCGCTCAGGGTTAATCCTGAGCAAAGTCGAAGGATTGACAAATCAGCATTTTTACCCTATTATTCAAAGAAAAGGGAGAAAAGTGCGTTTTACAATAACTCTGCTCAATATTATGATTTTATGCGTTATTTTCAAACCCTCTGCTGTTGCTGATATCTATGGGTATGTTGACAGGGACGGTTATCATTTTACAAATCTACCGAATGATAGAAGATACAAGCTGTGGTTCAGGGAGCAGAGGATTGTTTCACCATATTATGGAGCCAAGCACTCTGAACCACATATCCAGAAAGCCTCCCAAAAATATGGGGTGGAGCCCAACCTAATAAAGGCCATTATCAAGGTAGAGAGTAATTTCAACCCTTATGCCGTCTCTCCTGCTGGTGCCCTGGGTATAATGCAGCTTATGCCTGGGACCGCTACGGAAATGGGAGTGTTCAATGTCTTTGATATAGAAGAAAATATTCATGGTGGAACTAAACATCTAAGGAACCTTCTAAAAATGTTCAATGGTGACATATTGCTCTCACTGGCAGCATATAATATCGGAGAGAAGACGGTGAGGAAATGGAGAGGTGTTCCACCCGTGGAAGAGACTCAGAGGTTTGTAAGAGAGGTTCTTCAATGGTTTCAGGTCTATAGAGTGTCAAATGAAAAAGCCCGAAAGAAAAAAGGGCTGGAAGAAACGAGAATATAGAACATGCCATCAGATGCCCCTTCGGTAGACGAGTTCTTGCACTATCTCAAGAGAGGGCACTCTTTCCTTCAAGGCAATAACCTTGTTGAGGCCAAGGAGAACCTTGAGAGAGCACTTGAAATCAAGCCCGGTGACGATAGGACCCTTAATCTTCTTGCCATGGTTTTTTTCAAGCTGGAGCAGTATCCGAAGGCTATAAGGATCTTCAAGCAGCTCGTTAAAACTAATCCCAGTTTTCCAACACTTTATATGAATCTCGGCCTTGCGTATTTGAAGCAGGGAGACTATGACTCGGCTCTGCAGGAGTTTCAGAGGGCCGTTCAGATGGATCCGGGGCATGTGAATGCCCATAATTATCTCGGTCTTGTGTATTCACATATTGGGAGGTTTGAAGAGGCGAGGGATGAATTTGAGAAGGCAAATTCTCCCAATATGGTGGCGAAGATGGAGGAGAAGATCCGGATAGCAAGGCACGACACAGGATACACTGAGCCAGCGCAACGGGAAACATCTTTTGAGGAGATAAGTTTTGAGCAGCCTCCGGAGTCCTACTCAACATTCAGTGAGGCTGAGCAACCATATCCAGAGTCACAGGATTATACGGCGCAGGAGGAGTATCCGGGTCAAAGCAATGTTGCGCTTGCACCCCCTGAGGGAGTTGTTGAGGAGTTACCTCCACCTCCTCCGGAGATACCTGTTGGGAAGGAAATTACTGTCCACAAACCCACAGTCTGGAGCCTCAAAGAACTCACCAAGTTTCTGGCGATTTCAAAGGATAATGTCCCTGCTCTCCATCTCCGCAATGAAAAACTTTTACAGATTGTCCTCAAGGGCGGACAGGTATTTGCAAGGCTTGGAGGCATGGTGGCCTCAGAGGGTGAACTATCGTTTTCAACCGCATTCAAGAGGTTCAAGGGGAAGGAAACGAAGGCTGTCTTCGGGGGAAAAGACGATCCGGTTATGAGGATCTCGGGGGAAGGCCATCTGTTGCTTACTTCACAAGACCACCGCCTGGGCCTTTTTAACCTTGAGGATGAAATGATCTATCTTTCAGAGAATTCGGTTTTTGCTTTTCAGGACGGGATCCTTTGGGAAAACGGACGGATCCAGACCGAAGGGGCTGAGGATCTGAACCTTGCTCAGTTCAAGGGCCGCGGAACCGTGGGCATTATTACCAAAGGGAAGCTTGTCTCAATTTCTGTGGGAGCACGCTCTCCCCTGACAATTGATTTCAATTCGCTTATTGGATGGTTTGGAAAGATTGTTCCTCAAGTAAAAATAGTTGAACCTCCCTCCGGAGGAGGAAAGGGTAAGAGGACCGTTGTCGAACTGAAGGGAGAAGGAGATGTCCTGCTTGAGGAGACTTTTACGACGTGAGACATCTTCCCAATGTAATCACAATTATCCGCATATTATTTGTCCCAGTTCTTCTTATACTTCTTCTAAGTTCAGATAAGTTCATAAATTGTGTGGCGGCATTTTTTTACGCCGTCGTATCATTGACCGATATGCTCGATGGGTATCTTGCAAGAAGGCATAACGCTATCACAGACACAGGGAAACTCATTGACCCCCTTGCAGACAAACTTCTTATATCAACAGCGCTCATTATGCTGATTTCATTGGATAGAGTTCAGGCTTGGGTTGTTGCCCTGATCATAGGAAGGGAACTGGCAGTCACAGGGCTGAGGAGCGTTGCGTCCACGGGGGGGGTTGTTATCCAGGCATCCAGCATGGGAAAATACAAGACAATTTTTCAGGCCGTTGCAGCTACTTTACTTATTGCACATTATGAATATTTTATGATAGATTTCCACAGGACAGGAATGGTATTCCTATGGATTGCACTGGCCATAACATTGTGGTCAGGAATTGATTATTTCTGGAAATATTTTGCTGTCCAAATAAAAGAAAGGGGGTGAGATAATGGCCGTTGCTCGTGTGACAGAGGTTGTAGCATCATCAGCAAAAAGCTGGGATGATGCAGTGGCTGTGGCTTTGAAGAGGGCCAATAAAACACTGCGCAACATCACAGGACTTGAGGTGATTTCTTATAAGGCAAAGATCGAGAATGGAAAGATCTCCGAGTATAGAGTGACATTGAAGATCACATTCATTCTCGAGGAGTGATCGCTTCATTCCCGACGAGAAAGAGATCCAGGAGGAAGAAGAGAAGCTCAGACGACTTAGGTCCATTATTTTATTCGCAACAACCGTCATCAGGCAGGGAAATCTTCCTCTGGAGGAATTGGAAAGGTTCCTGGAAAGTATCAGGAACGCAGCTTTAGTCTTATTTCCTGAAAAGGGCGAGGTCTACGATCTTATTTACAGGCCGCGCTTCAAGAGGCTTATATCCGAGGTTTACCGGTTGTCATGAGGCTTATCGCCGATCTCCATATACACTCCAGATATAGCAGGGCCACAAGCGGTGATATGTGCCCGGAGATGACCGCCGTTTGGGCCAGGAAAAAGGGAATCTCCTTGATTGGAACAGGGGATTTTACACATCCAGTGTATTTCTCCGAGCTAAAAGCAAAGCTCGTTCCTGGTGGTAACGGACTTTTCAAGCTTAAAAAGGGCGAGCAGGGCGTTTATTTCATGCTGACTGCCGAGGTAAGCAACATCTTTACAGAGTCAGGAAAAGTCAGGAAAATCCACTCGTGCCTTTTCACACCCGGATTTGAAGAGGCGGAGAAGATTATTATGGTGCTCAGCAGGATGGGAAATCTTTCCTCTGATGGAAGACCAATTTTTGGATTTCATGTCAAGGAACTCGTAAAACGCATCCTTGATATATCTCCTGAAAATGTCATTGTTCCTGCTCATGCATGGACACCATGGTTTTCGTTGTTTGGAGCCAATTCGGGTTTCGATTCCGTTGAAGAGTGCTTCGGCGATCAAGCAAATAATATATTTGCGATGGAGACAGGTCTTTCATCCGATCCAGAGATGAACTGGCGCCTCTCCTCTCTTGACAGGTATGCCCTGATATCTAATTCCGATGCACATAGCCCCGGCAAACTTGGGCGAGAAGCAAATATATTTGACTGCAAGCCTGACTATGCAGATATCATGGATTCTCTCAAGAAAAAGGATCCGAAGAGGTTCCTCAATACCATAGAGTTTTTTCCTGAGGAGGGCAAATATCACTATGATGGTCATCGTTCGTGCAATTTGACCCTTTCTCCTCAGGAGACAAAGAAGAATAAAGGAATGTGTCCTGTATGCGGCAAAAAAATTACTGTAGGCGTAATGCACAGGGTTGATGATCTTGCAGACCGTCCTCCTGGTTATATTCCAGCCAATGCCATTCCCACAAGGCACCTTATTCCTCTGGAGGAGATCATTGGAGATGCCCTGGGCGTAAGGGGCGGAACAAAGGGCGTTAAAGAAGAATATGACAGGATTGTATCAGCAGGAGGTTCGGAGTTCTCCGTTCTCATTGACCTTCCGTATGATGCAATCTCTAATTTTGCCTCGCCCAGGGTAGTAGAGGGAATCAGGAGGGTGAGGGAGGGGAGGGTAAAAATAGCCCCTGGATACGATGGCGTATATGGGAGGATCGAGATATTTGGTGAGGATGCACCATCTCTTTCGCAGTCTACCAAACAGATGACTCTATTTTAGTTTTTTTACTTGGTTTGACTTCATTAAATGATCAAGATAATATAAATTAAATTATGAAATTTTATATTAGGACATTCGGTTGTCAGATGAATGAAAGGGATTCCGAGAGGATTTCGTCTCTTCTTTATAGTTTGGGATATAGTCAAACAAACGATCCTTTAAATGCTCGCATCCTTATTCTCAATACATGCAGTATCAGGAAAAAAGCAGAGCTCAAGGCGTATTCCGCGCTTGGACGGTTCCGGCAATTGAAGGAGGATGACCCTTCCATTCTGATTGGCATGGGGGGATGCGTAGCCCAACAGGAAGGCAGAAGACTGCTTGAGAAAGTTCCGTTTTTGGATTTTGTTTTTGGATCTCACGCTATCCATCGTCTACCGGATCTGATCGAGAGAAGCCTTAGAGAAGAAAGGAGTTGTGAAACTGATTTCACTGATGACAGAGGGGTACGATTCCAAGATTACAGGTTTTTTAACAAGGGGATTGTCCCGGTTTCGTGTAGCTTTTATGTCAAGTCATTCGTCACAATTATGGAGGGATGTGACAACATGTGTTCATACTGCGTTGTTCCTCGGACAAGGGGAAAGGAAACAAGCCGGCCCGCGGACGACATTCTTGCTGAGATCAAGGGACTTGTCCAAAGGGGGGTCAAGGAGGTAACCCTACTTGGTCAGAATGTTAATTCCTATGGGAAAAAGGATGGATTTATGGGTTTACCGGAGCTTTTGGGACTTATTGATTCAATATCGGGTCTCAATCGGCTGCGTTTCACCACATCCCATCCAAAGGACCTTTCAGAGGAACTCATCGCTTCATTTGGAAGGCTCAGGTCCCTATGTCCCCATATTCATCTTCCTCTCCAGTCCGGTTCTACACGGATCCTTGAGAAAATGAACAGGGGATATACACGGGATGATTACCTTGAGAGGATCAATTCTCTTAGGAAATCCTTACCGGATATTGCGATAACAACAGATATTATCGTTGGATTCCCGGGAGAAGAGGAAAAAGACTTTGAGAAAACCATGGAGATGCTGGACGAAGTGAGGTTCGATGGCCACTATTCCTTTTGTTTTTCTCCAAGGCCCGGAACCCCTGCGGCCTCCATGGAGCCTCAGGTGCCCCAGGAAGTTAGGGAAGAAAGGCTTAGACGGGTCCAGGAATTTCAGAGCAGGATATCTCTGGAGAAAAATGCGGTTTTTATCGGCAGAACAGTGAATGTTCTTGTTGAAGGTGAGAGCAAGAAGGGCGGTCTTTATACAGGAAGGACTCCGTGCAACAGAGTGGTGAATATTACGGGAATATCTGGTATGATAGGACATGAAGTTGAGGTTCCTATTTTAACGGTTACTGCCAATTCGCTGAGAGGAGGATGAAAATGTTGTTGGAGATGAAGGTAAAAGGATTGACTCTGGATCCCGTAACAAGTACCCCCATTGTGATCCTGAAGGATGTGGACGGTAAAACCGCTCTTCCTATATGGATAGGACTTATGGAAGCGAGCGCAATTGCGATGGAGCTTGAGAAGGTCCAACTCTCCCGTCCAATGACCCATGATCTGATCAGGAACATTCTGGGCACATTGCATATCAGGTTGTCTAAGATAGTAGTGAGTGACTTGAGAGACAATACCTTTTATGCGTCAATCTATCTTGACCTTGGTGATGGGAAAGAGCAGGTTATTGATTCACGACCCAGCGATGCCATTGCTCTGGCTCTCAGAACCAGTTCTCCCATATTTGTTGATCAAGTGGTTATTGAAAAGTCGAGAAAGACCGACACCCCTCTTAGAAGCTCTGAGGGTGAGACAGCAGAAGAAAGGAAAAAGAGATTGGAAGAGCTTCTTGAGAAGCTGTCTCCCGAGGATTTCGGAAAGTATAAGATGTAGTTATTTATGGCCCAGGCCAAAGTTCTTGTAGTCGATCGGGAAAAGCCCTTTCGCCATTTATGTGAGGAATGGTTCAGAGCGGAGGGCTTTTTTGTTGTGTTGTGCGATTCATTTGTTGACTGCGTTGGTTTTCTGAGAAAAAAAAGTTACGACATTCTGATTGTAAGTCTTCCTCTTGATAATAAAGACATTGAGTTTGTCAAGGGAATAAGAGCCATTTCTTCCGATCAGGCATTACTTGTCCTTTCACAGAAGAAAGATACCCTTGATTTGCTGAAGTCCATGGGGGACGGGATGATGGACTGCCTTCTCAAACCCATTGGAAGAGATCAGCTTCTAATCCAGGCGCATCGTCTTATTGAGAAAAAACAGCTCATCCGAGATCGATCAAGGCTCATTGCGGAGGGACTCGAATATCTGGAGATTCTTTCCGTGTATCAGCGTTGCACACAGCTCCTGGCAACATTGGACTCCCATGCTCTCTACCCCCTCATCCTGGATTCCTTTCTTGCCGAGGCAGGTGGTGAGTCAGGAATTCTGTGGATCAAGGAGGGAGAGACATCTGAAAATCTAACTATTCAGAGTAGCCGGGGAGATATGAGACCCCAGAATTTTCCTGTAAAGTTTGTTCTTTTCCAACATCCCTACTCCATACTTCTGTCCCAGGGGAAACCGTTTTTCTCCAAAGATCCCCCTTCAAGGAAAGATCTATATATTCCGATAGCGCGTGAAGGCAACATAATAGGCCTTGTCTATATTGTTCGAAGGGACAGGGATTTCCAACATAAAGATATCAACATTTGCAAAACGATCTCTGATTTTGCATATATTGCAACGAAGAATTCCTTTAGTTTCCGAAGGATTTCTCGTGGGACAATGAAGGAGCATATCGGAAGCTCAATATACACCTCCCAGTTTTTCATGGAATATGCATCCAAGGAAATCCTTAAGGCCCGGCGATATCAAAAGGTTTTATCCTTTCTCCTCCTCACTATAGAGAATTACCCCTCTCTAACAGGGTGTTTCGGGGAGTCAGTTCTAAAGGAATTTGTTGATAAAATGATGAATGCTGTGGGTGAAGCCATGAGGGGCTCAGATCTCGTTGCCAGGTACGGGGAGGCATCCCTGCTTGTTCTTCTTCCCGAAACTGACCATTTTGGTTCACTCATGTCTGCTCGAAGGATCCACAGGGTTTTAAAGAGCAAAAGGTATATTGCGGATCAGACAGCGCATATGCCTGTGAATATTGCGGTCTCATCGGCAAGTTTTCCAAGGGACGGAGAGGATGTTGAGGATCTTATAAGTGCACTATCTCTGAAGATGGAACAGCAGAGGAAAAGTTATTTTGGCAGGCTCAACCTGGAAGGTAAAAACTTTTGGAGCATTGTGTCCGTTCTTGTTGAAATGCCTCAAACAATCAATGGAAGTGATACCCATTCCATACGCATTCAAATCAACTCCTCCCTGCTGACGGAGCTTCAGAAGGAGATCGTCAATGAGATTGTTCTTGAGAAAGATCGCCGGGGATTTCTGTTCATTGGGGGTAGGACGATAGGCTCACTTTCAATTCCCGGGGATGTTCGCTCCAAGATTTATATTATCAGCAGATCTTCGGAAGAAAATATATCGTCTCAAAACCAGATTCATCCTGCCGTCACCCAGGTATCGGTTCCTGACGAAAACATGAAATTGCATCAATTCATCCTGTTTCTTAATGAGGATTATGCCTATGGTCTCTTATGCCGTAATGGAGATAATCAAATGCTTCCGGCTTTTCATACTGATGATTCCAACCTCGTGGATAAGTTGATTGCGAAGCTCCAGGAACAGTATTCTCTTCTGGTGGAGGCTGGGTGATTTCCGAAACACACAAGATCCTGATTGCCGATCCAGACCAGAGGTCTGTTGTCATGCTGAGTGATGCACTCAAGGAAAGGGGTTACTCTGTCCTATTTGCTCTGGATGGGCCGAGAACCCTTGATATTGCAATCTCTGAAGTTCCTGATCTTATAATTCTTGAGCACACCATTCCCCTCATTGATGTTGACATGGTTACATCAATTCTACGCGCAAATCCCAGGACAGGGAAGATTCCTATTATTTTTGCCTCGCCGGATCGTTCGGATATATTGGCACTCCAGAGTTACCACGATAGTTACATTCCAAAACCATACAAAATTGATGAGTCGCTTGCAAGGGTAGATTCTATGTTTCAAAGGGAAAACAAGGTTCGAGAGGTCTCTACGGTTGCAAAGGAGATTGAAGGAAACCTTACACAGATTCCAATTGTGGACCTGCTTCAGGTTCTTTGTATGCACAAGAAAGAAGGGGCAATAGCCCTGGAGAGATACGGCGAAAAGGGATATATTCATCTAAAGGATGGTAATGTAATCAATGCTGAGATAGGAAAGGTAGAGGGTGAAAAGGCTCTTTTTCGACTTTTCACATGGCAGGAGGGAAAATTCGAGTTCAGCCCTCACAAGGTTCTCACTGCAGTGAAGATCAGGGGAACTCCTGATATCCTTCTTATGGAGGGAATGCGCCAGATTGACGAATGGGAAAGATTGAGGGAAAAATTTCCCCATCCCGATTCAACCATCAGGATAAAGGTCAATCTTACCCAGCTTCCTCAGGGACTCAGGCCTATAACACAGAAGCTGCTCCTTCTTCTTGAGTTTTACACGAGGGTCAGCGATATTGTGGACAATTGTCCATTTCCCGATTATGAATGTTATATGACACTTCAGGCGCTGATTGAGAAAGGCATCATTGAAGAGATAAGGCATGGGAAGAAGGGGAGGCCGTCTCCAAAGAAAGCAATTATGACTCCTGAGAAGATATTGAAGCTCAAGGAATTATTCTCTCCTCCGGGAAGGTCGCGGCTGGGCATGGCTTACATCAGGACGCTGGTTTTCTCTCCCAGCACATCAGTCCTTAAAAATTTCTTATCTACGCTCCGATCCCTGCCTGGACTAACAATACATGGAGGACTCATAGATGGACGTAAACGGAACGAACCCCCTCCTTTTGGCATCATTGCCAAATCCCAATTGAGCGAGACACTGGAGCTCCATTTTCTTTCAATTCCTTTTGCTGAGGAATTCTCCCCCTTGTGGAGGGTGTTTTCCACTCGTTCCATTGGAGCGATCCTGATCTGCGATGCAATATTGGAGAGCCATTTTGGCGATTTCCGAGCCATAAAAACAATCATGAGGGAGGGGAGAAAGAAGGGCATTATCTATGTATTCCTTGGCGAAGATGAGGCAAGTGAAAAACAGAAATTGCTACTGCAAAAAGCCATGAGGTTGGGTGTGGACGAAGCCGTATATACGCTCTCCCGCGGTCATCCTGAGAGCGCATCATCCATGTTGACAGAAATGCTGGAAATGGTCCTTTCATAGGAGAGACGATGCTCGTTCTGTGTGACAAGTGCCAGGCGATGTATATGGTGAGTGATGAAAAGCTAAAGGCCCAGGGTTACAAGGTTGTCTGCACAAAATGCCGAAGTGAGATAATTGTCAAATCAGAGGCGGCAGAAGATCATGTGGAAGCGCCATCCGCTCCAAAAGTTCCGATTCCGCAGGTCGGGCAACCTGCCCCTATGGAAGTTCCCCCTTCTAAAAAGGAGGATATACCGCTTCCTCCAGATATAGAGAAGCACAGGGAAGCATTCAGGAAGGATCCCACATCGAGAGCATTTCTTCCAGTTGCCGAAGCCTACTTTGATATGGGCCATTATGAGGAAGCGGTCGCTACCTGCCAGGAAGGATTGAAATATTACTCAAACCTCACAGGGGCCCTTTCCGTTCTCGGCAGGGCATATTTTAGCCTCGGGAAAATCGAAGAGGCGAGGGTGCCACTGGAAAGGGTCGTTCAGGCTGCACCTGATGACATTAAGGCACAGAAAGTCCTGGGCGATATCTACGAGAAACTGGGACGCATCGAAGACGCCATGAAGGCATACAAGATCGTATTCCTTCTCAATCCTGGGGATGCCCAGATCAAGGAGAAACTCAACATTCTTGCAGAAATGAAGAAATCCCAGGCACCACCGCAGGAAAAAGGGCCAGAGTTTCCTGTGAAAAAACCCGAATCCGTCGAGCTTCCTTCTGACAAGTTGTTTGAAACAGAGAAAGTTTTTCCAGAGGAGAAGATCCCATCGGAAGCACCTTCTTTTGAGGATTGGAAGGTTACAGAGCCTGTCCAGGAGAAGCCCCCGCCGCCGCAAGCTCGGGAAGACTGGTTGGCTCCCACCAAGCTTGATCAAGAGCCGACGCCATCGCCTCCAGAATCAGAAGAGATCATCCCTGGAATGTTTGATGAGGAGAAATCTGCGCCCCCGACCTTTGAGACACTCCCTTCTGGGGGAGAACCAATATTAACCAAGGAAGAAGCAATTCCTGAGGTAGAGGCGCCTCCCACTGTTGTAGAGGAGCAGGCTCGCGAGGAGGCTGAAGAGATTCCTATACCTGTTTCTGAGGCTCCTCTGGCCGTTGAAGAAGAGGTTTCAGCCCCGGAAGAAGAGCCCTCAGTGCCCGAAAAAGTTGCAGTGGTGCGGCCACGAGAGCCTATTTTCGAGGGATTGTTGGAACGGCTAAGGGTTGTCCTGGGCGTGTTCCTTGGTATTGTAATTGTGGGTGCTTGCGCATCGGGAGCATATTTCTACTTTATAGAATATACCCCCAATCCAGAGGCCCTAACCGTTGAAAGGATCGTCAGGGCAACATATGGGGTTCTTCCCACATCTGAAGAAAAAAAGCTTGCTTCGCAGAGTTCAGTTGATAAGGGGAGGGAATTTTTTGCAATAGATACCTCGTACGGTTTTACAAAGGCAGCAGAGTTATTCCGCAGTGCCATTGCATCCGATCACCATAATACCCGCTCCATTTCCCTTCTTGCCGAGTCATATGCATATCTTGCATCATCCAAGGGCGAGAACCTCCTCATGGATTCCAAGAGGCTCGCAGAAAGGGCGGTCAAGATGGATCCAGGGCTTTCCCTTGCTCATAGGGCAAAAGCAGCTCTGTTGGACTCCCAGGGACAGGGCGTATATGCAAGGGAAGAGGCTGCCATAGCCGTCAAGCTTGACGAAAAAGATCCCGTTCCTCATCTTATTATTGCGGGGACACTTCTGGAAGATGCTGCCGGAAGGAAAACAGCTCGTGAACATTTGAACAAAGCTATCGAGCTTGAACCGCTGAATGTAAGAGCTCAAGTTTTGACGGCGGACCTTTATGCAAAAGAGAAGGACTATATTCATGCCGATCAGTATTATCGCAAAGCTATTGAGATTGAACCGAGATGCGTGAAGGCGAAAATTTCACTTGCCGAGATAAGGTTCGTAGGTTTGAACAAAGCAGATGAATCAATAGATATTCTACAGAATTTACTGAAGGAGCAAACATCGTTCATGGACGATGGACAGGAGGAGAAGGCATATCGTCTTCTCGGAGCGATCGCCAAAAAAGAAGGGGATCTGGAGAGGGCATTTCAGAATTACCTTCAAGCCTCACAGGTCATACCCACAAATCAGGGTTATATAGCCCTGGGAGACATTCAGATTGTTAGAAATAAGCCTGAAGAAGCGGTTTCATTTTATCAGAAGGCTGTGTCCATTGACTCCAGCTTGCCGGAGATCCATTTCAAGCTTGGGAAAGGATTGCTTGCCGATGGAAAACTTACTCAGGCTGTCGCTTCCTTGAGGAAGTCTGTTGAGCTGGACCCAGACAATCCTGATGCGCATTACTTCCTTGGCGATTCCCTTAAGAAAAACGGAGATTTTGAAGGCGCCATAAAGGAATTCCTCATATCTCGTGAAAAGGATCCCGATAGTGTTCGAACCAATTGTTCTCTTGCAGAATCTTACAGAGCAATAGGAAAACTTGACGAAGCATTCATGTCGGCAAATAGGGCTATTGAAAGGGACCGCAATGCAGTGGATGCCTACATCACGCTCGGACACATATATGAATCTCAAGGGAAGTTTGCATCTGCTGTTGAGGAATACAACCGTGCCTTGAAAATTGCCCCCAACAATCACGAGATCTACTTCGATCTGGGAAATGTGCATGTTAAAAGAAAGGACTATAACTCCTCCATAGAAAGCTATAGAAAGGCTCTGTCCATCCAGCCGGACAATTCTTACTATCACACAGGGCTTGGATTGGTTTACCAGAAAAGCGGACAACTTCCTCAGGCAATCGAGGAGTATAAAAAGGCGGTAGAACTTGATAGCAAAAATGCCAGGGCATATTATGCCATGGGCATCACCTACAGGGCCCAGGGCATGCTTGTGTCTGCAGAGGAGAGCCTCAAGAAGGTTCTTGAAATATCTCCATCGGATAAGGAGGCTCATTTCACCCTCGGCGATATCTACTTTGAAAAGGAGAAACTCAAAGAGGCTTTGTATGAATATGATAGGGCTGTAAAAATTGATGATAAATTTGCAGCAGGCTATTTTCATATGGCAAAGCTATACGAAAAGATGGGAAATACTCCTTTGGCAGGGGAGTCCTATAAAAAGGCTGCAGAACTTGATAAGAACTCTGTTGAATATATGTATACCATGGGGAATTTCCAATGGAGGCAAAAGGATGTGTATGCCTCAATGGAATCATTTAGAAAGGCGCTTGATGCTGATCCGGACCATCCTGAATCACATTTCTATATGGGTCGTATTTATGAATATCTTGGAAAAATACCCGATGCTATGGGGGAATATTCAAAAGCTGTCAAACTATCTCCGAAATACGCCGAGGCATACATGAGGCTTGGGATTGTAAATCGCTATCAAGGTGATGTGACAAAGGCTGTTGAGCTTCTTAATAAAGCTCTCTCTTTGAATTCCAATCTCGCCGAGGGACACAATGCACTTGGTCTTGCATATGAGGATAGGGGTGAGATAGAAAAAGGGATAGAACAGTTTAACAAGGCTGTCAAGATTGACCCCCAATATGCAGAGCCGCACTATCAAATGGGGCTTGTTTACAGGAAATTGGGGAAAAATTTGGAAGCTCGCAGGGAGATAAACAAAAGCCTTGAACTTGGTCTTCCGCCTGACCTTGAGGAAAAGGCACGCAAGGAGCTTGTCCGCATCCCTCCCTAACTATTTGATATTAAAGAACTATTATTTATATTTCTATATGTTGTAGTTTAATAATGTTCATATACATTTAGTTGTATTTTTTCTTTACAAATTTTTAGGGGGGTGGTAAAATTGCTTTGATGAAGCTCAAAAAGCTTGAACTTCATGGATTTAAATCATTTTCAGAACCAACCTCTTTTATATTTCAATCCGGGATAATCTGCATAGTTGGACCGAATGGATGCGGTAAGAGCAATATCGTTGATGCCGTACGTTGGTGCCTGGGAGAGCAGAGCGCCAGGCATCTACGGGGAGAAGGGATGGAAGATATCATTTTCAATGGGAGTATTCAGCGCAGGCCCCTCGGGATGGCCGAGGTTTCCCTAACTTTTTCATTGGAATCGGAAAATGAACTTGCATCTCAGTATTCGGGATTCAGGGAACTCGTGATTGCCAGAAGGATTTTCAGGTCAGGAGAGAGTGAATATTTTATTAACAAGGTTCCCTGTCGCCTAAAGGATATTACGGATATTTTCCTTGATTCCGGGGTCGGCACAAGGTCATATGGCATTATTGAGCAGGGGGAGGTTGACCATATTATCAGTGCCAGACCTGATGAGCGAAGGATTATTATTGAAGAGGCTGCCGGGATCAGAAGATACAAAGAAAGAAAAAGAGAAGCCCTCAGACGAATGGAGACCACCCAGTCCAACCTCCAGCGTATCAGCGATATACTCGTAGAGCTTGAGAGGCAGATCAATTCTCTCAAGAGGCAGGCGAAGAAGGCAGAACGCTTCAAGAATCTTAAAGAAGAGATCAAAAAGATTGATATTGCAATATCATGGCTCAGGCACAGCTCGGTCTCCCAGGCTTTCAAAGAGCAAGAGGAAGTCATGAGGGCCATTGAATCCAAGGAGAAAGCCCTCTCCGATGAGATCGCTGCAATAGAGGGGAATATCGCTGCAATACGGGATGCGCTCAGGGAAGAGGATGCGTCCCTGATGCGCATCAGGGACGACATCTTCCGTTTTCAGAATATAGTGC
>Ga0315308_1000431_pt1 | contig 23429 bp, 24 predicted proteins | sample TDP3_MG_FD_203078 | JGI IMG/M metagenome (GOLD analysis project Ga0315308, IMG submission 203078) | Freshwater sediment microbial communities from Lake Towuti, South Sulawesi, Indonesia - TDP3 | ecosystem: Environmental > Aquatic > Freshwater > Lake > Sediment | place: Indonesia: South Sulawesi... | reverse complement strand
TCAGTTTCATATAGCAAGGCTTGCAGTGACAGATGTACAACTGCCAAGTGCGCTGCAAAAGGCATGATGTCTATGCCTGTTAAGTCTTGTTCTAAGAATCTTTTGTGGTCTTCAAGCTCTATTGTTCCCTTAACCTTCTGAAGCAACTCTCGTTTTCTCCTATACGCAGCAACAAGCAGAGTGCCGCTGCCAACCGCCAAATCCATAACTTTAGCGTCTGGTTTATCGATAGCCAACTGCGCCAGAATCTCCGCAGCCTCATTATTCGTGTAAAATGCAGCAACAGCCTTCCTAATCTCAAACGGAATCAGTTCATGAAACACTTTGCCTAACAAATCATGCCTAATCTTCTCAGGCGCCAAAGCCTTAACAACAATAACAACCTTTTTCACAACCTCAGTCGCATCATCAGGCAAACGAGAAGCCACATCAAAACCAAAAATACTACTATAATCCCTCTTCAAAACAGGCTCAAAATACTGCACCAAATCCGCAGGCTTCCCAATTTTCTCCTCATCGACAGCTGGAAAACTCGCATCCATACGTGATAAAACGTGATAAAACAACAACTGATTAACCAAAAGATAAGTCGCAGCCTGACGCATCTCCTCCAAAGGATACCTGCCTTCCTCATACTGCAAAATATTCTCAAAAACAGTCTTACCACCAAAAATATCCTCCAACTCCTTACCCTTCAACTGCCGAACACTAGCCGTAATATAACTCACAGCATCCCGCAAAACCCTAATCGCAAAACCTGTATCAGCCTCAACAACAGGCGCTCTTAAAACATGCCCAGCCATCCAATCGGCAATCTCGGATAAATTACCCGCAAAACGTTGGCTAGGTCGCAAATCCTTGAAAATAGCCGTGACCACATACTCAGTCTTGGGATTCTTAGCAATATTCAAAATCACTTCGTGAGACCAAGGCTGACGCAACTCCTGAGGAAACAAAACAGCGAAAGCTCCCTTCGCTTCAGTGACATACTTTGAATAATCATACAGCTTCACCATAGCCTCCAACAACTTAGTCTCAGCACCCAACTTGGTCTCAACAACATAGGGCGCTCCATTCTTCAACAAAATATCAGGCTTCAACACACCAGTCGGCGTTGAAACAGAAAACTCAGGAACAACCGTAACTCCTCTTTTCCGCAACTCTTCTTGCAACAAATCTCGTATGGTCATTTCTGTTGGTTTAGAAACACCCATCCCCAACCAACCATCCAAAAATGTTCACTCACAATGTAATATGCTTTGCCTCAGCACTTCGCACCCACACCACAAAATTTCCTGCACACCAAACCAATCAACAACTCCAAACAAGTCTGAACACCCACTTCCCTATCTCAACCCGTCTCAACAACCATATTTGAAGCATATTAGAAGCCTAATAGAGGGGGGTCCACCCCCAAGCGCACACACACGCAAAAAACACAAACAAGCAACCAATGAATATGTCAATGTTGAGAATAGTTCTCTTCTTAGAATATAGAAGATATTTTCAATAAGACATAATTAACTCCTCCACACGTTCTATAATACAGAGAGAGAAAGGAGGCCACTCTATCTTGTCAGACGAAACCGAAGAAGCCAGACGAACAGGCTACAGAAACGGATTCAACGAAGGATACAAGAAAGGATACGAAAAAGGCTACGACGAAGGCTACGAAAAGGGCAGACGCAAGAACTCTTCGGCTCCAGTGCAGTTCCTGAAGATACAGTGCGAATGCGGCACCACCAACTTCCACCCTGTTTTCGAAAACAGACTTGTCATCAACGACGACGAAGAGCGCCGATGCTGCGGCTGCGGCAAAATAATCTCCAGAGACGACATCCTCTCCTGCTACAGTCGCCTCCAATCCAACAACCGCACATAAAGGAAATTTAAATAAACAACCTCACTTATCTTGATAGTCACATCAGGATAATGTGAGGCAACTTAAATTGTCAGTTTGGCACGGAGACCTCAAAAAGAGGAAGCCTTCTGGCGGTAGAAAAACCCCCTACAGAACGAAAAGGAGATACGAGAGGGGGGCTTTTCCCACAGAGACTACACAAGGAGAGCCTAAGAGAAAGATTGACCGCCGTCGAGGAGGCAACTTAAAAACTAGACTTTTGAGCGTGAATCAAGCCAATGTGTCAAATCCCTCAACCGGAAAAACCGAAAAAGTTGAGATCCTCCGTGTAGTTCGGAATCCGGCTAACGTGGACTACAATCGTCGAGGCGTCATCACCAAGGGAACTATAATAGAGACTCCGCTGGGAGTAGCCAGAGTGATGTCTCGTCCAGGTCAACATGGAATCGTAAACGCCATCCTCACACCCAAAGAAGCCTCGGCTCAGTAACTCTTCGGGTTAAATTATGCGAAAACAAAACAGAGCCCTTTTGTGGCCAGCCTACTTTGACTCCACCAAAACCAGACTGCAGGGCAGAAGAATACCCAGAGGATTGGCTGTAACCTCTCCTCGACTAGACGAACTTCAAAAGGCGACAGAAAGATGTGGTCTGCAGCCTGAAGTTGTTCCCGAGGTTAAGCATCCGCACGCCCCGTGGCAAAAATCTGGCTTGATATCTGTGCCAAAGCGTGCTTCTAAAATGCAAATCATTCGTAAAGTTGCAAAAGAACTGTCTGACATGAGAGCGCAGAATCGAATTTAACGTTTATTTTTTAGAAAGGTTTAAATAATGCGCTCCGTTTGAAAATTGCTGGCACATTTTGTGAGAGGGGAAAACGAGGATTTGCAGAGAATCGGCTCAGTTCTCCACGTGAGTTCTACCAAAAACATGATTCTCAAGGCGAAGAACATTCCTCACATCGGCGACAGAGTTGTTGATGAAAACCTCAACAGCGTAGGCACAGTTTTCGATGTTTTTGGTCCTGTCTCTTCTCCTTATGTTGCGGTGAGACCCAGCGTGGAGGAACCAAGCTCTTTCGTTGGCCAGGTTCTGTATGCAGCCCCCTCTTTCGAGTTGAAAAGGGAGAAGAGGAGAAGATGAGCGCAGGAGATGTAGAAGAAGTTTCTTCGCTGCCGGTGAAGATTCAGCAGTGTCCCGAGTGCGGCAGCACGAGACTCATGCGCGACTACGAATGCGCCGAAATCGTTTGTATGGACTGTGGCTTCGTGGTTGCCGCCAAACTCGCGGATCGGGGACCCGAATGGAGGGCTTTTGACGATGAGCAGAGGGCGAAGAGAGCCCGCGTTGGCGCTCCATTAACTTACACAATTCACGATAAAGGACTCTCAACAATGATTGACTGGCACGACCGCGACATATACGGCAAGAGGTTGTCGCCAGGTCAGAAGGCTCAGATTTATCGGTTAAGGAAATGGCAGAGACGAATCAGAGTCTCCGACGCCACCGAGCGCAACCTCGCCTTTGCCCTCTCTGAGATTTCCAAGATAGCCAACTCACTGAATTTGCCTAAGAACATTTTGGAAACGGCCTCAGTCATATATAGAAAGGCAGTAAAGGAGCATTTGATTCGTGGAAGGTCGATTCAGGGCGTCACGTCTGCAGCAATCTATGTGGCTTGCCGCCAGTGTGGACTCGCTCGCACCTTGGAGGAAATTGCGCAGGCTTCCAACATAAACAAGAAAGAGGTCGGGCGAAGCTACAGGTTTCTCATTAAAGAGCTCAATTATTTTATTCCACCCTTGAAACCAAGTCAATATATAACCAAGTTTTCCAATCAACTCACCATGCAAGGCAAGGTGGAAGAAATCGCGCATAAGATTCTCTCAACTGCTAGAGACCTCAAACTGACCTCTGGCAGGGGACCAACAGGCATAGCCGCAGCAGCCAGCTACATCGCCTCTGTATTGACAGGTGAAAGAAAGACGCAGCGAGAAATCGCCGAGATCGCGCAGGTGACTGAGGTTACTATAAGAAACCGCTACAAAGAACTCGTCGAGAGACTCATGTTCGAGATAACCCTTTAAAATCCCCCTTTCTTTTTATCTTACGAGGCTTTTCTTTGGACCTGTTGGAGACAATAAAAACAAGGAGAAGCATAAGGCGTTTCAAACCAACCAGCATTCCAGACTGTTTGCTTAATTCGATAATCGACGCTGCACGCCACGCTCCCTCAGCCGACAACATCCAGCCTTGGGAATTCATCGCAGTCAAAGACAAAGGGCTCAAAGAGCAGTTGGCAAAGACTCACGCTTGGAGCCACTTTGTCAACGACGCTCCAGTGTGCATAGTGGTTTTAGGAAACGAAAAGATGTCTTCAAGCTACTTTGCAATTGATGCAGCCTGTGCAACAGAAAACCTCTTGCTGGCTTCTCATAGTGTAGGTTTGGGCGCATGCTGGGTGGCGGTTTATGATCCACACAATCCGAATTCTGAGAGACATGTGAGAGATGTTTTGGAAGTGCCACCCCACCTAAGAATAATTGCTATTGTTCCAATCGGATACCCAAACGAAAAGGCCCAGCCACGAAACCTACGTGAACTTAAAAAAATTCTTCATTTCGACAAATATTAAGTTCGATATTCTACCCGTTCAGCCATAAATTCATTCGTTGTCAGAGTAAATGCACATTTTTTCTACTCTCAAGCCAAGCTACCTCACGCTTTAAAGTCAAGGTGCACTACATATAAGAAATAATCAATCATAGAGGCCAATCGATGAAATCCACCGCTGTCGCCCATCCCATTCAGGGATTAATAAAATACCACGGACTGAAAGACGAAGTCAAGAGGATTCCATACCACGACAGCATATCTGTTTGCGCCGCTGGGCTTCAAACACTCACAACCGTAGAGTTTGACCAAGAACTAAAAGATGACTTAATCACCATAAACGACAAGGCTGCGAGAGGAAGAGACAAAGAACGAGCAAAAACAGTGCTTAATACTCTAAGGCAACTGGCGCGCTCGCAACTTCACGCAAGGGTTGTCTCAAAAAACAGCATCGTCCGAGGAAAGGGTATAGGTTTTTCAGCCTCGGGATTCGCTGCCCTCGGACTCGCGGCTTCCAAAGCCCTCGGTTTAGACATCGATTACATCACGCTTTCAGAAGCCGTGCGCCTCGGCGCCGGTTCTGCCACCCGAAGCCTAGCTGGCGGCTTTGCCCAGTGGTATGCCGACAAAAATGGAAAGTCTTACGCCGAGCAGATTGCGGATCCAAAACACTTAGACTTGAAGATGGTTATTGTTCCCATTCAGTCGAAGTTGCAAACCGAAGAGGCGCACAGAGAGGCTGTGACCTCTCCCTTGTTCAAGGCTAGGCTGGAGTACGTCAACGCCATGGTTAAAGAGATGAGGAAAGTCATACGCAACAAAGACATCGCGGTGATTGGGAGGCTGGCTGAGGAAGACACGCTGAACCTCCACGCCATAACAATGACAAGTCGCTCCCGACTGCTCTATTGGGAGCCTGAAACACTGCTGGTTATCAAAGAGGTTTTGAGACTCCGAAAAGAGGGAGTTCATGCGTGGTACTCAATAGACACAGGTCCTTCTGTCTTTATTAATACCTACGCCGAACACACAGACCACATCGCCAGTAGAATGCGGGAACTCGGCTTTTCCAATGTAGTCATAAGTGGAGTGGGAGACAAAGCGCGGATAACAATATCTTCGTCCTCGTCTCTTTTTTAATTCATCATGGAGTGTTCATGTTTGACCGAAAAAGTTGGAGTGGTTGGCATAGGGCACGCCAAATTCGGCAAGAGAACTGACGCCACAATTAGGGAATTAGCCCACGAAGCCACCATACCCGCCTTAGAAGATGCTGGAGTCACAACTTCAGACATAGATGCCTCGGTGATAGGCGTAGCTGGCGACGTGCTAGCCGCACAGGCTTCTCCGGGAGCGCTCATACACGACTACGTCGGGTTGGGAAACAAACCCATGTTTCGTGTGGAGGCTGCATGCGCAACTGGAAGCGCTGGGGTTCAAACGGCTTGGTCTCTAATTAAGGCTGGTTTAGCCGAAGTGGCTATCGTGATCGGAGCGGAAACAATGACTCATGTCGGCACGCCAATGGCAACTGAGTGGATGGCTCGCGCCTGCGACACTCGTTGGGAGTATCCTTTCGGCATTACTTTTCCAGGCTCCTATGCGTTGATGGCTACGAGGCACATGCATGAGTTTGGCACAACTCGTATGCAGTTGTCTATGGTCTCGGTGAAGAGCCACAAATATGGTGCAATGAATCCTTACGCGCACTTGCAAAAGGAAGTCACGTTAGAAGAAGCCATGAAGTCGGCACCCATCTGTCAACCATTGAACCTCTACGACTGCTGCTTGATCTCCGACGGGGCAGCCACAGCAATTCTAGCCAGCGAGGAGAGAGCTAGAAAGATTACAGACACGCCGGTCTGGATAACTGGGCTAGGGTCGGCTTCTGACACCATGATGATTAGTGAACGGCCTTCTTTGACTGGTTTGGCGGCAACCATGTTGGCGGCTGAGCAGGCCTACAAGATGGCTGGAGTAGCCCCAAACGACATAGATGTTGCGTGCACCCACGACTGCTTCAGCATTGCCGAAATCATGTCCTACGAAGACCTAGGCTTCTGCAAAAAGGGCGAGGGCGGCAGATTCATCGAGGAAGGACAGAGCTACATAGGTGGCAAAGTGCCCACCAACGTTGACGGCGGCCTAAAATCCAAGGGGCATCCGTTAGGCGCTACAGGCGTGTCTATGACAGTTGAGATTGCCAGACAGTTGAGGGGTGAAGCCGACAAGAGACAGGTAAGCGGAGCTGAGATTGGATTGACGCACAACGTGGGCGAGACCGGACAGTATTGTTTCGTGCACGTTTACACGAGGTGAAAATGTAGTGAAATTCGGATACACTTCTTGGCTGCCCGAAACCGACATGATGGTCAAGTTCATTGAGGCATTGAAAGAAGGCAAGTTGATGGGCACCAAATGCAAGAAATGCGGGGAAAAGTACCTGCCGCCTAGGGCTCACTGCAAGTGCGGTTCACGCGAGGTTGAATGGTACGAAGCGCCGACTCAGGGAAAGCTCTTTAGCTACACGATTGTGACCTTTCCGCCGGATAGTATGAGTAAATACGCGCCGTATATTGTTGCTGTTGCGGAACTCGAAGACGGTTCACGACTTTTGGCGCAGATAACGGGTGTGTCGCTCAAAACTCTTCAGGTTGGGCTTCCAGTGCAGGTTGTGCCTCACCAGATATCGGAGGACAGAATAGCTTACAAGTTTAGGCTTGAGCAAACCGCGTCTTAATGCGTTAATTTTAAACGCCTATCCATATGTAGGTTAAGAGCATGCCCTACAAGTTCAGCTTCGACTTGTCACGGATTTCAAAGTCGTTTTTCAAAGAACTCGCAAGGGTTGCAGGTGAGAGGAAACTTCACAGACGCTTGGGGACGAAAGCCAGAAACCTAGCCGACAAGTTCAAGCTCACCGAAATCACGGGTTTAAACGTGCCGGACGCCTTGCAGTTGGTTGAAGACCTCGTGGATGTTTACGTCCAAAACGTTTCCGAAAGAAAACGCTTTGAGGAAACAAGAAAGAGGGCGTTGTTTCTGCCCCACTGTTCAAGGAAATACATGGACAACCGTTGTAGAGCCAGTTTCAACCCGGAGGTTCCATCTTACCGATGCGGTCACTGCTCCGAAGACTGCTTGGTTAACAGAGCCACAAAATTGGGCGAAGAGAAAGGCTACGATGTGTACGTGTTGCCAGGAGGCTCATGCATCTTAGACATACTGAAGAGAAACAAATACGAGGGAGTGGTCGGGGTCGCGTGTAGCCAAGAGGTGAAGCTTGGAGGAAAGGGTCTCGGACACATGGGCTTAGCCGGACAGGCGATTCCTCTAATCAAGAACGGCTGTGCCAACACGAGTTTCAGTCTGCAAAGCCTCGAAAAAACGCTTTAACCTCGCCCTAAAGAGCTTTGTTCACTAACTCAACTACATCACAGACTTTGAGTTTTGACCCGTACTTGTTTATGGCGTCGGTTAGGTTGCGCTCGCAGAAGGGGCAGGCTGAAACTATGGCTTCAACACCCAAGGCTTCTGCTTCTTTTATTCTTTCACCCGCTATTTCCAACGCCCATTCTGGATAGCCTGATTTGACGCCTCCGCCGGAGCCGCAGCACCACGCGTTTTCTCTGTTTCTAGGCATCTCAACCAACTCAATGCCTGGAATGGCTTGGAGCAGAGTGCGGGGTGCATCGTAGACATCCATGTGGCGTCCAAGATGGCATGGGTCGTGATAGGTCACCCTCATTTTGATTTCTTTCTTGGGCTTTAGCGTTCCGTCTTTTAATAGACGCTCAAGCAGCTGCGTTGTGTGGATGATTTCAAAATTGTGAGTCGAGTCTAAAACGTCTCGATATTCTTCCAAGTAGTCTTTTTTCCAAGCGCGGTAGCAACCCGCGCAAGTCGTGACAATTTGTTTGGCTCCTACCTTTGCAGCCTCATTGACGTTGTGTTGAGCTACGTTTTTAGCTGAAACCCAACTGGTTTCCCACTGTCCCGTGCGAAGAAGCGGTGAGGAGCAGCACCATTCGTCTTTCATTATCGTGAAGTCTAAACCTACTTTTTGGAAGACATCAACCGTGGCTTTTGCTAATTCCTTTTCTCTATAAGAAGAAGTACACCCGACAAAGTAAACGGTCTCAGCGTTTTCTAGCAACTTGACGTTTGGTGCCAGCCAGTTCAATCGGTCTTTGTGTGTTTCCATGTATGGGTTATGTTCCTTGCCGATGTGAACTCCAAAAGCCTTCTGTTTGCCTGGCAGCCCGGATCCCGCATTGACAGCATCCGCACGTAAGGCTTCGATCAACGACATTATTCTGTGGTGGTAGCCAACCTCGGGCTCTTCTAGTGTGCACTGTTGCTGGCAGCTTCCGCACGTTGGGCAGGCAAAGAGAATATCTACTAACGCCAGGTCTTTGATGTCCACTCTGCCCTCCAACACGGCTCTGGCAAGCCAAGACTTGCCTCCGCCGAAGTATGCTTCAAACTTGTACTTCTCACCCGATGGACACGTGGGTTGAAAACTGCCTTGAGGCCAAAGCGCAGGCGTCTTTTCAGGCCACATCCAAGTGAAAGTGCACAGCCGACAGTGGAGACAATTGTAGGCGTCTTCCTTAAACTTTTCAAGGTGTGTCATGCTTTTCCCTCTTTCTCAACTGATGATAGCTCTAGTCTTCCGGGATGCATTATCCCGTTTGGGTCGACCGCACGCTTGATTCTCTTCAGCAGGTCGTAATAACCAATCGACTTAGACATCGCCATGGGTGCGTGAACTGCCACGTTGGGACGGTAGGGGATTCCGCCCATGCTCAAGAATTGTTCTGTCATCTCCCTGTCTAGGGCTTCCACAGTTTTGAGCTCTTCAGCTGATTTGGGGTCAAACAACACTATGGGCATGACTAGGCCTTGCCTGCCGTGGTCAACCGCAGCCAACCACACAACGGGTGAAATTCTGTACTTACTCATCAGTCTTTCAGCTGTTTCGCAGAACTCGCCAGCCTCTTGCCAAGGCACGTACCACGTTATGAAAAGGAGCCCGCCGCCCTTGTGACCCGCATACGGCACTGAGATTCTGTTGGGCTTTGTCAGTCGAGACACAATGCTGCGAACGTCGAGTTTCCACTCAAACAGGTTTACTTCTCCTTCCTTTCCCCATACATATTGGCTCTGGTATCGCTTCAGAATCTCGTAGATTCGGTTTTTCATGTTTTCGAGTTCTTCTCTGCTTTCGGCTCCTAATTCAAAGTTCATCCAAACAGTTGGCAGCACGTTGGGTTTGGGTGGAGGCGGCCACTTGTATCTGGCTCGACGGGTTGTTGCCAAGTGATAGTTGCCACCCTGCGCCAAATCAATAGTTTCGGTCTTCAAAACCTCAAGAGTTGGTTCGATGAGGTATTTCCAGTCGCTCGCTCCAAACGCTACAACATCTCTGATCTTGGGCATCGGGAAGATCTTTACAGCCATTTTAGTGACTACACCTAAGGTTCCCTGTGAACCCAGAAACAGCCCAGTTAAATCCGGACCGAACATCCATCGGTAGAACCATTTGGCGGTTGGCAACGCTCCCGCACCGGTTCGCACAACCTCGCCGGTTGGAAGAACAACCTCTAGACCCAGCACGGCGTCGGCTGCGGGCCCATATTTGGTTGATAAGAAGTGGAAACCTCTGTCAAGATGATCGCCCACTATTGTGGCTGACGGTGGGGCGCCGTCGGGAATACCAGGTCGATAATCAGGATGGTTTTCCTGCATGTACTTCCAAGCTTGGGCAGACGTCACTCCAGGTTCTACAATCATGTATCGGGCGTCTGTGTTGACCTCAACAATATTGTTCATACGGCGCAAGTCGAGTAGAATTGACCCCTCTCGAGTGGGCGTTGCTTCGCCGCCGCTTAGGCCGCCGGAATGAGGCACAACTGGAATCCTCTTTTCATTAGCCAGCTTCAGCACTGCTTGGACTTCTTCAACGCTTATGGGTCTAACAACTATAGCAGGAGCCTTTGAACTCACGTCCATAATAGCCTTAGTGACGTACGCCTCGCAGATGGGCTTGGCGTCTGACACGTTTTCTGATCCAACAATTTCTTGTAAGGCTTTGACAACATGTTCCATGATGAGTTCCTCATGTCATCTTGATCTGGGTGTAAGAGTTTTATTTGTTGTATTCGTTACTTAAAAACAAAACTGAAGAGCAGATCAAAGTGGTCAACGCCGACAGAAATCAACCGTCATCAAGCAAAACAGGGAAGTTCATGACTGTATTCTCTGCCGCGTCGTTTTTGAATGATTTTGGTTCCGACATGATTTATCCTATCTGGCCCTTGTTTGTCACACTCTACTTAGGCGCTAATGTGGAGGTTCTTGGGTTGCTTGATGGCTTGGGTGACGCCTTCGTTTCTCTTTCTCAGGCTGGTTCGGGATATCTCTCAGATAGGGTTAGAAAGAGGAAGGTTTTCGTGTGGACGGGCTACCTCTTTGGGTCCGCATCGAGAGTTGGCTATGCATTGTCAACTGCATGGCAACAGTTGATTCCCTTCCGAATTCTGGATAGGTCGGGAAAGATTAGAGGTGCACCCAGAGACGCCATCGTGGCTGACATTTCAACCGATGATAACAGGGGAAGAAACTTCGGATTGTTGAGGGCAATGGACAATTTAGGCGCTGTCTTCGGCATCATAACGTGTGTCCTGTTGTTCAGTCTGTTAGGTTACACAAATTTGTTTCTGCTTGCTTCCGTTCCGTCTTTAGTTGGGGCAGTTCTGATTATTGTTTTCATTAAGGACGTAAAAACCAGCGAGGTCTACAAGGGCTTGTCCTTGAAGGATTTGTCTTTCAACTTTAAATTGTTTCTTTTTGTGAGTGCCCTCTTTGCCCTGGGTTTTTTCAGTTACTCTTTTCTGTTGGTTTACGCTGAGGATGTGGGCTTTGAAACAGGGTTCGTTCCGGTTCTATATCTTGTGTTTACCTCCGTAGCATCTTTGGTGTCGTTGCCCTTTGGAAAACTTGCAGACAAGATTGGGCGAAAAGCTGTGTTGATCTTGGCGTTCAGTTTTTGGGGGCTTGCATGCGTGGGCTTTATCTACGCTACATCACTTGTTGGCGTAGCCTTCTTGTTTGTTGTTTATGGACTGCACAGAGGAGCAATTGAACCAGTGCAGAGAGCTTTCGTTTCTGAATTGTCACCCGTAGACTTCAGGGCAAGCGTGCTTGGAACGTTTCAAATGGTTGTAGGCTTATGCGCCCTACCAGCCTCACTAATCGCCGGGTTTCTCTGGATCAGTTTCGGAAAGCTTGCACCCTTCTACTTCTCTCTAAGCCTAGTAATCCCAGCAATTTTGCTCATGATTTTCGTAAGAGAAAAGACCTAAGCAAACTAAAAGAGTGCCTAACCTTTCAATGGTAAAGAACCCTAAACTTGAAGAAACAGTGTTAACACATTGGCGTAAAAGATCCTCAGTTGAGCGCCCCCAAAGGTTTTCTGTTGTGCCGCAACACCCCTCTCTGCTTTGTCGGACGACAAAGACGAGGTGACTATGTTCGTTCATCAAAGAATTCCCAGTAGAGAATAACTATCTACAGGGACTAAGCTAAGCGACAGTTAAGAGCCCAACAAGACTATTACGGTGTGGCTCTCTTTCTTACTTCTTTTTGTGGGCGGTCATTACTTTCTTTTTCTTTGTCTTTGTTGTTGATGATCCACCGCATCCGCATCGAGACATGTTATTTTTTCTCCTCTCCATAGTAGATTGCATCAATCATATTTAACTCCTTTCCCACGGTCGCCTTAACGGTCTTCAGAGAATTGCGCATTAACACGTGTCAATGGAATAATTTTTATGATTCGAGACAACAAAACATCTCAGAAATGAGGGTTATAGACCTTGATGAAAAGTAACATCGTTGAAATTCTCTACACAGACGCCTGCCCGTTCTGGAAGGAAACGCTGAAAACAATCAACGACGTCGTGAAGGAACTCAACATCGTCATAACCGTCAAAAAGACTAGGATAACGAGTGAAGAAGAGGCAAGACGCCACCGGTTTCCGGGCTCACCCACCGTACGCATAAACGGAGTTGACATCGACCCCGCGGCAAAAGAAACAGAAGGCTACATAGGCTGCAGAATCTACCTGTATGAAGGACGAACCTATGAGTCTCCATCAAAACAAATGATAAAATCAGCCCTCAAACGATTGAAGCCAACCTGACATTTTTCCCGCTGCTGAAGGCGGGCAAAGAAAATCGAAGAGAAGGCAAAAAAACGCCTTTTAACGGCTTTGATTAGAGAGGGGCTTCAGCAGCTTCGGGCGCGCCGTTTAAAGCGCTTTAACATCCGAGCGTAAATAATAAGACGAATGTCATATTTAAGTATTATGCCATACGTCATAAATTCAATGTGGACGCCAAACCCTCCAAAAAGCATCCTTAGGAAATAATTTCATGATTGTTGCTTAGAGCCTATTTGGATCCTAATAGAGCGGCAAGGTCACCTCTGCACACACATACAGCCTCAAACACAGAAAGACACACACGTCACAACAAAGCTTATATCACACCAAAGCGTTTCTCCTCAACCAGAGCTTAGCACAACAGAGCCAAGCAAGAACGGCTTTTGCCGACGAAGCTAGGTCTGTCTGGCAAGCTAAGTTTCCGCGATAAGGACGAAAGAAACACATGCCGAGAGGGCTCTTAGAAAAAACCCAAAACAGAGGAAGAAGAGGACTCCTTGTCTTGGTGCCAAAAACCAAAAACATAGAATACGAAACGCTCAAACGCATCAACATCGCGGAAAACTCGCAATCGCGGAAAAACTGACAACACAGGGAGGAGAAAATTGAAAATAAAAGACTTGAGAGACGGAATGAAACGCGTAGACGTTGAAGCTAAGGTCGTCAGTAAAGAAGCCACAAGAGAGGTATTGTCCAGATACAAGGATGTTGTGCATCGAGTGGCCAACGCCACAGTCAGCGACGGAACGGGCACAATAAAACTAACTCTATGGAACGACCAAATCGACCAAGTCAAAGTAGACGACAACATCAGAATCGAAAACGGCTACATAACAACCTTCAGAGGCGAGATGCAACTAAACGTCGGCAGGTACGGAAAACTCAGCGTCTCATAAACAACACAAAAACGTCCAAGTCAAGGAAAAAAATTGTAAGCGTCAATGAGAGGTGAGAAAAAGATGGAATATGAAAGAAGAGAAAGAAGAGGAGGCTACGGGAGAAGAGAAGGCGGAAGAGGTTTCGGCCCAAGATTCCCACCAAAACCAGTTGAAATAGGCAAAGAATACGACGTTGAGATTCAAGAGACTAGCCGCCGAGGCGAAGGCATAGCCAGAATCAAAGGACTAGTCTGCTTCATACCCAACACAAAACCAGGCGACCATGTCAAGATCAGGGTAACAAGGATAAGCCGAAGATTCTGCGAGGCCGAAGTTGTAGGCAAGGGCGAAGCAAAGGCTGAAGCCGAAACTGAAGAAACAGCAGGAGAAGCGGAAGAAGCAAGAGAAACAGAAGAGACAGCCGAAGAGGAAACCGAAACAGAGACTGAAAACGAGTAACCCACAAACGCGCTACTTCAAACAACACCCTTAGGAAAAGTTTCCATTTCGCCAAGTATTTTTTACTTTATCTTCAACTTTCCTAGAACTTGCCCTAGGTTCAATTTACTTTTTGATATTCTTGCATGTGCACGGTAAACCTTGAGATGGCTTTCCATTTCTTCTTGAAAGCCTCTAATCCTGCATTGTTACAAGCCCATCCAATGTCGAGCCATTCAAAACGTTGCCCCTTGCCGTGCAGAATCTCTTTGTATAGCAAGAAATCTGCCAATGAGGGATAATCGAGGTAAAAACCCAGTGGTGTTGCCATGGTGCAAGCCAAAAAGTCAATCACATCAAAGCCGATGAGAGTGTCACCCGAAAACACGTTGAAGAGTTTGGGTGAAGAAAAACTCTTGAGATATTCGCCAAGTCTCAAGTAGAGCTGGTAATCCCAAGGGGCGTATTTCTTTTTCGCTAGGTGCAACGCCATAATGCGAGAATGAGACACCGTTAACTCTTTGCCCACCGCAAGTGTGTAGCCGCGCTTTTCAGCGTTTTTCACACGATATCGAAGGTCTTTGTAGAAGCCTCCATTCAGTTCTTCGTCGAATTGACGAAGATTTATTTGATAATCCTTGTCTTGGTAAACGGTCTCGCAACGAAAATCGTCTAGGTTTGACGGCAAACGTGTTGGTGAGGTTGTTACAACTTTGTTTGGTTGAAAGGTTTTCACAGAAGCTTCAAAACATTCGGTTGCCTCTACGCTTGCTTCTTTGTTGCTGTCGAGTTCAAACAGAGTGAGACAAACGATTTTGCTCAAGGGGTCGTGATAAAGCAGATACTTGTTCTGGTAGATGTGGGGTTCTCCGTACGCCACGGAATATAAGGTTGCTAGGTGTTCGTCGAAGTATCCTCGCTTTTGGCAATGAATAATATCGTTGGGGGTTAGTCGTTTCAGTTTCAAAAGGTTGCCTCGTTTCAAAAGTCGATATCACACCACGCTGCGATAAAATATTTGTGGTGCTTTGTTACGTCTGTCTGCTATATTACTCCATTCATTTTGTAGCCTACTCCTGAGGGAACTATGCTGGAACATGGGAGAAAGAGAAGTGTTTTGAAATTGTATAAATGAGTTTTACACATATTAACAGTGCGCTCCTAGTCAGCACTAGAAAACTTTTCATTCTTAAACAGCATTAGACTATGTTTCAATAATTAGGAGCAAATTGAGGCGAGATGAAACGCGAAGATTTTCTGGGCACACCCGTGGTGCATATGGAAATACAGCCTAAAATGACTGTGAACCAGCTTATACAACAATTTGACAACTCAGGTTCCTTCGGAGCAGGCAGACTTGCATCTGCGTGCGACATTTTTGAACATATGGCCAGAGATAAAGAATGCACAGTCTTTCTCGCTGTGGCAGGTGCTGTGGTGCCAGCTGGGTTACGCACGACAATCAGTGATTTGATTAGGGAAGGACTTATAGATGCGCTTGTGAGCACTGGGGCAAACATGGTTCATGACCTCATCGAGGCGTTGGGAGGGCATCATTACAAGGGACACTGGTTCGTTGATGACTACTTACTATACAAGTATCACATATACCGCATCTACGACATCTTTGTCCCAGAGGAAGACTTCGTGAAAGCAGACGAAGCCCTCATAGAAATGTTCGACGAAATCGCTGCAGAAAAAGAAGGAAGCACGCTTTCCACCAATGAACTCATGAGAGAGGTTGGAATGCGACTCAAAGACTCTAAATCCATTGTTAGGTCAGCGTACGAATCCAACGTTCCAATCTTTTTACCAGCCATGCGCGACTCCGAATTCGCTTACATACACCGCGTGCATACCGTTCGCAACAAAGAAGGGAGGGGGTTGGCAATAAACGCTTTTCAAGAGGTGCCTGAAATAATAAAAATAATGGAGCAGTCGGAACGCCTCGGCATGGTTGTACTCGGAGGCGGTGTGCCTCGCAATTCTGTTCAACACGCTGCTTTAATGACTGGAAAAGGCTTAGACTACGTTGTCATAATCACCACCGACAGACCTGAACCAGGCGGGCTTTCAGGGTCCACTATAGAAGAAACAATCAGTTGGGGAAAGGTGAAGCGAAAAGCCGACAAGACAATGGTGATCAGCGACTCTTTAATTGCTTTTCCCTTAATGGTGGCGGCGGTTGTGGAGCGTCTTGGAAAAGATTTTCACCGAAAAGGAAAACCTTGACAAAAGGAGGGTAAAACTCTTGAAAAACGTAGCAAATACGAGAAAGAGATTTTGCGGAAATTGCCGTTACCACAACACTTATGATTATCCCGACCAAGTTTTCTGCTTTGTGAAATTTCAGAAACTGGGCAATCCTGTTGTTTCAACCCTTGACCACTGCGAACAATGGGAGTTCAAGCCTCAAGAATGTTTTTGTCTAGAAGATACAATGAAAAAGAACAAGAAGAAAACTTAGACGCTGAGCACTATTACTAATTAAACGTACCAGAGCTTTAAGAAGAAAGCTTGTTACGCTGCCTTCTTCCTTCTTCGCCTTCTAACAGGTTTCTCTGCAGGCTTCTCTTCTTCGACCTTCGCAGGCTCTTCCAAAGCTGGGGCTGGAGGCGGAGCTTTCTCTTCTGGTGGTGCAGGTGAGGGTGGACTCGGTCGAACGTGTTGAGCTTCCTCTATGGGTGGCGGTGGTACAGCTGGGGCTGGCGCTTCCTCCACCTTTTCCTGAGTTGGTGGAGGCGACGGCGGAGGAGAAGGTTCGGCGGGTAATTGCGGAGGTGTAGTTGGGGTGGCGGGAATTGAAACCTTGGGTCTCAAGGCGTAACCTGCTGCGGCGAATATTATCCCCAGTATCGAAAAGATGGCAGTTGCAGCGATACCCATGTTAGTTGAAAGTTGATTGGCGTAGGATAAGAACACGCCTGCTATGATAAAACATATCACGGCAACAACATACAGACCATAATCTGATCTCATTTCGTTCGGCCTCTCACAGTCTCTGTTAGATTCATGGGAAACGACTTAAATAACTTTCTAAAGAATTTATCATGAAACCTGTGAATGATAGAGCCTTTTGAACACTGCATCGCATTTTTATGAGCTTTTTGGGTCTCGCATAGCCAAGCTAACAAGTCATACAAAGTTCATTGGTAGAGCCCAGACCCAGTGGTTGAGTAAAATTTGTCGCGGAGGATTTATTGTAGCTTTAACCACCGTCCAATTTAATAATCTCGAACATAATGTACTAAAAATATGCCTCAGAAAGCAGTTCTCTACGAAGACATTGATGGAACCAGATACGAGGTTGAACTACCCCTAACGTCTAATGTTTACCCTGAGGAGATAAGAAACGAGCTTGGCGTGCCATCGTACGTTGACATGAATTACTTTCCAATGAAGAGTGCTATGGTGACTATTTGGGCGGCTCTCAAAGCACCGGAACTCCATAAATTGTATCCCAACGCATTTGAAAAGAAGGTCAATGAGAAACCCATCCCAGTTCTATTGTTCGGCGGTGCAGCTGTCAAGATCCGCTGCCAACACGCTAATGGCGTCAACCCTTTGTCAAGAAAAATCAAGGACACAGATTACATAGTTCCTAAAAAACAGGGAGCAGATTTCTACAAGCTTCTTTTGAACATGGACAGGGCATTTGGAACAAATTACAAATCGTTCAAGACAAAGAGCGACAAGATCTTCAACGCAATGAGACAAGGAGAAAGATACAGGATTAGAACGATAAACGGCGTAACCGAAGAGGGAATCCCAACGGTGACTGCGTTAGACATATTCTGTGACTCTATAAGTCTGAGGCACAAAGTAGAGGTTAAAGAGGCATTTGAAAAATACAAGGAAGACCTTTACACCATCGGGTTAGAAAACTTGATAATGTCTAAAGCCCAGTTCATTATGGACTTTCCAAAGGAAAGGCTCGAAGAATTAAAAGAGTGCAGGTGCGAGTACAGAATTCTGCCATACCCATACTATGCGGCGGACATGTTTGTCCTCGGAATGGAAGAGAAGGATGTCAAAGATGTTTTTGCAATCTTCTTGGACCACTCTATTGGAAAGGGAAGCGAAGCGATAGATGCTGATGTAATGAGGAAGACTTTGGAGAAAGACCCCAAACTAGCTTTGACGGTTACGCTTAATCTCCGAAACCTAGTGGAAAAACCGGAGGTGCCTAAAATGTGGTTGAAAAAAGGCGAGGCTGCAACCGTTGTGGATAGGATCCAGACTCTTTTGGAAAGATTGCCAAAGATAGACAAGAAGTGGGATAAACCTTGGTGGAACACCAGCGTTGAGACCCCACTGATTGAATAATGCTATTTTCTCTTCAGCAGTTGCTTTATCGCGTTGTAAGCTTCTTTTCTAGAGATGCCCACTCTGGAAAGTGGTAAATCCATTTTTCCTTCTTTTGAATAGAGTCTAAGAAATGACTCGCGATTTGGAGAAATGTATATTGCTACATCTGCATAGTCTGTCCACATGCCTTTTGTTGAGGACCTGCCTTTCCAGATTTCAAATCCTTTCTCGTTCAATTTTAAGGCCGTGTGGTAACGCGTTCGGTAGATTGAATAGCCCATTATAGTTGAGAATACGAGCATGAGTAGAAGAGACAAGGGATTCACTGCTGGTATTAAAAAGAACAATTGCAACGCAATCAACATGAGCGTGCCTAAGAAGAACACGATGGCGAAACCTTTCAAGTAGTCAAGAAAATCGAACATCTCAAATCGTGCTTCAGTTAATTTCATTTGCTTCTTCAAATTCCTTCCAAGAACGTTGTCTGAGGTGATTTCATCCTTCGAAGCAAGACTGGACGCAACAACTCCTATTCTGTTGTCAGCAATGTTTTTGATGGCATCACTTACAGTTTCGTCAATAGGTCTGCTTTGAATCAATTCAATGAAAATCCAGTCATCGGGACCGAACTTGTTTTTGCACGCTAAAATAAGATTCCGTAAAAACTTAACGTCTATATTATTTGATCTGGAAAGTAGGAAGTGAATCTTGTATTTTGGGGTTACGAAAGCCGAGAATATTCTTGAGAGCAAGAATCCTCTTTCTTCTAGGCTTCCCCGAGCGTAAACAGGAACTGTAATATCGCCTACTCTGTAGTCTCTGTGGACTTCTGTGAAGTTGGCAAGCCACCTAAGGTTTCCCTTGGCCAGTTTTTCCTCCACCATATCAGTGATGAAATCTAATTCACTCACGCAAAGCACCTTGCATTTAGTTGTTAAAGAAATAAAAAAGAGGGGTGATGGTATTTCAGGTTATTCTGGCGGGATGCTTATATAGAGGGTTCTCATGTCAACGCCCTTTGTTGTGTTTCTGTACATGTGGTAGATGTATAGCAGTATCCCAAACCCTATGCAGCTAAAGAATCCCACGCTGGCTAAGAGCGATGAAGCGCTTGTGACGTCGGGGAATATGAAGCCCGTTGATTGCCCTATGAAGATCCATAGGCTTATGGCTGAGCCCAGCGTTGCTAGCGCGCCTAGTACCACCACTGTGCCTACCGAATGCTTAACGGCAGCTCGCTCGAAGATTTCTTTTCTTTCCAGCGGAAGTAGCATGGCGGATAGGGCGAATAAAGTGAGGAAAGCCGCGTCAAAGATGTCAGTTCCAACTACACCAGCAAATGCGAAATACGGACCTACGAAGGAAATGTTTGTTGCGGGGATTGACGTAGCCTCAGCAATAACGCCTAACGTTGCTGCGACCGCCGTGACTATGATTGACCAAACTGGAGCGTGCCATCTTTCACTGACGTAAGCGAAACTTTCAGGTAACATTCTGTCAAAAGACATGGCAAAGAATGTCCTAGATGCGACAAGCAGAAACGGTGGAATGTCGTTTGCAACCCAGATTACAGCAGCCAGCGCAATCAGCCACGAAAGCCATCCCATGTTCATGCCTCGGGCAATAATAGATGCAATGCCAGTGCTCCATGCCTGCTGGAAATTGACACCCAAGAATTGCCACTGGGTTCCTGCTGTGATTACGTCTGCGGGAACGCCCAGCGCTGCCCAATTAACGTTGCCATAGCTTAGCCAAGAGTACGATTGGAAGAGTCCCCATTGATGCGGAACGCCATTGGTGACCACAGTACGAGTAGCTACATTTAGTGTTGATATCGCTGAAAGAGACGAGGCTGCTAGATAGACTAATATTATTATTACTCCAGCCGTCACAACTACCAATGGAAGCTTTTTGTTAGCTTCTTTGACTTCACCGGCTATGAAGGTTGTCGCGTACCATCCCATGTAAGCCCAGAACGCCCCTGGAAGAGCATAGGAAAAAGCGTCAAAGAAACCTGCAATGTTCGTAGTCATCCCACTGTTTACTGCAAGCCCTACCAAATAGTCTGGTGTTACTGTCCGAGTAGATGTCGACATCGCTTCTTGGACTCCTGTCGCAACAACACCTGGGTCCACTGCGCCTGCAATCCACATGGCAAAGAAAGCAATTGTGATTATAGCTGGTATGATGAACATCGCTTCCAAGAGTCTACCGTAGAGTTTCACTCCAAACAAGGCAAGTATTGCAAAAATCCAAACAACTATGATTCCTCCGATTAAGATAGTGGTTGCATCGAATCCTACGGCTGTCGGCGCAAGCGCAATGCTGTAGAATATTCCGATTGCTTCAAAGACCGCGGCCCCTATTAGCCCGTATGAAAAAGCTTCTGCAAGGAACATTAGCCAGCCTCCATTGTATCCTACGAATGGATGGATGACCCTTGAAATGGTTACGTATCCACCACCAGACCTTGGCATAGCAGCAGTAACGTATCCTACCACGTAGCCGGTGATGAGTACAACTAGGCCGCCGAATACGAAAGCCCAGAACATCGCTGGAAGCCCGAGCGGAAGCAGATCGGTTGGTATTGGTCTAGGGCCCGTAAATTGAAACGCTCGTTTCTGCCAGCCCAAGCCTATGACGTGGGTCAGAATAACTATCACTCCTAAGGTAAAGCCCACTTCTCTCACTAGTCCAGTAGCCTCTCTAGCGAACAGTCCCGGTTTGCTTTCACCCATATGTTTTATTCACCAAAACTTTACTTTTAAACTCTGAGAAAATTTAAGCCTTTCCTAGGAATTTTAAACTTAAATATTTCCCCAATCCTTCTAATACGTGAAAAATAGATTTAGGAACGATTTGATTGGCATTTCTAATGAAAAGGAAAAAAGAACCTCTGACAAGAATCCTCTTCGCCACAGACATGCATGGGTCGGAGGGCGCATGGAGAAAGTTCCTAAACGCTTCAGCCATGCTTAAAGTGAACGTAGCCATCTGCGGCGGAGACCTAACTGGAAAAATGATAGTTCCCATCGTTGAAAGAAAAGATGGAAAATACAACTACTATTTAATGGGCAAAACCCAGCAAATCGATTCAACCCAGTTAGAAAAGGCGTTCAAGAATGTTCGAGGAATAGGATATTACCCCCACCGAACAAGCGAAAGCGAGTACGAAGAGATGAGGCAAAACCCAGCAAAAGTAGATGAGGTCTTCCACAAAGTCATGACCTCAACGCTGAAAAACTGGTTTGACATGGTCAAACAGAAGGTTCCAAACGAAACCCAAGTAATCGTCTGCCCTGGAAATGACGACCGAACCCTCGTAGACGACGTAATCAAAGAACACAAAGACATAATCAATGCAGAAGGCAAAGTAATCAACATCGACGACATGCACGAGATGGTCAGCACAGGTTGGGTGAACCCGAGCCCATGGAAAACGTCCCGCGAAGAAGAAGAGGATAAGCTGGAGGCCAGACTGGAAAACTACATTTCTCAGGTAAAAGACACAAGCTCAGCCATATTCAACTTTCACGCTCCACCTTACGAATCTAAGCTGGATGAAGCCCCACTTCTTGACGAAGACTTTAACCCCATAATTCGAAGCGGAAGAGTCGTCATGGTTCCAGTGGGCTCCAAAGCCGTCAGGAAAATGATTGAAAAGTACAAGCCTCTGCTGGGGTTACACGGGCACATACATGAGGCATCAGGCTCCAGAAAGATTGGAAGGACCTACTGCGTTAACCCCGGGAGCGAGTACGCAGAAGGGATATTGAGGGCATTTCTCATCGAATTGAAAGGCAATGAAATTCTTAGGCTTCAAAGAATAGAAGGTTAAAGGAGAACAGCCGCACCAATGGCTTGGTTGCTGGATAAAGAAATCAGAAGAGAACTGCCCGAAGAGTGGAAAGGGATAATCCCAACCGAAGTGTTTCTCAACGAAGCGGAAACAATAGTCAAAGAAGCCGACAAAAAAGGCTTGACCATGAGAATTTTAGGCGGACTAGGAGTAGCAATGCACTGTCAAGATGCAAGAGACTTCGCAAAGAAACTCGGCAGACTAGGAACAGGCGCTGTGAAGGGTCAAGAATACAGCGACATAGACTTCATGTCCTATGCCAAGCATAGGGAAAAATTCAAAGTCTTCTTCAGTGAGATGGGATACGCCAAAAGAAGGGCAACTCTTTCTTCAGCTGCATCTGAAAGACAGATATATTACCATCCCAAGGGTTGGTTCTACGTGGACGTTTTCTTCAACAAGCTATTGGTGGCGAATCACCCACTTGACTTTGCGGGCAGACTGGAACTAGATTATCCAACCATCCCCGTGACCGATTTGCTCCTTGAGAAAATACAGATGTGGGAAGCGTTTAGTGTAAAGGACCTAAAGGACTGCCTACTACTGCTGAAAGCTCATAAGGTTGAGGAAAAGGGACAAAAGGAAAGCATCGACGCTACGCACATAGCCAAACTACTATCTGCAGACTGGGGATTCTGGTACACAGCCACCACCAATCTCAGAAAAATCAAAAGGTTCATTTCTGATATAGACAGACTGGGCGCGGAAGCCGAAATTGACCCAAAAAGCCTCGAAAAAGAAGACAGAGAAGAGATTGGCCAAAAAATAGAAACTCTGCTGGGGAGGATAGATAGAGAATCCAAGTCATTCGGTTGGAAAATGAGGTCTAAAGCCGGCACCATGAAAAGATGGTACAACCCTGTTGAAAGACCCGAAACAGTTGGGGGGTTCCAAATCTGGGAAGTTCTGTCTGAAAAACAATAATCTAGCCCGAAGCTACAACGGTTTTTTCATGAAAACCACGTCCTGACCTGTGACCATATCTCTCATGAAGCCGGTGACGATGAAACCTTTCATGGAGAAGAGTCCTATGGCTTTGAAGTTTTCGGCGAATTCATTGTGAAGAATAAACCTTGCTTTAGGTGTGCGTTTTCTTGCAGTCTTTAAGAATTCGTCGACGAGTTGGCCGCTTAAGCCCTCTCTGGCACTTTGTGCGTCTGTGACTGTTATGAAAGTAATTCTGGGATGAATGGGTAAAGTGCCGCTGATCAAGCCGACTATTTTGCCCTCTATCTTAGCTATTAT
>Ga0315308_1000429_pt1 | contig 23453 bp, 25 predicted proteins | sample TDP3_MG_FD_203078 | JGI IMG/M metagenome (GOLD analysis project Ga0315308, IMG submission 203078) | Freshwater sediment microbial communities from Lake Towuti, South Sulawesi, Indonesia - TDP3 | ecosystem: Environmental > Aquatic > Freshwater > Lake > Sediment | place: Indonesia: South Sulawesi... | reverse complement strand
CCCTGGCTCGCCCCTTGACCTTCCCCCAGGACTTGGCCTCCTCCAGCGTGGCGCCGCTCAGGCCCCCCGGCTCTGGCCTGTCCATGGTTATCTGCACGGCGTAATCGTAGCCTCCCCGCTTGACGACTATCATCGCTTGGAGGATGAAGTTCTTCGGCACCCCTCCGCCAAGCAGGATCGCTCCATTTCGCCTCGCCTTCTGCACGATGTCCATGAAATCGTCTAAATCGGCGAAAGTGCCGACATACAGGTTCGGATTGTGCTTGGACATGAACCGCCAGACATCCAGCCCGATCGCCGAATCAGCCACCGCGGGGCAAAATATGGGCACCTTTTTTTCCGCGGCTATCCGAAGGATCGAGTTCGGGTCCTCGATGCGCTTGCCTATCTCGTACATGAACTCGCGGATGGACATCTGCCTCGACGGTAGGTCCTCGAGCATCTTCACGAAGAGCTCATCGTACATGCTGAAGTCCCGCTCGTGGAGGAAGACATCGTAGATCCTGTCTATCTGGAGCCTGTAGAGCTCGGAATCATCTACGGCTGCGCTGCCCCTGTAGTGAGATGCTCCGAAGGCCTCGATCATGTCGTGGACCATGTTCGCCCCTGTTGTCACGAGCACGTCGATGAGGCGGTCGCGGATGAGGTCGGCAATGACCTGCCGCATGCCCCCTGGCACAAGCGCCCCGGCCAAGCCGAGGTATGTGGTGACGTCCTTGCGCGATACTATTTCATAAAGGACATCCGTCGCTTCCGCCACCCGCCCCGCGCCGAATACGCCTGACTTGCCGAACTCCCGCACGAGCTCGTCGACGGTCATATCGCCCCTGACCTCGATGTGCTTGATGCGCTTTGACTGTTTTTTCATCGAATGCCCCCGCTATTGTCGGAGTCATGCTAAATAAGTTTTTTGAGCGAAATCCGTTTTAAGCTGAAGTGATGAATAATTCTTCGTGCGGAGGTAACTCAGCCTGGGAGAGTGTCGGGCCCCGCTGAGAAATTCACGGGGGGCAAAACTGAAGTCCTAGGCCGATATCCGAATGTCGTGGGTTCGAATCCCACCCTCCGCACCATATGTCAAAAATAGCTGGCGCACATATTTTAGAGGAAAATGTAGAGGTTAAAAAAATGCAAGAAGAAAAAATTAGGAAAGTTGTTAGGAAGAGATATTCAAAAATAGCCAAAGAAGGCGCCAGTTGTTGTCCTACTTGTGCCCCATGTGGATCTGATGCAGTGGAACAAGCGAAAAGAATCGGCTATTCCGAAAGAGAGCTCCAAAGTATACCTAGACCTGCTATTATGGGTTTTGGCTGCGGCAATCCAACAGCTTTGGCAGATTTGAAAGACGGAGAGATAGTTTTGGATCTGGGGTCGGGTGCAGGAGTTGACGTATTTTTGGCTGCAAATAAAGTAGGATCAAAAGGTTACGTTATTGGAGTTGATATGACAGAAGAAATGATCAAAATAGCCAATGAAACTGCAAAGAAATATGGATACGAAAATGTGGAATTTAAACTTGGAGAGATTGAAAACTTGCCCCTTAAAGATAATTCGGTTGATGTAATTATTAGCAATTGTGTCATCAATCTTTCCCCGGACAAATTAAGGACATATCAAGAAGCGTACAGGGTTTTAAAGCCAGGCGGAAGAATTTTGATTTCCGATTTAGTTACGGAGGGTAAATTACCGGAATACATTAGAAAAAACTTTGAGGCTTGGGCTGGATGTATTGCTGGAGCGTTGGAGAAGAAAGAATATTTAGACACGATAAAAAAAGCAGGATTTAGGGGTGTCAAAATTATTTCTCAAAACACTTTTTATGAACCAGGACCAGGTGACACATTGACCGGAAAAATTACAAGTGTAAAAGTAAAAGCACATAAATCATGAAAAGCGAAAAATTAACCCATTTTAATAAGAATTATCCGGGAATTCTCTAAGGGGTTACAAGTCTGGGTTCAAGCTCTTAATACTGCACCATATGTTAAAAACGGCCGGCACACTTGATAAGGCCAAAGCATTGCTTGCTGTTATCTACGCTTTCTTCACCGGCACTTGAATCACAGAGAAGATCGAGGGTTCTCCGCGGACGAGCTTCGGCTTCGAGAGGTAAATCTCCATCGGCGGTCCAGTGCAAACGTAGCCGTTCTCGGCGACCCATCTGTTGAGTTTCTCATACGTTTTCGAATAGTCCTTCGTCGGGCCGCGATGCGCGATGGCGGCGACATCTGCTGAGGGGATCTCCTTGATCTTTATTTTCTTCTCGGGTTTTGCTCGCCCCCGGATGGGTATCCCCACCTCGCTCCGGCACTTTTCCGCGGGCACGGTTTTCGGATCGTCGTAAAATATTCCCATGGGTGGGCCTGCGGGCTTTAGCCGTTTCCCCTTTGCCCACGCGAACAGCTCTCCGAAGTACTGGTCGTACGGTATCTTATCGTAGGCCCCGGTGTGTTTAATGTAGGCTACTCTCAACGGCTTGGATTTCTTTACCTTAACTTCCATACCAAGTCCTCGCTTCAAACTTCACAACTCCGCATAAAAAATTAGTGTAACTTTGTCGGGTTAATCAAAACATCGTGCTTTAATAAAAATCAAGTGCACCAAATATCGGGAATCAGATGGGCAAAGGACAGGTAAAGGTGAAGGTTTATACTACGTCGACATGTCCCTATTGCGCCATGACAAAGGACTTCCTGAAGAAACACGGGGTAGCGTTCGAGGAAATAGATGTAGCGTCAAATCGAAGGGCAGCGATGGAGATGATATCGAAAACAGGGCAGATGGGGGTTCCGGTGATAGAGATCGGCGGCACGACAATACTTGGGTTCAATAAAGAGGCGATCAAGAAGGCCCTCGGCATAGAGGAATGAAAGATGTACGACTTGATCATCGTCGGGGCTGGGCCCGCTGGGATAACTGCTGCAGTCTATGCCGCGAGGAAGAGGCTGAATTTTCTCGTCATAACGAAAGACGTTGGCGGACAGGCGGCCCTGAGCGCTCATGAATACTTGGCGAGATCAATGCCACGGTAATTTTTTATGACATCGAGCATGCCTGCGAAGCCTGCTCCAAAAGGCAAAGTTATAGGGGGCGGAGCCATCCTTTTTGGTGGTGGGTCAGGATGATTGAGCACATGATACCCGTGAGGCCAGGGTTCGGTGGCTTCGATGAGCCCTACGAGCGGGCCCTAGTTGTGTTCATGGGCGTGCCCCTTGACGTGACCTCATCCTACCGCACCGGCATGAGGTTCGCCCCGGCCAGGATCAGGGACGCGTCGATGAACTTGGAGACCTACCTTATGTCTGCCGGGCTGGATGTCTTCGAGCAACTTGGAATAGCCGACATCGGCGACCTGGTGCTCGTGCCAACCGACATTAACGCGAGTGGCGAGCGAATCGAGGGAGTGGTGCGGAAGCTCCGAGATGAGGGCAAGGTGCCAGCTCTGCTCGGGGGAGAGCACACCCTGACCTACTTCTCCTCGAAGGTACTCGGGGGGGCATTTCTGGTGCAGCTCGACGCCCACCGCGACCTGCGCGATGAGTACATGGGCGACAAACTCTGCCACGCCACGGTCATGCGGAGGGTTCTCGATTTCTTGCCCCATGAGCGCCTCCTCCAGGTCGGCGTAAGGTCATGCTCTAAGGAGGAGGCTGAGTTTGTAGGGTCAACGAGAATTCAAGCCTACACGACTGAACAGGTGCTCGATGATCTGCATGGCATTGCCTCGGACGTCCGGAAAAAAGTCGGTGCTGCAAGCGTTTACCTGAGCATAGACTTGGACGTGCTCGACCCAGCCTTCGCTCCCGGCGTGGCGACCCCAGAGCCGGGGGGCCTTTCGACGCTTGACGTGATAAAGCTCATGCGTGAGCTCGGCAGGCTGAACATCTGCGCCTTCGACGTGGTTGAACTCGCTGCCCCCCACGACGATGGAAAGACGGCATTTGCGGCCGCGAAGATCATATACGAGCTCCTAGCCGCGATGTCGAGCTCACTGAAATAGATTTTCCCCCTTCTCGACGACTAGGTGAAATGAGACGATCCTCGACATAAAGTACCGCTCCTTCAAGGACCCGTATCCGTTGACCCCCCTCTAAAGGAAAACTTTATAATGTGTATTAATGTTAAACATATATGCACAATAGAAGGGGGAGAGGCAATCCGGAGGTTGACAGTTGAAAGAGTTAACCTACGGGCCGCGCGCCGCCGGCCATAGTTTTACTCCTTGGTCCTCACTTATACTCTCACCGGCGGCGTGTACAGGCTATTATTGAACCTTCAACCGCTGTTTAGGCAAAAATTCCGCGGTGTCGAACTCACTGAAGTAGATTTTCCCCCTTCTCGACGACTAGGCGACATGGTATGGATATCTTCCCCATCGCGCGGCGAAGGGCTTCCTTAGCTACTGCCGCGAACTCCTTGCTCACTCGCACTGTCATGAGCTTTTGGTTGGCGCTCACGCGGGCCGCGGTGCCCATGGGCCTGCCGAAGGACAATCGCATGCCATCCGAGATGCGGTCAGCCCCAGCGCCAACTGCCATGGGATTCTCCCTGAGCACCTGGTGTGGGTAGACGCGAAGCTTGAAGTGGTAGTTATCCTTCCCCGCTTGGGTCTCGAGCAAGCGGTTTGCAGCAACTCGCGCGGCCTCGAGCGCATTGTGCCTCACCTGCCCAGTCTCCTGAGCGATGAGCGACATCTCCACCGGAAAATCCCCCTTCGGGTTGCCCATGTCGAAGAAGGTGACCCTTACCCCTGGCACCCCCTTGACGTACTCCCTCCTGGTGTATGCGGGGCCGCTGAAGTACCTGCAAGTGCGAGCTGGTCGAATGGGCATTTTGAGCCCTCCAATAACATACATCTCGTCACGCGCTTATAAAATCAATAGCGAAGAACATGACCACAAGGAAAGATCTCAGGCGTGAAGCTCCACGACATCTTTATCCTGGAGCGGGTAATCTCGAGGTACCTGCTGCCCTGGGAACCGCGCCGACCCCCATACCCGCGCAAATTTCAGGTCTCGTGCGAGGTCCTTGTGCACAGCCCCAGCGACATCTAGGACCGTTGAGCCCTTAGGCAACACTAGAGACCTATCGGAGGGTTTTTCATCCGGGCGCTTTGTGTAGACTCGAATGATCTCCAAGCTCTCAAATATCAATCGCTTGAGTTCCACCGGATCACCGCCTTGCACCGCGGAAACGAGCACCATTGGGAATTGATCCCCGAGCGTGTGCCTGAGCTCCTCGAACTTCTCCCTCGCGCCCCGCAAGTCGCCCTTTGTCGCGATTATGACGGCCCGACGATGGACCAAGGTCTCGTCGGGCATATCCTCCAGCCCCTTCCCTCGGTTGAGCATCATCCCAGCTGTTTCTAGTTCCCCGACGAGGGTTTCAACTTGCTTGAGTGGGTCCGCTGAGACATCAACCACGAGCGCTACCGCGTCCGCATTTCTCGCCACGCCCAAAGGCTGCGCCCCGAGCCCCCTGCCCATGCTAGAGCCCTCGATCAGTGCGGGCACCTCGACGAGCTGAATTTGGATGTCCTCGAACTGCATCATCCCGGGGACAGGCTCGCGCGTGGTGAATGGATAATCACCTACCTCGGGCTTGGCGCTCGTCAGCCAACGGAGCAGCAACGATTTACCTGAATTAGGCATGCCTACGAGCGCGACCTGGGCTGCGCCCTCCTTCTTGACGGCGAAGCTCGGGCCGCCGCCGATCCGCCGCGACTGTTGCTTCTGCAGCTCCTGCCTCAGCTTCGCGAGGCGCCGCTTGAGCGTCCTCAGCAGCTTCTCCGTTCCCTTGTGCTTGGGCGCGGCGCGTATCAGCTCCTGCGTAGCCAGGATCCTCTCCTCTATGGTCTTGGCGCGCAGGTACTTCTCTTCGGCCTTGAAATATTCTGGCGGAAGGTTAGCAGGCATTTGCCTCGAATATACGTCTTCGCTCGCAGAATTAATATTTCCCCATTTTTTGCCTCCAAACGCGGTGAGATGCCCGACTGCTGCTTAATCTATTTATACGAAGACCGACGAAACAGCACTCGGCGGGGAGAAAGCCCGCGGTAAGGGCTAAACCGACGTCTAAGGACGACGGGGAGCCGTGCAAAAACCAAGTGAACTTGGGAAGGGCGTGGCTAATGCGTCCGGTGGAGGATGCGGAGGCATGAACCGCGGGATAAAGGCCCCAGATGAAAAGCGACGCGGCGAAAGTTGCGTCGAAGAGTAGTCGAAGGGTCGAATCCCCGCCGCTCTTGTTTCACTATTTTGAAGATATCAAGGAGTCAAGAATTTCACGAGCTTACGAAGCCCGATCGAGCGCAGCAGGCTCGGCCCTTTTTTTAGGAGGGCTTTGATCAGCGTATCATGGCGGTCAAAATCAGCGTGCTTGAGCACAAGGGTTTGGACATCTGGCTTGGCGAGAAGTTCTAAAATGGAGTCCAAGGCATCATCTGGCAGTTTTTTAAATAGATTTCTCGCCCGCATCCCGAACTCAAACTCTCGGCCAAATTTTTTCCTCACCGCGATCTCGTACTCTCGTAAAGCCTTGGCGGTCAGTTCTCCCTCGAATGCGCTCGCCGCGGTATCCGCAGCCAGCCTCGCGCAGGACAGGCCGAGGTAAATCCCCCCACCGGTAAGTGGCTTGACATGACCAGCTGCATCACCCACCAACATGACATGATCCGAGTAGATCTTGTGGGTGAGCGGCTCGGGTATCAGCCCCGCTGTAAGATCCAAGAACTTTTTCCCACGCATTTTTTTTGATGCGGTTGGATGTTTTTCGATGAAGTCGAACAGATTTCTTGTGGGCTGACCTTCGGAAGTACCTAGGCCAACCCGACACACATCTCCAGCCGGCACCATCCATGCGAAAAATCCGGGCGCGAAGTCGTGACCGAAATAGAGTTCCGCGGTGTTCGGATCCACATCGGCTAGGACCTCGGCCTGGGCACAGTTGATGTAGCGAGCGGCCTTAAGCAGTCCAGCCTCGCGAGCCACCAGCGAGTTCGGCCCATCGGCGCCTATCACCAGCCGCCCTTGAATCTCCGATTTCCCATTCGTCCCCTCAACTTTCACCGAGGGCTCACGCCCGAGCTTGACACCCACGCACTTAGTTTTCATCAGGAGGGTTGCCCCAGCCTTGACGGCCCCTATCGCGAGCTCCCGGTCGAAGGATGCACGATCGACGACCAGTGCCTCAGCCTTCCCTCGAGTCAAAGTGAAGGGTTTGCCCGACGGAGGATGGAAAATCGCGCCCCTGAGTTTGTTTAGCACCCACTTCCCCGGCTTGATCCCCAGCTCCTCGAGCCCGCCCACCCCGACGATGCCGGCGCAACAGACCGGATAGCCCACCTCGGCATGTTCTTCGATTATCGCGACATCGAGCCCTCGCTCGGCTAGCAGCTTGCCAGCAAAACATCCGGCGGGTCCACCCCCGACGATGACGACATCCCTCATGTTCGCCTCGGCAACGGTTTTTTAAGCCACAAGTAAATAACGCTACCGAGTGGGCTCATGCTCGAAACGCTCGGTTACATCCTGCTCGGTCTCTTCATGCTCTTCGTGCCAGGTTTTTTGCTCACGCTCGTCTTTTTCCCAAAGCCCGGGAGCCTCGATTTCTGGGAGCGCGTGGCGGTGAGCTTGGGGCTTGGGGTGATGGTGTTAATTTACATCGGTGTGGTGCTAGCCCGCCCGGAGTGGAGGATGCTTCGCCTCGTACCCTTCACGGAAGTAGTTCTTGTCTTATGTGGATTTTTTGCAGTTGCGGCGTACCTGCGGAAGGGTTATGCTGTCGTGACAATTTACGGGCGCCGCGTGATGCAGGTGATTCATAAGCCGAGGCCTCCAGCACCGCCCCCCACACAGCCCCCAGCGCAGCCAACCGAGGAACAGCCCAAGCCAGCTCAGGAGCAGAAGACCGAGGGTGAAGGGAGTGTTTAAGTATAAACAGGTCATCGTCGTCCGAGAGGACCTCAAGATGAGTCCGGGTAAGCTAGCCGTGCAGGTGGCACACGGTTCGATAGCGGCGGCTGAAAGGGCTAGAAACGAACGCAAGGATTGGCTCAAGGCTTGGCTGGCTGAAGGTCAGAAAAAGGTCGTGGTCAAGGCAGAGGAAGATGAGCTACACGAGTTGCGCGATCAAGCCGCGGGGCTCGGCATACCTAACGAACTCATCCAAGATGCAGGCCTGACGGAACTTCCTCCAAGCACGACCACGGTTTTGGCGATAGGTCCTGCGCCGAACGAGCTCATCGATAAGATCACCCGCAACCTGCCATTACTGTAGAGGTCGAGTCAATGAAGGTCAGCGATGTCGGGGAGCGGGCCCTGGTGGAGCTCGCGCGGAGGACGTTCAAAATCGGGCCAAGGGTCAAAGTTGGAATAGGCGATGATGCTGCCGCGATAGACATCGACGGTCGCTACCTGATCGCTACAACGGATATGCTCGTCGCCGGCACCCACTTTCCCCAGGGTACAACTGCCGAGCAGATGGGCCATAAGGCTGTCATCGTGAACTTAAGCGACCTAGCGGCTATGGGGGCTGAACCCCTTGCCCTGATTTTTTCGGTTGGCTTGCCCAGGGAGCTCGATGTCGACTTCGTCAGACGCATGATCAGGGGCATGGACCTGACTGCCCGCAGGTATGGTGCTTATGTAGTGGGGGGGGACTTGGACGAGAGCGATGATATCACTATAGCCGGTGCGGCCTTCGGTTTGGCTTCGAAGGGCCAGCTCCTGACTCGCTCGGGAGCCAAACCTAGGGACGTGATCGCGGTGACGGGTCAGCTCGGTGCGGCTTCGGCTGGTCTAAAGATATTGCTCGAGCGACTCCCGGCAAAGGGCTACGAGAAACTCATCAAAGCCCAGCTTGAGCCCATCGCGCGCGTGCGGGAGGGCATGTTGCTCGCCAAAAACGGCGCGAGAGCTGCGATAGACATAACAGATGGCCTTGCCGCCAACCTCTGGCAGATGTCCCGCATGAGCAAGGCCAAATTCATCATCGACAGGGAGAAGGTGCCGATACATCCACTGGCTCAGAAGTTCGCGGAGCGCCATGGGTTCGATGTCGAGGACTTCGCGTTTTTCGGTGGCGAGGACTTTGAGCTGTTATTTACCGTACGACGCAGGAGCTGGAAGAAAGTGCAGCTAGCGCTCCGGCGGGTTGGAACCACTGCCGCCGCAATTGGATATGTTACAAGAGGTCGTGGGGTCTACATCCGAAAACATGGCGTACTGGAAAAACTGCCCGACCGCGGATATGAGCACTTTAAGTGACGACGATTTCAGCATCCATTCCGCAACCCTCATAACTTGGTTCCTCCTTGTGTTTCTGGGGGTCGAAATTGGATATCCGAGCGCTCGTCGACGGCCTCAGCGTCCATGAGAAGAAAGTCCTGCTCGCGCTGCAGGGGCTTAAAGAGGCCGACATCACGGAAATTGAAAAACGAACGGGCCTCGAACACGCCGCGGTCATGCGGGCGTCCCTCGGCCTAGCGCAGAAGGACCTGATTCGCATATCCGGAGCCATGCAACCTTTCGCAACCATAACTGAGGAGGGCCGCGCCTACGCCGCAGAGGGCTTGCCGGAGAGGCGGATGTTGGACGCGCTCGCCAAGCATGGATCGGAAACAGTTGATGTAGTCGCAAACCGTGCGGGGCTGACCCGCGAACAGGCTCAGATTTCCCTCGGCTGGCTCCGACGCAAGGGCTGGGCGGATTTCATCAAGCGAAACGGTCAAACGGTGCTCGCCATCACAAAAGCTGGTGAGGAGGCGCTTTCGCAGAGGCTCGCGGACGAGCAGCTTTTAGGAAAGCTCGCCGAGGTTGAAGGCATCGCCGTGGACGAATTGCCGAGTGATCTAAAGGCTGCGCTCAGCACCCTGAAGGAGCGCGGGCTCGTCAGCGTCGAGAGGAAAATTCGGCGAAGGTTGACCCTGACGGACCTAGGCAATCAAGCGCTCGCGCTGGGTTTTGGACTGGTCGAGGAGATAAGCCAACTCACCCACGATCTGCTGGTCACGGGGCGCTGGCGGGAGGTGAGGTTCAGGCGCTACGATGTCACCGCACCCGGAGCGCCAATTTACCCAGGCAAGGTCCATCCCCAGCAACAGATCATCGATGAGCTACGTGAGATCTTGCTCGAGATGGGGTTCGTCGAGATCAAGAGCAACTTAGTTGAATCCGAGTTCTGGAACTTCGATGCCCTCTTTCAGGCCCAAGATCATCCCGCTCGGGAAATTCACGCTAGCCTTTCGCTTTCGAAGCCCTCTCAGGCCAAGCTACCCTCACCGAAACTTCTGAAACGCGTCATCGCCGCCCATGAGCGGGGGGTCGCGGGATCTCGAGGTTGGGGCTACAAGTTCAACCCCGACATAAGCCGCCGCCCGGTGATGTGCTCTCAGACGACAGCTGCAACCGTCCGCTACCTCGCTTCACGCCCTGAGCCACCGGTCAAGGTCTTCTGCATCGAGCGAGTGTACCGCCACGATAAGATCGACTACAAGCACCTCGCTGAGTTCTATCAGGTGGAGGGCATAGTCATGAACCCAAGTTTGACCTTGCGCGATATGCTGGGCTACCTGAAGCAGATCCTCATCAAGATAGGAATGCCCAAAGTTAGGTTCAGGCCGGGATTTTTCCCGTACACAGAACCCTCGGCGGAGGCGGATGCTTATCACCCCGAGAAGGGCGAGTGGCTTGAAGTATTAGGTGCGGGGATGTTTCGGCCCGAATTACTTCGTCCCATCGGCATACGCTATCCTGTGCTCGCCTGGGGGATCGGATTTGGAAGGCTGGCAATGATAAGACTTGGCATCGAGGACATCCGCGATTTGTACAATAATGACCTCGAGTGGCTGAAGGGGAGGTCGGTGATATAACATGCCCACGATAAGCGTTAGCTACCGAGATCTTTGTGAGTTGCTCGGTAAGCGGGTAAACCTGACAAGGCTCTTAAAGCGATTGCCCATGCTCGGCATAGAGGTAGGCGAAGTAATTGGTGACGAACTAAAACTCGAGATAATGCACAATCGTCCGGACCTGCTTAGCGCTGAGGGGGTGGCGAGGGCGCTTAAGGGCTTCTTGGGCATAGAGGTCGGGCTTCCCTCCTGCAAATTGAGGGATTCAGGCATAACCGTCGATGTCGACGCGAGCACGAAGGCGGTCAGGCCATATATCGTGGGGGGTGTCGTGGAAAATGTTAAGCTGACCGATGCGAGTGTCGCGCAGCTCATGCAGATCCAGGACAAGCTCCACGAGACGCTCGGGCGAAATCGTCGGAAGGTCGCGATAGGCATCCACGATTTGGACAAGGTTCGGCCGCCGTTTCGCTACACGACGGTCACCCCCAAGGGCATCAAGTTCGTCCCGCTGGACACGGACCGAGAGCTCACTCCGGCCCAGGTTCTGCGGGAGCATCCAAAGGGCATGGAATATGCGCATTTGCTGCGCGATTTCACCCGCTACCCATTGATTATCGATTCTCAAAAGGAGGTGCTCTCGATGCCTCCAATCATCAACGGCCAACTCACCCGAGTCACGGAGGATACCCGTCGATTGTTCATCGAATCCACAGGGACGGACGAACTCGCGTTAAATCAGGCGCTGACGATCTTGATGACGGGATTTGCCGAGCGCGGGTTCAAGTTGGGCTCAATCACGATTAAATATCCCAATCGCCGCATGCGGGTGCCCCAGCTTAAAGTTGCCCGACGCAAGCTGAACATTCGGACCGCAAATGAAACAATAGGCCTCGACCTCAAGCCCCGCGAGATCGCCTCGATAATGAAGCGCATGCGTTTCGGCATTATAGGCACGAAAGGCGATATCACGACCCTCTTAGTTCCACCATATCGGACCGACATCATGCATGAGGTCGACCTAATCGAGGACCTGGCGATAGGCCACGGCTATGATAAGCTGGAGCCCACGCTGCCGAGTGTCGTGACTGTTGGCGAGAGGCAGACGATCGAGGCCCTTAGCGACAAGGTCAGGCGAGTTCTGATAGGTCTGGGCTTTATGGAGACCATGACGTTCACCCTTACAAACCCTCACACAAATTTCGAGCTAATGCGAACCAGCGGGGAGGCGGCGACGATCGCGAACCCGATATCGGAGGAGTACACCATCCTGCGCACTTGGTTGTTGCCCTCCCTGATGGCTGTGCTCAGGGCGAACAGGCGCCACCCGCTGCCCCAGCACGTGTTCGAGGTTGGAGATGTCGTGCTGCTAGACGAGGGCACGGAGACGGGCGCAAGGAACGTGCGAAGGGTGGCCGCTGCGGTCATAGGGGATGAGGGCAACCTAACGTACATCAAAGCCGTCGCGGAGGCGCTCCTGCGCGAGCTGGGCACCGCTTGGGAGGTCAAGCCGATAGACCATCCCAGTTTCCTCGAGGGGAGGGCGGCTGAAATCATCGTTGCCGGGCGAAGGTTAGGCATGGTGGGCGAGCTTCACCCCGAGGTCATCCTCGGTTTCGAGCTCGAGCACCCCGTGGCGGCATTTGAGCTCGACCTGCCGCGATAAGTTGGTCCTCATGCATGAATTCAGGGCAATTGCCAGGTACATCGCCGAGAATTACCCATCGGCCACGAAGATCGTCGAGGTCGGCGTTGGTAAGGTTCCAGACGTCGCGATCGAGCTTCAGAGGCTATCGCCAGTCTGTGAGGTAATAGTCACAGATGTCGCGGAACCGCCGGAATTATCGGGGCGGGTTAAATTCGTGCGCGATGACATAACCGAACCCAATTTAGGCGTCTACGAAGGCGCGGCGCTGATATATGCGGTACGTCCGCCGCCGGAGCTTCAGCCGCACTTGCTTGAGGTCGCGCGAGAGGTCGGCGCGGATCTGCTCATAAAACCGCTTGCAGGTGAGAGCATGCCGTTGAGGGGTGGAAATCTCATCAATTATCAAGGGGTTGCATTTCGCGTGTTCAAAGCTAAGGAGGCCAAATAAGCATAAGCGAAAAGGGAAGACCAATCAAAGCTCCAAATGTTATAGCACAAATACCGACAGACATCGCCTTTTTGTATCTTAGTCCATAAAGGCCATGCAATAAGAAAGATAACAGGATTATCTCTGCAGCACCTACAAGGATCGCCGAAACACCATATTGCAATAGTCCGTAAGTCGTGGAGCCGAGGAAACCGCGAATCAAAAATACCAAGAAAGTTCCTGCTATGGTCACCTTAAACATGGTAACTGCGAGCTTGTTGATCGAGCTCATGTTTATCGAGAATCTAAAGACCTTAAATGTGAGCGCGACCGAACCGAGGTTGACTAAGTAATTGAAAAGAAAAATGCTGGAGACCGCAGCTAGAAAAGGTATCAAGCCTTCTTCAGCGGGAGGCAAAGGAATACCATTTGCACTAACTGTTTCTGCTGGAATTAACAACAATATTAACACTATTACCAACAATATTGAAGACCTTCTAGCTAAACCCGTAAAGTCCACTTATTTACCTCCACCACCAAATTCGATATTTAATTGGGGAGAAGACCAAAAAAGTTTTTCTTCCAACTGATTTACTCAGTTCAAACGGTTAAGTTTTTTAGGTCCAAAATCAATTGTTAACTGCAATGAAGGAATATCCGCAGCATTCGAGAGCTGGCGCGATCCGTGAGCGTCGGTGCATCGCTGCGGGAACACTGGAGCAACTGCCGGGAAATCGTGCCAAATTGGGTCCTCGTAAGAGCATATTGGCGGGAACACCTAGCGATGATTACCCGAGCCAACCCTGGTGCGGGACACCGGCAGGGCCCTCGAGACACTCCTACCACGAGGGTTACCGGGTGGAGGACGTCGAAAAGACAACCTGAGAAGCCCGGAGTTAGTGTGATAGGGGACATCGAGGGCCAAGTTTTTCTACACGGAACCGATATTTTGCATCGAGGGGAATACTTGAAGGTGGAAGGGGGCGAAGAGAGGATTTGAGATAATGTTAGGAAGTTTCGGGCAACGATGGAGTATCGCCCTGATAGTATCTTTGGTGGTCATAGGCGCGATTGCTGCAGGTTTCGTTATTGAGCGAAAAGCCGAGGAAACAGGCTACACGATTCATGAACGTTTGTGGGAGGAGACATTTCAAAAAGCGAAGACGGATAAGTACAGCAAGTATGCTGTATATGCGGCCCGAATTTTGGCGGTAAAACATCCCGAGGTCTACCTGCAGGGTGATGCCATTTTCGTAAAGACGATAACGTCGGAAAGTGGCTACCAAAAAGCTTACATGAACAGAGATGTATACGATGAAGATTTTTTCTTGTTCCTTGAAGGTTTTACCGGCCCACCCTTTTCATTTAGTGATGTTGATTTCAAGGCCTACACGATAGCCTCGTCTTCTGAAGCTTATCCGGAAAATTATCCACTTTTTCCATTTTTGGATAGGCGTTTACTACCAATAGCCAGCACCCTAAAATGCTGGGAGAACGTCGTCACTCAATTGGAGCTGGGAGAGCAATTTTTCTTCGCCCTCAGAGAAAATGGGGTTTCCGAGGATCTATACCTAATTTATTGCGACAATGAGGAGACATACATTTACGATAACGGCGAGCTCACATGGATGAGAAATCTCGCATCGGTAGAGGAAATCGCGGGCAATCCAATCCTTGTTTTTAACGAAAACTATGCATGGTACCCTCTGATGGAAAGGGACGACAGAAGTAAGGACCCCATCCTCAATGATATAGTTGAGCGATACTCCACCGATGTCAAATCTCCGAATCTAACCGAAAAGGAAGAAGGACTCATTCAAGCTCTTAAAGGTTTAACCGACCTTAATGAAGAAAACCAATTTTTGATGGCTACCTTGGCCGCGGCCCATACGGAGGCCACTTTTAATTCTTGGCGCATATACTTGCCATACATCCACTTTCGTGACCTCTGGACCAAGTTAAATATCCCATGGTGGGCTAGAGGCGTCTTCCAGGAGATCTATAAACGGGCCAATCTCATGAGCCCCATAACTTCTCACTTGGTCTGGATATCACGGGAAAATAAAGGGGAGGGGAAGATCGAGGCGATAAGCAAAGAATATCTCAGGCATGCCGCAATCCCCGGGCGCACGTACGCTTGGGGGGAAATATGGCCATGCAGTTTAAGCGGTCAAACGATAGATGAATGCTACCGGACGCGTTCAGGCCACTGCATTTGGCAAGCCGCGAGTATTTCTGCGGTGCTGGACGCCATGGAATTAAACAATTTTATCATTTCAGGGTACAGCCCTGGGGAAGTGTCTCATACTTGGATATATGTGCCCGAGCATGATCTGGTGGTGAGCGACGGTCGGCCATCTATCAGGGAAGTAATGTTTCCTGGGTATGCTGTTATCATATTCATAAGTCAGCGCGGGAAGTGGGCGCACCCTGTAGCAGGTTACTACGGGGGCACTTTATCGCCGAAGGAAACAATCAGTATGCTCGATTACTTATCGAGCTTGCATGGCGAAAATATCCAAGGTTTTAATGGATATTCGGTGATAACTTACACCGAACTCATCGAAAGACTCAATAGGGATCAGGAATACTGGAGGCCGATAGAACTGCCATAAAAATGTTATTCGATGGAGAACCTCCTCCGTTTTGGTACTTGCCACGCGACACGTGCTTCTAGAAGCTTTCCGAGCAACTCCCATTATATCATCGAGGGCCAATTTCAAACGTTTTCAAGCCCGCCCTCAACTGTGAAAATTTTCACGCTTTTTATTCCCTCCCGCTTTGCCGCGCGCGCGAGCTTGAGGATTTTTTCCCTGCTGGGCATGGGGAGCCTCTGAAAACTCGGGTCGAGGGTCCGCTGGTTTCTGAACTGCTGGAGCCTCAAGCAATCGACGCCCTTTATATCCCCGGCGAGTCGCGCGATGATGGCCGGATCGTCGTTCAGCGTGGGGACTACCGTGGTTCTAGCTTCGACCTCGGCTTTAGAGTTGATTGCGAGTTTAAGGCCCTCCTTGACCTTCTGCACTAAGCCAGGCGTCCCAGTCGAGCCGGTGACCTTATCGTAAAGCTCTGGGTCGCCCAAAGGGGCCTTCACATCGATGGCGACGAGGTCCAAGTAAGGCAGCAAACGTTTGAGTGCTTGGGGGGCTGTCGCATTTGTTTCGATCGCGCAGTTGAGCCCGAATTTCTTCGCGGCTTTTAAAACCTCTAAGCAGGCTTCCGGTTGGAGGAGAGGCTCACCTCCCGTGAGGACAATTGAATCGATGATTGGTTTGAGTTTCCTGATGTGTTTAACTGCATCTTCGACTTCAACATCCTTCCCCCCACGAGGATCGATGCCATCCACGTTTTGGCACCAGGGGCAGCGCAGGTCACAACCTTGGAAAAACACGACCGCGGCGAGCTTCCCGGGCCAGTCCACGGTCGACAGGTCGGTGATGCCCATCAAGCGGAACTTCAATCAGATCTCCTTCATGCTGATTTGCTCATCGTATTCGAGACGGTCTTTGAATTCTTCTTGTTTACCTTGGTTCCAATTCGCTACAGGTCGGAAATACCCAACGATTCGCGAGTAGACCTCCGCTGGCTTTCCACAGTGCGGGCACTTGAAGTGCTCCCCCCGCAAATAGCCGTGCTCCATGCAGATGCTGAAGGTTGGGGTTATCGTATAATAGGGGAGCCTGAAGTTCTCCGCTATCTTTCGGACGAGCGCCTTACACCCCTCGGCGCTGCTCACCGCCTCGCCTAGGAAACCGTGCAGGATCGTGCCTCCGTTATAGAGCACCTGTAAGTCATCTTGGTGGCGGAGGGCCTCGATGAGGTTGTTCGTGTACCCAACTGGCAAATGGGTGGAATTCGTGTAGTACGGCACTTTTTTGCCCGCGGTTATGATTTTAGGATAGCGCTTCTTGTCGAGCCTCGCTAGGCGGTGGGAAGTCCCCTCGGCTGGTGTCGCCTCCAGGTTGTAAATGTTGCCCGTCTCGTCCTGGAACTCGACAAGCCGTTCGCGCATGAACTTCAGCACGCGAATAGCGAACTCCTTACCGACCTTTGTTTCGATACCTTCGCCGAGGAAGTTCAAGCAAGCCTCATGCATGCCGATCAGCCCGATGGTGGAGAAGTGGAACTTGAGCGTCCCCAGATATCGCGCGGAGAAAGGCAGCAATCCACGTTTCATGTTCTCTTCGACGAGCTTCCTCTTCATCTCCAAGCTGTCTCTCGCGAGTTCCATCAGCCGCTCGAGCCGCTCGAAGAATTTACCCTCATCTTTTGAGAGGTAGCCGAGGCGGGGCATGTTGATGGTGACAACGCCCACTGAACCGGTCTTATCGGCAAAGCCAAAGAAACCACCGTACCTGCGGTGGAGTTCTCTCAAATCCAATTGCAATCTACAACACATCGCCCTAACCATACGCGGATCGATGCCGCCTTTTATGCAGTTTTGGAAGTAGGGGATCCCAAACTTCGCCGTCACCTGAAAGAGCAAGTTGGAAACCTCGGAATCCCAGTCAAAATCTTTCGTCACATTGTAGGTTGGAATGGGAAAAGTAAAAATTCGCCCACGCATGTCGCCGTGGAGCATCACGTCTAGGAAGGCCCGGTTGATGATGTCGGCTTCGGCTTGGAAATCGGCGTAGGTTTCGCCAAGCGTAGTGCCGGAATAGACCACTGGCTCGTCCTTCATGTCATCCGGCACCTTGAGCTCGAATGTGACATTTGTGAACGGTGTTTGCCCCCCCCAGCGCGAGGAAATGTTGAGGTTGTAGATGAACTCCTGCATCGCCTGCTTCACCTGCTTGTAGCTTAATCCGTCCTTTCGCACGAATGGTGCAAGGTGGATGTCGAGCGAGTTCACCGCCTGTGCACCAGCCCACTCGTTCTGGACCGAACCTAGGAAGTTGGAGATTTGGAGGAGTGCTGAGGAGAAGTGTCGTGCTGGTGAGGACTCTGTTCGCCCCGGGACGCCGCTGAAACCCTGCAAAAGTAGATCCTTGATGGACCAGCCCGCGCAATATCCTACTATTCCAAATGGTAGGTTGTGGATGTGGAAATCGCCTTCGATGTGGGCCCGAGCTACCTCGCGCGGATAGACCTTCGAAAGCGTGTAGCGCGCGATCGTCTCCCCGGCAGCTTGGAGGAAAAGGGATGAAAATGAGTAGGCGACATTCGCGTTTTCTCTGACTCGCCAATCCTGCATCCCGAGGTAATCGTCGACGAATTTCACTGCGTCGATGTACTCTGACTTGGCGCGTTTGGGCGCCCGGGTAGGAAGTTTTCGTTTCCTTGTCCCAGCTCGTTTCGGCAATCCACCACCAAACAAACTTAACTCGTATGCTTAAATTTTGCCGCTAAATGAGCTTTCGCTGCTTTGCCCGCCCCTCTATCCGTTGCGCAGTTTCCCATGACCTTCTCGCAAACTTGGGAAGCTCGCCGTGCTCGCGGACCCATCGCTCCAGGAAATCGACCGTGCGAGGATCAGCAGGGTAACCCGAACCAAATTCGCCATATTTTCGGCGGAGCTCAGCTATTCTCTCATCCCTCCTCACCTTTGCGATGATGGATGCCGCTGAGACGACGACGTACTTGCGGTCGGCGTAATTTTCGACCACGAGTTTCGGCCTCGTCCGCAGGTACCGCTCGATCCTCTCCTTAAACATCTCCGGGTTTGGGTCGGCCGAGTCGACGTAGGCGATCTTCGGCTTCAGGCGGTCTAGGATTCGGGCAAAATTCATGGCCTCGATCTCGTTGAGGTTGATCTTTTTGATGAGCCTAAGTTCATCGATTTCCGCTGGCGAGAGCTCGACGATCTCGAACTTTGCAGCCCTTTCGGCGATCAGCTTGGCAAGCGTCTCGCGCCTTTTAGGGCTCAGGAGCTTCGAGTCCTTGACGCCGGCGGCTTTAAGCTCATCCAGCGCTTGTTCATCCAAAAGTATCCCACAAAGCACCATGTTTCCGAGTACAGGTCCGCGGCCAGCTTCGTCCGCGCCCGCGATCATGTGTTTTCCCTCAATTCAGCAAGGATTGGCATCAGCTTAAACGCATCGGGGGGCAAAAGCTCCCAGAAAATACAGGGGGGTTTTCGATAACCGTGCTTTATTTCGATTGTCCTTTCCGGGGTAATGATGAAGTCGACCGGCGTGTCATGCTCGGCCATGGGCACGCTTTCGACGATTTGCAGCTCGTGGACGGTGGTCGCGATTGGCGTGGTATCAGCGGCGGCGCCCACCTCCTTTAGGATCGCCACTTCGATATCACCGAACCCGCCTCCCTTCCCAACCCTCCCCCCTCTCAAGTCGACGGCAACAGAGCCCTCCACGATTAGGTCAACCTTCACATTTCGGATGTCGACGTTGCGCCCATATTTGAAGGCCCCACGAATGGTAGCAGCCTCCCTGGGATTTTTGATTGTTTTCGAGTCGAGCACGATGAAACCCTCTCGCAGCCTTGGGGTCGCCATAATCAAGCGTTTGCCATCGCGCAATGCAAGCTCCCGTACGGCCAGCTGGGCGGCATCCGGGTTCGCAAATATCGTTTTCGCCGATGTGTAAACTGGTAGCGAACGAAGACGCGCGGCTGCCTCTCCGCTACCTACGAAATTCGGGATCCGCCCACGTGCAGGTTTCGGAAAGGTCACCACGCCATGACGTTCGAGCTCACGCCATACGCGCTCGCGCAGCATCTGTTTTTCCATTCGTCAACCAAAACACGTTAACAGACACGTTATAGTTATATGCCACTTTTTCACATAGTCTTTGTCACGAGAGGGTGATAACTATCTCAGACACAGACGTCGATGTTAGAGTCGCCGTTGGTGCCTTGGTGGTGTTTTTAATCGTGGGTTTGATCGTCTTCGGCATATACTATTTTGGGTTCCTTTCGCCCGCCAGGGATGAACTCGACCGCACCAAGACCTCGGCCCTGAGCGAGATAGATCGGACGTTGGGCACGATCGGGACCTCCCAGGCGCAAACCGAGGCTGCAAGCCTCAGGTCGCGAGTTATAGCCGCTGAGTCGAAGGGTGATATAAAATCGATACTTGAGGAGATGTCGTCCGTAGCTCTGCGCGAGTCGAAGCGCAAGGAACTCCTCGGTAAAGTTGACACAGTGGTCACAGGCACCTATCATTCCGCTAACGATGTCACGGCGCTAGCCACGCTTCAGACGAGCCTCAAAAATGATATAAACAACAAGACGACCCTGACCGAGCTGCAGGCCATCGAAACCTCCGGCACGATAGATACCCAGGCGACCTCTGCATGGCGGACATACCTGCAGATCCTCGTGCAGGGCAAGGTGAACGAGTTCAACCAGGTGCTGCAGCGCACTGTAGCCTATTCCCTGATCATGCCCAAGGAAAATGCGCTCTCGCTAGTCGGGGGGTCGAGCTGGCAGATATTGCGCGGCTGGGATTTCGACGATCCGAGGTTGGTCGCAATACCCGTGGCTGATACCTTCAATCGGGCACCTGATCTCAGGCCGGGCATGGTGGCAGACATCTGGGTGTACGATAGCGCGACCGAGAACTCGAGTTTCCTTTTCGGACCTGCGGTGATCCTAGAGACGATATATTCCACAGCAGATCTCTCGTCAATCAGCTGGGTTTTGGCCTACGATACCACCTCGGCGAGTTATACCGTCGATGTCTGGGAGACCCTCAAGGCGCTCGCGGCCGGCTCGGCTGAAGCGGCAGCTGTGGGCTGGGAGGACTACGCCCTCGACATCATGGAGCGCGTCCGGAGCGCAGACCTCGGGAAGTTCGATGTCTCGGTTATGTATGTGGTCGCGGTGCCCGAGGAGCTAGGAATCCTGATAACGCAGTACGAGCAGTACGCCAACTTGGGCAAGGACGTCCTATTGCTGCCGCCGATAGTCTCGAGCAACCCATGGCAATATCAGGCCTATCAGTCGTACCGCTGAACGTGGTCTGATAGGTTAGGGTTTACGATTTAATCATCGATTTTTTATCCCATGCCAAATCCCTAAATCTGGGGACGATGCCCAACAACTTCCTCATCACAGGGCGCCCGGGGAGCGGCAAGACCTCGGTCATAGAGGGGGCTGCCGAAATCCTGCGAGGGCGAGGTCTCAAACCCGGCGGGCTCTACTGCCCAGAGATCCGGGAGGGAGGCCAGAGGCTCGGCTTCAAGATGGTAGACCTCATTACTGGTGAGGAACGAATTTTGGCGCACGTCGACCAGCCCACGGGCCCTCAGGTGAGCAAGTATCGGGTCAACGTCGAGAACGTCGATGCCATGAGCGAGCTCGCGATAGGTCGGGCGCTCCGGGAAGCGGATTTCGTGGTCATAGATGAGATCGCCCCGATGGAAATGCACAGCGAGGGATTCAGGCGAGCCGTACTGGCCGCGCTGGACTCGCCCAAGCCATTGCTTGCGGTCATCCACCAGCGGACGATGACGGGCTTCATAGGCGCCGTCAAGACTAGGCCGGATGTCGAGCTATTCGAGGTCACGCCCGGCAACCGCGAAAAGCTGCCTGGCCAGCTCGCTGAACTCGTAATGAGGGCATTGCCCTGAACGCGGCTGAATTTCAAGTTTCGCCTTTATAAAAGACCCCTGTCCAATGGCTGGGCGGGCAAGTATGACAGTCGACGGGGCATCGCCGCACGGACGGGGCGGCAAAACCTTAAATATATCGATGGATAAATCGTTTTACGGGAATGAAATGGATACTGTAAAGGTGTCCCCGAAGTTTCAGGTAGTCATCCCTCGGGAGGTTAGAGAGCGTGCGGGGATCAAGCCGGGCGATCGCATGGTGGTGCTTCAGAAGGGCGATGTGATTTACCTCGTGCGAGTTGGAGACATCAAAAGCAGGAAGGGCTTCGCTAAGGGTGTCTCGTCGAAGGGCGTGAGGGATGAAAGTGAACGTTTTGGTTGACTCCTGCGGATGGATCGAATACTTCGGTGGGGGGCCGCTGGCGGACAAGTATGAACCATACGTGGCTAAATCCAGCCGAGAAACCCATTACACCTCGACAATCATCCTTTACGAGGTTTTCAAGAGGATGAGCAAGTTAAGCGAGAAGAAAGCGCTCGAGGCATGCGCGTCCATCATATCTTCCACAAACGTCATAATGGTGGATGAAAAAGTCGCGCTTTTGGCCGCTGACCTGAGCTTGAAGCACGGGCTCTCAGTTTCGGACGCGATCGTCAAGGCAACTGCGGACCTTTGCGGGGCACGGATCGTGACGAGCGACGAACATCTCGGAAAGCTGGATGGCGTGAAGTTTATTACGTAGGGATAAGAGGGGCAGCTACTGTACAGTTTAGTATGGGAATAGGAGGGTGTTACCATGAAGGCGGTGATCGTCAATTTCAGGGGAGGTCCTCGAACCCGTTACAATCGAGAGGTCATCATTCGACCTCGGGGCAAAGTTGAGAGGAATTTGATCGTGAGAAAGGTCATCTGGCGAGATACACGATCGGGCGGCCGGATCATCGGAAAAGTCGTCGATGCACACGGCAGCGATTGTTACCGCGCCCGCTTCCCGAAGGGCCTGCCGGGATGGGCGATAGGGAGCGAGGTTGAGATCTTATAGGAACTTGGGTGCTGATGTTCCCGTTAGATCAGGTCCTTTGCCTTGCCACATGCCTCGCGTAAAGTCCGATCACCCTCCTGCTGGTCCGCCATTCCCCACCTGTCTTAACTGCTGGCATGGCTCCCTGCTGACACCGGAGGGCGAGGTACTTCAGTCCATAGGGCGCGGATTTCGAGATCTCCTTCAGGTCCATCAGCCTGTCCTCGGAAGTTCCCACTTGGTCGAGGAGGTCCACCAAGCTGGCACCCATCAGGAGCTTCAGGAAACCCTCGATCGGCGGGAGGTTCCCCCTCGCTGCGTCGTTCAGCGCGCCTAGGTAGGCCTTTCGGTGGCGGGGTAGGACGTGCACAGGCGGCCAGTTGTGATCGAGGAAATGGAGGTTCAACAGCAGCCTGCCGACCCTCCCGTTTCCGTCCGTGAAGGGGTGTATGCGCTCGAACTCGAAGTGCATCCATGCGCCGAGCCCGAACACATCCTCGCCCGCGATGTCCCGATTTCGGTAATCCCGCTCATAGGCTTCGAGCTCAGGCACCACTCGCTCCATCCGCGGAGGGGTGAAGGCTGCCCCCCTCACCCGGACGTTCACCCGCCTCCACTGGCCGGCATCGGGCAATACCCCCCTGAAGACGTATTCGTGGAGCCGCAGGATGAGCTTCAGATCTATGGGGGAGCCGCGCAGCTCGGAGAGGGAGCGGAAAGTGCGCTCGTGCTGGATGGTCTCCATGACGTCCCTGACCGGCCTGCCTGGGACGCTTTTTCCATCCAGGAGCAGGCGCTGTGCGTCTTCCCATGTGATCGTGCTCCCTTCCACAGCGTTCGTGCCCCATGTGTTGAGGGCAGCTGTGCGCTTCCAAACGGGCTCGGGAATGCTCTCCAAGCTCACCCGTTCGAGGAGGGCCGAGCGCAGCTCCGCTAGTAATATGCCTTTATTAGTCATAGCAATCAATTCCATATTAACCTTATAAGTATATAT
>Ga0315308_1000426_pt1 | contig 23549 bp, 31 predicted proteins | sample TDP3_MG_FD_203078 | JGI IMG/M metagenome (GOLD analysis project Ga0315308, IMG submission 203078) | Freshwater sediment microbial communities from Lake Towuti, South Sulawesi, Indonesia - TDP3 | ecosystem: Environmental > Aquatic > Freshwater > Lake > Sediment | place: Indonesia: South Sulawesi... | reverse complement strand
CTTTGAGATGAAACTAGAGAAGGTTAAAGAAGCGGTTATAGCCTTCATCCAGAAATTAGCTGAGACTCCAGGCGATGTTGTCTACAAGAATGAGTGCTCCACCACACACGCTTTGAAGGGAAAAGAAGTCGCTGGCGAATATACAACTCTTAATACCAAGATGATTCACCTTGTAGCCTTCAGAATAGACGAAGAAGATCTACGGCCTGAACGCCCTATTCGCCTCAGAGCCCCTTATGAAATTCCATCTAGAGAAAGGATAACAGCACCTAGAACAACAGTGCAACCAGTCCCTTCATACTTCACAACTACAGCAGGACCTCCTTCTCGGGAACTGCTCGACAACTACTTTAGAAGAAAAGGTTCATTTCGGCTCCTCAACTCCCTAACGGACAAGAATATGACTTGGAAAGACCTCGAGGGAATTGTTCCCCTTTCCACCAAGACCTTGGCTAAACGCCTTCACGAGGCCCAATCACTAAACCTGCTAGAGCCAAGGACCAGACTGGAAAACGGAAGAAAGACTTACCGGCTCACCCAGGCAGGAAAGAAAGCTCTCCAATGCGCTGCGGAGAGCTAAACCCTCTTTTTTTATTAAATGAGTTTAAGAATAGGGCTGACTCTTTTTTTGGGACCTAGCTAAGTCTCCTTCAAAAGTAACCATTAGATGGTTGAGAGGGTCAACGCCAGTGTTTAGAAGCGGTCCGCCGGTGTAAGGATTGTCGATGATGATTTTCCGTTTTCCTTTCGAGATGACCTGTATTCCAGAGCGGAATCTGTCGCCTGTTAGGATGGTTATCCAATATTCCACATTGCGGAGTACGGGATGTTTAAACCTGACAACGCGATGCTCAACTTCAACAGTTTCCTGTTTCACAGTTCCACCTCGTATGAACCTAAGAGCTGTTCAATGTTACTCAGTGTTGCCTTAGCTCTTTGGCTAAGGGCAATGGCCTCGGGTTGCGAAGGAGCTGACCTAAAGAGCTGGGTAGCCCTCTCAATATCTTGTTTGGCTTGGTCTAGGCTTCGCTTTACCCATGCTTTGCTTTCAGAAGGAAGCTCGTAGTATCTTTTGGGCCTTATGCACTTCAGCATGGGTACTCCTGCTTTTGTGTATCCTAGGCATGAGAGTTCCTCCTTTCGTATGGCTAATTCTAGATCTGGCACTGAGAAGACGTCTGTTCCGCCGAGGTGAACATGAAAGGATCCGAGCGGGCTTAGACCGTCATGGCAGTCGGCTACGGTCACGGTTTCACGTCGACCGTAGCAGGTGCGACTCAGGTGAACTCCAGATGGACTTCGGCACAGCATCGCGCCTATCTCACGCTTCTGACCTTCAGCCTCAGTAATCATCTGTTTAAGTTCGGAACCATGCCGAGACTTCAACTCGAGAGTTGGCGCCATGGAGATGCTATACATGGATGCTATACTTGGATGCTTAGCATACACGTCCATCTTGTGCCCGACTAAAATTTCCTTATAGTAGAGCGGTGTAGTTTCATAGGGTTTGAAACCGAGGGCTGAAAAGAATTCTGGGCTGCCGGGCCTCACAGGAGCGGTGTAGACTTTTTCTATTCCATAGTGTTTCATATCTTCAATAGCTGAATCCACTAACAATTTGCCATATCCGCGATGTCTAAACTCGTCCCAAACAAAAACAAACTGGATGTACCCAACCTTTTCATTCGGCTGGTAGTCATAATCAATTGTGGCAACGTAGCCCCATTCAGGTCGGCCTATGCTTCTACCCGTGATGCCCTTCCTCACTGTGCACACATAGGCTTCCTTTGGCATACCGGGAACGTAATTGGCTATATCGGGGTGAGCCGATTCCACTTTACAACTCCTCGAAACAGGCGTTATGCTGGGCGGGATTTGAACCCGCGCCCCTTCGAAGAACTCTCGAGGGAAATACTTGGCTATTGCGTCTGTTAACCTGTCGAGTTGCTGCCGTGGCGGTGCAAATGGGTCTAGACTTTCAAACCAGAATATCAACGCTTTTATCATGTCAAGCGATTCGATCATTACGGCGGACCTCTTTGGATCCATAGGCAGTCGGAGGGTTTCTTCTCGTAGCCTCTCAAGGTTGTTGAGGTAGTGGTCCCGCAGAGCTTTGTAAGCGGGATCCTGTATCTGGGTTTTTATTTCTTCCCAATCGCCTGCTTGCAGTTTACTTAATGGTGATCTTGCAGCATACGAGCTTAATCTCTCCCATTTTTCCATAATATATGCAGAATCGGGATATCCATGAGTCATATTTCGATAGATGTCGCCTGGACATGAGATAATCCAATCAACGATGGCACTTTTCTCATGGGGGAACTTGTGTTCGATTAAACTATCTTGCATGTCGAACAGTGGCTTGAGTCTAATCGTCTCAGGGAAGACTTCCCACCCCTTCGTTTCTACTGGAAGGATTTGGTCTCTTAGTAGCCTAATGTTACGCCTGACTCTTTCAACTGGGGCTGTTCCATGACCTTCTATGGGCTCGTATCCTGGACAGGTTTCGTATTCGAAGGGTGCGTCGCAGAACTTGGCATATTTTCGGCACCAAGCGATACGCCGGGCTCTCCACTTGCACCGACGTTTAGCTTCAAGCGCCAACATTTTCACCTTCATGGAAGACTCTCAAGAGTTTGGCTTCAACCTTATGACCGGGCTTAATTCCGTAGGCTTCAACATGGTCTTTGGGAATATAGAGATAAATCCCCGAATTTTTTCCTTTTCCACCACTTGCTCTCATAAGGACAGTTACACCTATTCTTTTAGTGACCCAGTGAACATTTCTTACAATTATTTCTTTCACAACCCTCACTCGGTGTTTCTCCTTATGCACCTTGGTTTTTCTAGAGGTCTCAAGATCAAGAGTTTCAAGCGGGTGTAGACCTTTCAACTCTTCGATTCTCTCTTCCTTTCGGACAACAATTAATTTACTATGGTGTTGGCTATCACTAAGAAAACCTCCCTGCTGGACTTCAACAACTTTTGAGTCAACCAAACTGCTCAGAAGACTACGAAATTCCTTGTTTCTGGCACTTTTATATCCCATGAATTTAGCGAATCGGTGCAAGGAGAAAAATTTTCTCATTTACTTTTCCTCTTGATCAAAACAGGCTGTACAGCTTCTCCCTTTGACTTGGCTTCCTTTATTAAACGGAACCTCGTCATGAGCTTAACCTTTATTCTATCGCCGCTGGTAATATCGTAGACGTCAATAATGTCTCCTGGAATAAATAGATAAAGTCCATCTCCATGTCGACTAACCCTCAATAATGCCTCTTGACCAATCTTCTTAGCTTCCACAGGACCCAGATACTGTGTAGCGGAACTTCGCTTCAGTCTCTTACCTCCTGCAGGTCAGTATGTAAACATGCTGATGAAGTTAATATTAGATTTGGCTTTCCTCAACTCACCCGGAGCAAATCATGTAGACCAAGGAGCCTAAAATTCTCATGTCTCAATGTTAGTAAGAATCAGTATTGGTGATACTGGTGATGCCCATATTACTTATATTTAAAGTGCCTTTACAACATTGAACTTAGGGCCGGGATGCCGTGGCTTGGCACTCAGGCACCCCTTCAAGGCTCGCCTCCTGCCCTTATGGTCACGGAGAGCAACCCCGCCCCTAAGTAACGCTTATTTTTCGTAACCAGTCCTTGAGTCTGGAAGGTTTCTTTTCTTTCACTTTCACTAGACTCTCTCTCAGCAAATCTGTTGACACCCGCAGGTTCTCAACTGATTTGTTTATGCCCTTCATAACTCGAAGGTGCAGCCGGATCTGTTTAGTTAGATCAGTGATCGCCTGGGTCTGTTCAGCTATGGCCCGGAGTTGAGGTTTAATCCAAGAAGGCCAGCCTTCAACAGTTTCGATGTGTTCCGGATGGGAACCGTCAGCTTTGATGGTTAAGCCCAGAGGATCCTTGTAGTAGTCGATCTTGAAAGGGGTGACAGGACCAACCTTGAAGGTTCTGTGTTTTTCAGCAGGAACAAGCAGCCGGGACTTCACTTCAGCAGTGTCAGAATCTAAACCGCCCTTCAAGAAGGCTATCTTGACATGTCTCCGCAAAGTCTCAAAGTCCATTTCTTGACCGGCAAGGACCCGGACAGTACCACTCTTAGGGAAAACCCTGACAGTGACAAACTCGTTATGGAACTCCCGCATGTTATTCCGGTTCGGAATCACGTACCACTTGTCGACCGGACGTGGCTCACTTAACTTCGGCCTACACTTCCCAGCCTCAACGCTAAGTATACTTAACGTAATCATGTCTAACGGCTTCTCAAGCTCCCACTCAACCCTGTGAGCCGCAAGAAGGGGTTTTGGGAGTCGCCCATAAACCTTAGTAGTCATCCAGTGTTTGAGGTTGCTTTTTTCGACTGAAACCATGTTGCGGTATTTCTTGTAGTCTAAGTTTAGGACCCGGCAGACTTCTTTTGGGCTTGAGTTTGGGAACTGCCAAAGAAATTTGCGTATACGTTCTGTGACCTTTAGAGAGTCATTAGTAATGTCTGGCAGTCTTCATCCCAACCCACGAGGGCTTTTGAGCGGAAATCAGGTTTGGTCGGGCTGCCTTCTTAAAGTTAATCTTCAAAATAATTAATAGTTTTTCTCTAAAATTTTCTAGTGGAAACGAAGGGGTGTGCGTGACTCCCTATTTAGTCCGGTTCTCACCTTTCACTGTTGCCAACGCCCCTTTCTAACAACAAGGTCACCGTCTTCAAGCACCCAAGCTATTTTCCTCTTCAATAATCATTTCGGCTTTTTCTTTGGCAGCATTTATGGCATTTAAAACTAAGGATTGTATTTCTTTGCGCTCTGCTTCTGGTAAGGCTTCAAGTTCGGATGGCGTCATCTTCGTAACTTTCTGAATAATTGGCGATTCGTCCATTAATTTTAGGGTTAAAGCAAGTCGTAGGTCTTGTTCACGCTTAATCTTCTCCATTTGTTCCTTTTTCATTTGCTTCGACCTCCCAAAGTTCCGCTTTCAACATGTCTCTAACGGCCTCACGTATCGCCTGCGCTCTATTTCCATACATCTTCTTTTCATGAACTAGCCTGTCTAGGTCCCTAATGTATGGTTCAGGAAGGTAAAGCGTAATCAGCTTCATTTATTGAGCCTCCTATTTTTGTCTGGGATTCTTCCCGCTTTATCACAGAGTTTTGTCAACTCTGCAGAAAGCCCAGCCTCTCTTAATCTATGAATCACTTCATAGCCCTCTTGGACATCAATTATGTGAGCCAAGTTGTGAAGTCTTTCCACATCACAAAGTAGAACGCAACTGCTTACAATTTCCTCGATCGCTTGGAGGAGTTCATCCCCGGCTTTGCGAAGTTCCTTCTGAATTTTTTCTCTTTCTTTACCTTCTTTCGGGGTCAGATCCCTCACCTTCTCGAATTAGGCCTTTACTACGAGCATCTTCAGCCGAGATTCGAACCCGGTAATCCCATCTTTTTCCAGCCTGAACTTTTTCAAAATAGCCCCATAATACAAACTTGATGCAAGCTGGAGTTAAATTTCCAGGAAATTCTCTCGTTCCAAACCTTGTTTCCAAAATTTTGTTTAGTTGTCCAGTTGTGAAAGCTTTTTCTGGTAGCTTTCCCGCAGCGTAAACAATGGCAATTCTCCCATCAAGTGACTCTTGCGTCAATTCTAAAGGAGGTGTTTGCTGCTTAAGGAGAAGAGTTGGCTGCTGAGCTGTAACAGTAATCTCAGACGGTATGTCTGGCGCCATACCAACGGCAGGTGTAAGTTCCTTAATCCTTTGCTTAATTAGGGCTTCTAGTTTCTGTTCGTCAATAGGTGGCGCCCCTTCTGAGACGGGTATAGGACCTAGACCTATTTTTTTGACTTCAGCAAGGATCTCAGGGACGACTTCTTTTCTGAAGGTGTCTAACCGTTTTTCAATGTCTACACTGGGTGCTGTGATACCTAACGTTTGGAATCCTTCCTTAATTTTGCTGTAAGCTTCATTCTCCTTAGTCAACATGGTGATTTGGTTCAAGAGCTCTTTTATGTCGCCCTTTTGCTTTTCACCGACTTTGAGTAATTCGGTATTTTGGCTACTGAGCCGATCTACTTCACTACGTAACGTTGCACTCTGCTGTGCAATGGGACGTAATGTGTTGACTTCGTCTTCAAGGGCCTTAGCGTGTGCTTGAAGCTTTCCTAACTCTTCAATTTCTCGTTTAGCCACATCTGTTATGAATAGACGTTTTAGCATCGACCTATATCGAATGGGTTTACCGTCACCGATTATTACTTGCAGTTGGAAAGTACGGTTGATTTTGTTAACCATACTGGCAATAACATCTTTGGAAGAAACCATTCTGGCAGCTAATTCCTCTCGTGTGTGGCTTGGCTCCCGCTCTATCCACGTTAACAGGTCCCGAGCTTTATCGTCGAGTTGAAGCATCCTCGCCTTCACTATTGGATGTTGAAGAACGTCAGTTATGGGCGCGGTTGGCTGGAGTGCTTGTGACCGGGATAATTTTTCAAGTTGTCCTCTGAGTTGGTCAATCTGCACTTTATATTTACGTTCCGCCTTCTCATCAGCAGTTTTAAGGATGGTTGCAATTCTGCTTTTATATTTAGCTTCAACTTCAGCTTTAATTTTACTTTCAAGTTCAGCTTTAGAAGCAATGGCTGGCTTAATTTTCTCAATAACGCTGGGCAACATTTTCCTAAGGTTTTCAATGACATTTGTTATTTCCTTTGGTGAAGGCGGAATAATCTCTGGAGAACCAAGGTGTGTTGTTTCAACGGGGCCAACTTTCACAAAGGTTGTTTTTTCAACCCAGTCTCCTGTAAAGCAGAATTCGCCTCTTGTGGGTCCAGGATAGACCACGTTCCCTCCTTCATCTGTTTTAGGAACAAGTTTTTCGACAATGTTGCGGGGGATCCTAGCGTATTCTTCCAAAGCCTTCATGTCTGTAGATTCTATTCTGCCTATGGCTTTGTTGGGGCATTGAGATAGTATTCCTTTGCTTATCCACGCCGGCCTGTGTCCAACAAAGATGATGCCGATGCCCCGTTTTCCACCTCTACGTGCGTAGGCTATTGCTACTTCTAGGCACGTTCGGCTTCCAGGAGCACCAGATTCCGGTGCAAAATCTTCAGCTTCTTCCCAAATTATCAGGTATGGCTGCCTAGCTGTGGTTTGAAGGTGAAAGAAACGGCGCAGAAAGGTATCGACATAGTCCTTGCCGGCCTCAATGTCTTCACTGACCGAGAGATCGATGATGGCTGAAGTCTTTGTTTCTAGGATCTGTTCAGCCATAAGCTCGGCTGTTATGGTTTTCAGTGTTTGTGTTTCAACCTCCATGGGAACGTCGCGCCCGATGATGATGAACGAATATTTTTCACGTAGGCTTGAGTATTCCCCTTCCGGGTCGATGATGATGATTCCAACTTGCCCAAAACATTTCTCAATTATCCTGCGAGCTGTGTGACTTTTTCCAAATCTTGTTTCAGAAGCAATATATGTTCGACTAGCCACCACGTCTTTAACTTTTAAGCTGAAGGATTCGCCTGTCTCTAAAACGTGGCCTATTTCGAAACTCATGTTGCTTCCTCTTTTAGGAGTGTTTGAACGTTCGCCCAGGCGTTTAGGAAGTTGATGCCTTTCTGGGTTGCGCGGTACTTTTCACCTAGGTTTTCGACCAATCTAAAGTGTAGGGCTATGTTTAGCCTATCATTCAAAATTGTATACGAGGTTTTAATTTTGTGGAATAGGTCAAATAATGTCGAAGGTTGTAGACAAGCTTCAACTATCTCTTGTACAAGGTCGTATGCGGTTCGGTTTTTTCCTAGCATTCATTTCCGCTCCTCTCTAGAAGATTGTTCTAAATAAGCTTATATAAGACTTTTTCTCATAATGAATAATGGAGAGAAAGAAAATGGTTTCAAAAAAGGTGTTGACTATTTTGATTTCAATGCTTGCTTTGACTATGACAAGTATCACTCTAGTTTCAGTGACTGGGGGAAGTTTGGTTGAGATTTGCGTGGACCCTTCAAGGGTTAGTAGCGCAACGTTAACGCCTGGTCAAAAGTTTTCCGTTAACATAACTGTAGCTAACGTCAGTAACCTGCGAGGCTACGACATAAAACTTGGATATGACACCACTATCTTGAACGGTCTGGGAGTTGAGGTTTCGCCGTTTGAAAATTTGCCTAGTGCCCAATGGCAGATAAACGACGCAGGGGGTTATGTTTGGATAAATGTCACTTATGAACAGTTGCTTTCAACCGTTGGCTTTGTGACTGTGGCAACAATTAAGTTTCAAGTGCAAGGCTTCGGTGAAAGCGTTCTACATCTATACGACACAAAGCTTGTTGACGAAACTGGCGGGTTAGTCTCTCACCTAACATCAGATGGGTTCTTCCAAAACGCAATAGTGGGCGATATAGACCATGATGGAGACGTTGACATACTTGACGTGGCAACAGCCGCTAAAGCTTGGGGAAGCAAAGAAGGAGACTCAAACTGGAACCCTATTGTGGACTTAGTGCCGCCATACGGACTTATAGACATCTTTGACCTAGTGATAATCGCAAAAAACTACGGAAAGAAACTTTAGGGATAAAGAAACAAATAGAAAGAGGTGATGAAAGTGATTTCAAAAAACGTTTGGTTAGGGTTGCTTTGCATTGTGGTGTTGGTCGCAGCGGTAGGTGGCACATTAATTGGCACATACATTGGCAACAGAATTTCTAGCTTAGAAAGTCAAGTGGATTCGTTACAGGAGACTGTTTCCAGTTTGGAAGGTGATAGGGATTCACTGCAAAACAACGTTTCAACTTTGATTATGCAACTTGTCAACTTGTCCAATCAGCTTAAGGATGCGCTTTCACATAATACCACGATAACCATGAATATAACTTTTGTATTCGAAGAGCACAAAGTTTTCATTGTAGTCAATGATAGCGACTATAACAGTAAAGACTGGTTAGCAGTCTTCGCTAGTAACGGGTCTGTCGGCGGTAGCGTACAGTTATACGCGGACAACGGGACGATTCTTGGAGTAATGTTGTGTGCAGATGGAAGCGTAGTAGACCCTACCTATAGTATTCCCGTTCAATGGACAAACCTTTTCTCATGCGTATTTGAAGATGGTGTAGGCTACACTTTCAAAATTACATTTCCTAGCGGATGTTACACTGCTCTTAACTCATCTTGGCTTTTCATATTCTACGATGCTGACAGTGGCAACAGAATCTTCGGCTTCCATTGGCCTCAAGGAGGATAGTCTTCAATGAAGACTTTAGCCATTCTCTGCTTTGCCATTCTTTTCTCTGTTACAGTGTTCTGCGTGGAAGTTCCTACGGCTCATCCAACAGTTCAAGGAAAACTTTTTGGAGTCATAGTATGCACAACTCCTGGTCTTGCAGAAGAAAGCGACTTCCTGTACCGAACTTTGACTAGATACTACGATTTTAGTGACATCTACTATCTTCATGTGAATACACATGCTAACGGAGTTGACGCTTTAGCAACCAAAACCAACATTAGGAAAGCCTTTACTCAGTGGCTTACAACACACTCAACCGAAAACGATACAGTTTTCATTTACATGATGGGACACGGATGGGGAATGGATACAAAATTTAGCTTTCTTGGAAGGCTCTTATACAACGTCACAGATTTTCCCGATTTACAATGGCTAGACTCAAACCATGACGAAGGAAACGAAATGAAGGAGTCTTGGCTTCTTAACATGTCCGATTTTTACTGGCATGGAGCAATAACCTATGGATGGGACCTGAACCACGATGGCGACACAGATGATTGGGTTGGCATAGATGAGTATATGGCTTTACAAAACGCATCAGAAGATTTCACAGGAGAACGCTACTGGGACGATGAAATTAAGCAAGACCTAGATAATGTACACTGCAACAAAATGATATTCGTGTGGGTGGGATGCAAAAGTCCAAGCGGCAACAGCACAGAACCCTGCTTTAGCGGAGGCATAATAGACGACTTAAGCGCACCAAATCGAATAATAATGACGCCAACAAACGAAACATGGCCTGCATGGCGAAAGTTCGACTTAATTCCTTCCGGAACTCCTGACGTTTTCTTTCCAGGTACGGTTTACAACTGTTCATTCTGGGGTGAACAGTTCATTTCAGCTCTAGGAAGAAACAGCACTCAAGCGGATGTAAACTATGACGGAAAAGTTTCAATGCAAGAAGCATTTCAGTATGCATGGGAACATGACCCCGCACGACAGGGTTTCTGTTTTTGGGATGGGTCAGGGCCATTCGCTAGTATTTGCAGGGCCAGTGAGACGCCTTGGCTTGACGATAATGGCAACGGCTTACCAACGTTCATAGAAGGGAAGGACTGCTTAGACCCCACTGATGGAGAGTTGGCTAACGAAACTAACTTAGGTAAACTAATGAAAAATCCAGACATAGACGGCAATGGAGTCGTTGAAATCTTCGACGTAGGTATAGTTGCAAAGGCTTATGAAGCCAAATGTACGAGTGACGAATACTGGCACAACCCGCCATGTCCAATCTGCCCCCACGATCCAAGCACGGACATGGACAATGATGGAAACGTAACCATCCTCGACGTAGCAAGAGTTGCCAAGTTCTATGAAGGTTAGAACCGGCTTAACTCCCTTTTTTCCTTTCTAAAGTCCCAGTATCGCTTTAGCCATTTCTAGTTGAGGAAGCGCACTTCCACCCCAAACCACAGGAGGAGCTACGTAAAACCATAAAACTATAACTTGACGGGCATCTATCTTAGCTGTTTCTGTTCCAGTATTATTCGAGAATCTGCCTTTTACCGTGCGACTACCTGCCGTTAATTGTTCAGCATAGGCGGTAGCCGCACTGTTCGCGTAAGCGGTTCCATACGGACTGCCTCTCGAATTTGCTCTATCGTTTGCTTCTATTTTTATGCCGTAACATTCACCGTAGAGCGATGATGATGTCCCCGACCTCTTTGTTCCCATAGCCACAACCAAAAGTTCACGAGTTTCTGTTATGGTTCTTTGTAAAATTGCTTCAGTGTCGTCAACTAGGGTGCTTGAAGTTGTGGTAACTTGGGTCGTTGACGTTGAAATGTCCAATAATGTTGAATCTGCAAGTAGTAAAACAGCAAGTTGACGGCGGTGGATAGTAACCGTAGCGGCGGTTCCTGCATTAGCAAATCTTCCTTTCACTGTTGTTTGAACGGCTGAAAGACTTAAAGCGTGGCATGTGAAAACGCTGTCAACTCTTGCCGAAGCCGCAACCCCAGAACTAGGCGATTTTTCGGCTTGAGCATAATCTGTCCCAGCGACGTTTATAGCTACTTTTTTACCATAGGCGCTTTCAGTTGCTCCTGAGTTTGCGGCATTATACAAAATCAACGCTTTACACGCGGCGGACGGCAAGAAAGTCGCTATGGCACATGGGTCATCAGCCAACGTTGTACTGGCGTTAGTAGAGGTAGTTGGGTCGTCAAAATATCGGAATTCGTTTCCATCGAAAATAATGATAAGTAACACTCTGTTGCTTACAGTGGCAGTTTGACCACTCGCCATGCTTGCGAATCTTCCCTTTATTGTATGTGAGCCAGCCGATAAAATACTAACAAGAAAGACACAGTTTCTTACACAATCGCTTGCTATAAGAGGGCTATCCCAACTATTAGCGTAATCCACACCATCTATGTTAATTGCATTCTGCATTCCCTGGGGTGGCATTTCGGTGCCAATAACATTGTTTGCTTGATAAATCACGAGCACAGTTTTTTCAGTGGCCAAACTGAAATTTTGAGAAGCCTCTGGATCATCTTGTAAAGCGGTCAACGTGGTTGTTGCTGGAGTTGTAGAAGAAACCACATATTTTTCTTTATAGGTTAAAAGCTGTTTAACTCGAAGAAACCATAGGGCTATAACTCGTCTTGAGCTTATCTTAGCCGTTTCTGCGTCATAGTTGTTGGAGAATCTGCCTTTAACACTGTGTGAAGCAGGCGCTAACTCTTCGCACCAGCAGGTGGCGGCGCTGTCAGCACGCTGATAGTAAGCGGCGCTACCTCTGGAATGCTGTCTGTCTACGGTATTGGTCATAATTCCATAGCATTCACCATAATCAGAAGAGTCAACAGTGGCTCTCTTTGTTCCCATTGCCACGACTAACAATTCTCTAATGTCGGTTGTAGTTCTAGGAATCGAGGCTTGAGGGTCATCTATCAGGCTTGAAGAAGTTGTTGAAACTTCTGTGTCGGAAACAATGATGTCCAGTAATGTGTCATCGCTTAAGAGTAACACGCCTAATTGACGGCGAGAAACTGTGACTGTGGCTGGAATCCAAGCGCCAAAACGACCTTTAACTGTTGTGGATACGGCTGAAAGGCTTCCAGCATGACATGTGAAACTACCGTCCGAATAATTAGTGTACATGGGAGATTTTTCGGCTTGGCTGTAATCACTTCCCGCCACGTTAATTCTAATTCTCTTTCCTTGAACATCTTCTGTCGTGCCATGAATGTTTCCAGCATTATACAAGTAAAGAGCTTTACAAGCGCCAGAGGGCGTAAAAGTTACGGACGCTTGCGGGTCGTCGGTCATCGCTGAAGTGGTTTGCGATTGCGTAGCGTCATCAACATATTGAAACTCATCTCCGTTGAAGATGAAAATTAATAAAATGCGGTTGCTAATTCTGGTTAGCTCTCCGCTCACAGCAGAGGCATACCGTCCCTTCATCGTGTGTGTGCCAGCAGTTAAAGTTCCTATCCAAAAAGTGCAATTACGGTTAGGAAAATTATAGCCCATAGGACTGTCATAATTAATAGCTCTGTCTGTGCCGTCAACTGAGATTCCATATATTGCGCCTTTTCCCATTGGTGTTCCGTAAAGGTTATTCGCTTGATAAATTATCAGAACGGTTTTGGACTGGGTTAAAATAAACGATTTCGCCGCCGCAGTGTCATCTACTAAGGCGGCTGAAGTTGTCTGAACTTCTACTACTGACTGGACAACGTATTTCCTGTCGTATGTTAATAATGTCATTTAGTTATTGCGCCCTTTTCAATTTCTTCGTTGGTTAACCGTAAAACTCCAATTCTTTTCGCTAGGACTTTTAGTTTCTGTTCAACATTTTTGGCTCCAGTGAACTCTTTTTCCCAGTCAATCGTTTTTGGTTCAATATAGACATGTGCTTCAACAATCGGAGTCGGGTCTTTCGTCTCTTCATCCTTTAAATGGACTGTCGTTGTATTCGTTGCCTCATTATAGCTCACGCCATCAATTAGGAATCCAGCGGCAACCAACTCATTATGCAATTTCGCAATGTTAGTTTTCTTAATATATTCCCTATTAATCATCCGAAAACCTCCTCTCATGGTGGACTCATCTTATACGTGACTATTAATACATACTGAGTTGTATATCTAACGCTTTGAGCGGCTGATTGGGTTATTGTTAGCTTGAAACCATAGGTGCCCGCGCCTGTTACCAAAGTTGTCACGTCTTGTGTGGGAACGAACCCTGTTGTTGCTCCATCTGCGGCTGGAAACCCAAGGCAGTCGTCCTGACTGAAGAAAGTTGACCATGACCCGCCGCTTACTCTTCCCTTCACATCTACATCTATTTTTTGAGCGTTTGCGGTGTTGTTCATAACCGTGATGAGGGCGGCGAGCATGACCTTAACAATCGAGGCTCCTGTTGGAAGGCTGACTACGATTTCTTTTTCTGTCGTGTCCGTTGGGGTAGTTACGGCTATGTCATTTAATGCGTCTGCGCTTGTAAACTTGATTGGAACTTGCATGTTGTCAACGTCGGTTTTTACAGCCTGAAGGTTGCCTCCAACTTCGGGCGCGCGAGAAGAAACTGCTACGTCAAGATACGAGTTTAGCAAATCTAAGTACGCAATTCTAGCCGCTGTTAGTGTTGAAAGATTAGGAATGTTAAGCAGTTGTGCGTTGTTGATATTGTCAAGGTAGCCTGCCCTAGTTGCCGTAAGTCTAGCTAAAAGAGTGTCTAGGTCTGTGTTCAAGTCATCTAAACTGACTGCACCCGACCCTAAAGCACTCCAAATCGACTTACCTGTTGGACATATCGGTCCGCCAGTCTTGAATAATATTGAGTCGAGAGGCGGTTCTGGCGTATCCACGAGCCTGTTATAAATACTTATTATTTCGAGATTTAAAAGATTCAAATCCGCCGTTCCATCGCCCAAAGCATCCCATATAGACTTACCTACTGGACAAACTGCGCCACCGCTTTTGAAGAGAATTGAATCCGCAGATGGAGAAGCTTTCAATTTATTTTCTATAGCGTCTATTTCGGTATCTAATGCTGACAGTCCATAAGTTCCGTTATCAAGTTTGGACTCAACCGCCCCTATTGCAGATGCTATTTCATTTAGAGCGGCTATGGATGAGCTAAAGCTTACTGAGGGGAATATTATGAAGGTGTCTCCGATTTGAGGTGCAACAGGTAAAGGTAATAGAAAGGATATTTGTTTTGTTGAGGCTATGTAAGATGATATTGTTCTGGAGAGTCCTTCTAATTCTCCACTTGTGAAGACTAGAGTTGTGTTATCGTAAAAGTCGTTATATGGTGATGGGAGATCGGTTAATATGTCGTAAAGTGGTACGCCGCCTGCACCTGTGACGCTACCTGATATTACTTTTGTGTAGTCCCATATTTCGCTGGGAATGTCAGCTAAATTTTTCGTTACGATGTCGCCAAAAACGGGTGAAGTAAGAGTTCTAGTGGCGTAAGCCCAGACCTCGGCAGGTGTGGCACCTGGATTTGAGATGATGATTTTTATGGATTAGGACTTAGCTAGTCACTAATTTTCCATCATCATCAACCATAATCACTCTATATGTGCCTGAAGAAACTTTTACTGTGGTTCCCCAACTGATAAGCCCCAAATCTTGAAATTTGGCTAAGAGGTCTTCAAGCAGTTTTTCTTCACGTTCACTTTTATACTTACTCAAAGGTCTCACCAAACTATTCTTAGGAAGAAATAACAAAAAAGGTTAGTCCTCAAATGTGTCCAATCATTCTTATTGTTGTTGGCTTCCCAGATTCCACTCTGATTGTGACGTATTCTATAGTTGTTTTTGGCCGGCGAATTTCTATGTCTTCTCGGTCTTCGACGGGGATCTCCTTTGCTTCGTTCACTCTAATCCAAGCCGTATTAGGACCTTTGTTGAAGATAGGGTCTATGCTTCGCAGTTTACGGTAGGGATAATTCTTCACAAAATTGATAGTTGTTGTGGCTGTCACGGTTACGTCTTCTATGGGATAATCAAGCCCTTCGGGAGTGGTCTCTTGCACATGTTGTAGCAGTTTGGCTTGTGATTCAGAGAGTTCAACCAGGGTTTCTCCAATGTCTATGAGTAGAACAGTCATTAAATCGGGAGGAACCTCTTTCTTCACCTTAGTCTTTTCTAAAACCGATGACAGTTTGGCAGCCATTATTATTCCCTGACTTCACGATGAATCGTGAGGTGGCGCTTTCTTCCCTTACTGTCGACCCATTCCCATGTTTCTACATTAGCCATCGTTGGCGTAAGAGAACCGCTACGTACAGGTCTAAGTCTAGCTGTTGCCAACATTTCAAGAGCAATATTTACGAGTGGCCATCTCCAAATTCCAAGAAAACCAGTGAATCTTAAAGCCCTAACTGGACGCTCAGCCAAAATATTCACCAACAAAGAGTAGGAATCCTTAAAGAATAAACTTTCTGTACCAAGTTTTTCAGCTTCCTACCAAGCTTACGTCATCAACGTAATAAGGATTAGCTGTTGACCCATAGAAGTAGATTTTAACTACTCTTTTTCCTTCCGCTACTAGAGGAAGCAGGTCATGGTAGACCCAGTCATAGGAGGGTTTAGAGTCGATGGTTACTTGGGTATAAGTGTCGTCGGAGTAGTAAATCCTAGCGTAACCGTAGGGAGGACCATGTGGTGCAAGGGTCCAGAAACCAAAGGAAGTTATGCATGCTTGATGTATATTCACGTCTTGTTGTAGTTCACCTGAGTATATGAAACAAGACTTGCTGCCGGAATGGGCATACGCGTCTGTTACCGCAACAGCACCTGTTGCCGACCAGCCTGTTAGGTCTCCTGTTTCGAATCCGCCGTTAGTTATTTGTTCGCCGCTTGGACAAGCCACAAGGTTAAGGGTTAAAGTTCCTCCACAGGTCACTTCCAACTCGGTTTCCTCAGCACTGGGGTCAGCAGCTTCAATATTTCCGGAAGTCGACCAGCTACTGAATATACCTCCATTTCCTGATGCCCATGTCAAATCGTGTATTCCAGGGTCAAGGGTAGCTACGTCTCCATCTTTGTAATTTACTCCGTCAATCACAACCATGTGGGTAGCATTGGGAGTACTATTTTCTTGAACGACAATTTGAACGTTACAACCAAGAACACTTGAACTGAGCCCAATGGTCACCATACCCTTTCCTTTACTGGCTTCGGAGAAGCTGCTCTTAAGAGGCATTTTAATCAAACCTCGTAAAGAAGGGTTCTTTCCGATGCGCTTAAGACCTTACTGAAGAGGTAGAATTCGTCAATGATTCCCTTAAATCGATAAACAGCAGATGAGTATGCATTTGCGCCTATACGTGCCCTCGTTATAGAGTATGGTATTGTGACTGTTTGGCTTTTACTTGACACTTGCACGTTGTCAATGCACATTATTAAATTAGTTCCATCCCATGTGACAATTACGTGATGCCATGAATCGTCTAAGACGCTTGAAGGACTTTGCACAATAATGTTTGGTCCAGGCACCCATAGCACAAAATACAATATTCCAGTAGCTTTTTCTAAAATGAGCCATACACCGTCATCAAGACCTTCATAACCATAAAGAACAGAATCTTGTAATTGTGTGGATGAGGCATTAAACCAAAGAGCTATACTAAATGTTTGCAATCGAAAATCTGTGCCACAATTGGTCTCGATATAACTACCTGATAGTCCGTTGAATTGTAGAGCTTTCCCTACTTTCCCTGTAACCCAAGAAACTCTAGCAGGGTTAGCCATCGTCCAAGTGTAATCATTACTAGCTTTGTCGCCAGAGCCTTCTTCGAAGCCCAAGAAACTTAAAAGAGCCGGGTCACCTAGTAGGGGGTGAACAATGGGTAACCCAAGATATTTCAAGACATGCCGCATTCGACCACGTAAAGGCTCTCCGAGAGGCACATCATCTTCCCGCTTTCCATTTCTCTATTGTTAAGCCGTAGTTCCTTGAAGCAATTGTGGTGTCAAATACGTCAACTACTCCGTCGCCGTTGAGGTCGCAGTCGGGGTTCCAGTTGGGAGCTCCAGGCCTAGAACCAAACGCGGCTTTCAGTAATGCTATGTCCCGATCATCTATGATGCCGTCTCTGTTGACATCACCCAGTTTATGGAAAGCCTCATAGTCAGCGGGCGTTATAAGTAATAGTGGTTTTGGCACGGGTACCGGTGGTGGTGCGGCAACAGACTTCCAGGCTATTAGCTTGGCTGATTTCCCACTTTGAGCAGAGTTGCCGATATAGATTGTTTTGATTTGGCACCAGTCGATTAAGAGTGTTTGTGGGTAGGTTAGAGCAGTAATGTTAATCTTGTGATGGTCGTCCTTTTCATTTAGGTAAATGTCAAAAGAGCCATCGCAACGGAAAATTGTGAGGGCGATTCCGCTGAGGGTTGAAAACTCTTGAATTGTAGCTGCTGTCGACCGGTCTACTCCCAAATCTATGGTTTCTACGTAGAGGTCTTCCGCAAATAGTAAAGAACCATGCTCCCTTAGTCCATGCGCGATAACAGATATGTAGTCGCGGGGTGCAGGGGCAGGAGGAACTCCAGGGATGCGGATGGTTGGTGGGACACCTGCTGCGGGTATCCTAAGCTGTTCTAGTGCGGCGCGTATGGCCCTGAGTTCTGCAAGCATTTCACGGTAAGGATGAGGGATTCTCTCATTTAGTAAAGCTTCTTCTTTCACTTTTTTCAGTTGCTGAAGTGCCATTGTTTAGCGCCCAATTTAGAGTTCATCGTCGTAATAGATTATTGTTGTGGGTAGTGTTCCTGCTGATGCTGTTCCTGCTATGTTTGTTCCACCTTCTAAAACCAATATTGGATCTTCTAGGCTGTAGTTGGAGTCTACGGGTAGCCAAACATTCCCTGTTGCTGGGATTTGAACGCTCTTGAATATGCTCTCGTAGGCTGCAGCTTCAGTCTTCTTCTCAAAAGTTATTGTGCGAGCTGTTCCATCTCCGCTTATTAGTATCCCTAAAATGTTTCGCTTTATCCTTTCGGAAATAGCGGCAGCAAAGTAGTCAGCTCTGGTGCCTGTAATGTCTTTCTGAACGTATTTGAGTCTCTCTCTAATCTGGTCTTTTGTGAGAGCCATTTTAACCAACCTCCAAGCCTGCAGCCGCATCTAGGCTTAGCGGAGATGCTTTCCAATCTTCGATGAGCGTTGTGCCTAAGCTTAGGGGTACGCCGGTGAATCCTACTGTGAAGAAGGCTGATGGAACATGGCGCAGGGCGATGTCGCGGATTATGCGGTTGTGTGGTCCAACTCCTACGAGGATTGGAGTGAATATTTGGAGGTGGTAGAGGGCGAAGAGTATGTTGGCTACAGGGTTGTGTGCCCTGTCATCCTTGTTGTAGAATTCGTGTCCAATATGGGTTTTTGGCGGGATCACGTATTCCATGAAGTCTGTTGGTTGGTCGTATGGAGATTCAACTCCACTGTAGTAGGCTGCTAAGTCACCGCTGCTTGGTCGAATTGGATCCAATTCTGGGAATTTTCCCGGAATGTCGTGGCCTTCAGGGATGCGCGGATACACGAGGATTTGGTGGGGTTTCCATCCTATGGCGCCATGAAGTAGCCAAGGATATCCATCGTCTGTGGTTTTGTCCAGGTAGATTATGTCCACTTTGGTGTTTCGTGAGTCTCTGAGCCATAGTTCAGCTTGCGCCGAGGTAGCGGCTATGTCGACGGTAGTGCCGGCAGAGTCAATTAGGCTGTAGGGTTTATAGTTGCAGATCCTTCGGCGAACAACTCGAGCAAAAATGAAGCCTTCGTCAAATTCTAGAGCCATGAGCATGTTGTTGAGCAAAAACTTCTCTACGATAGGAACGATTCCTTTTTCTGGCATGCGATCACCTTTTCTCTTCTGAACTAGAAGTTATCACTAGAACTTAATAACATTTTCTTAGGATTCCGGTTTTACGAATTTCTCGTAGAGTGTCAACATTTCCATACGGAGCTTCTTTCTCGCCTCAAGGGCCTTCAATTGTTCGACTATCATATCGTTAGCAACATCGCCAATTTCGATTTCCTTTGTTTCCTCTGCGAGATCTGAGTCCCAAACCGCAAAAGTGCTACCGTCAGGTCTCCTAATGTTCTTCATCTTAAAGCGTTTCATTTCCTCTTCAGAGAAGCTAAGGTTGCTTTGAAGGTCTCTAATTATCTTAAGTGTAACGACGTTACCCTCAAATGGCAGAATATTCAGCAGTGCAATTCGTTCCACAACAGTGAGTTTATATTTCATGCAGTCTGCTAGGAAATGAGCCTTTAAAAAACTTACTATAAAAAAAGAGGGGTTGAGTTGGATGTTAAGCTTCGCTTACTCTTCTGGTGGCTTGTACCTTAACGGAATATTGAGTCCTCTGGACCTCATCTCGTTGTATTGGTCGACAGTGATCGTTTGACCGGCTAACACTTTATTTCTTAGTGCTGCGCCGACTAGGTCTCTTTCTCTAGGACTTTTTGGCACTCTTGCAAGCAGGTCTTCGATTGTGAAACCCTGAAATACTTTCACTATCTCAGCGTTGATGTTGTCGTATTCAGGCGGGTTATAGTCATTTTCTGGACCCGATGTCAGGTCTGGCTTTGCCTTAAATAACTCCGCAAGTTTTTCTTCAATTTCTTCAGACATTTCAATCATCCTCTTATGCCGAGGTTGTTATCGCCGTCCAAGTAGTACCACCGTCTGTGTTGATGTAAGCTCTGTTAGTTGTGCCGGAGCCATTCGTTCTCAAATACAGTGAGCCCTGCGGTGCAGACATCGTTGGGGCTCCTGCACCTGAGAGGATCTCAATGTTGGCCATGCCAAGTCTTATGTCTGCCTCGCTTGGCGTAAGCGGGTATGTTCCATCTCCACCTTGCATGTCAATGCCGTACTTTACCACTTGTCCGCTTGTGCTCTTCATCATTATGCCCGCTGAGTAAGTTGCTCCGGAAAGCAATTGAAACTCCATGTCTATTCCGAAAAGGCTGGTGATTGTGTCTCCTGCGCCAGTTTCTACTTTGATGCGTAGACCAGAAAACTCTGTTATTGTGCAGCCGCCTTTGGTGTAATGCTCAATTTCTAGCGACCTCATTGTTCCAATATTAACGCTTGCTGCGACTCTTCCCTCAATGTTTAGCACCCTGATCGTTCCGGTTGCGGTGAGCCTATTATCTCCTCTAAGTCGCATACCTTTTGTGGTGCCGAGCGCGGATAGTAACTCATTGCGGAAGTCAAGGTCTATAACTTCACCGTCAGCAGTGAAGCGCATAGGGCTGTCTCGAGTTTCGACCTCAAGCTTTCCATCCACTCTTAATAGGCCAACTCTAATTGCTCGTCTTACTAGGGTTCCCATACTTTCACCACATAAACATGGTAACCGATTTTACGGTTTTGACCATTCATAGAGGCTATATGGTCATGTCATGTTGTCTATGTCGTCAGTATTACGTCAGCGGTTACGCCTGCCGCGGCGGATAGGTTCGCGGGGTCAACGTATTCTCTGAGAATGTTCTCGGGGACGAAGCTTGCGCCAATGAAGTATGGATATGAGGTTCCGGTTGCTCTCTGGAAGATTTTGCCTAGGACAGTTGTGCCGTATTTGAAGATGAATGCAATGTCCAGCTCCTTAACTCCATAATCACTGAGGAGTATGGGTCTTTTAACTAGAATTCCAGGCTTGGGCTTGCCATCAACAGTGAGCTGTATGGACTCCATTTTTGGGTCAAGCTCATAGTCTCCTATGGCTACGACCACGTGAACCGCGTTCTTGCCGATTTTCAGGGCGTTTCCTGTGGTTCCACCCATCATGGTTGTGCCGCTGTGGAGCCAGTTCTGCAGGGATCCTCCTGTGACAGAGGGGTTGCTTTCCCAGTCGTCGCCTATGCCAAAGAAACCAGCTCTTGGTTCAACCATGCCAAATTTGCCGGCTTCTGGTCGTTCACCGTCAAACCTCTTTGAGAATTGTTTGGTGGCGACCATGGCGCCCATTAGTATCTCTGCGCGGTGGCGGTTAAGAATGTCAACGACCTCTCTGTATTTTTCGTTCAAGACGAACTGTCGTTCAAAGCTTCTTCCAAACTTGTCCAGCTCTTCGTCCTTAAGTAGCTCGTATTCTAGGCCCAGTGCTTTTGCTGTTGCTTCCGCGTCTGCCATATCGCTTTTTAGTTGATCAAGACTTATTGGCATTTGAATTCTCTCCGAAAACGTTATCTTAAGAAGAAAGGAAAAAGGTAATTGGCAATTTTGCCTAACATAGTTGGATGAGTAAGTGGATCGATGCCCAAGATGCGGTTATGAGGTACCAAAAGGAAAAAAAACAGTGATTAGAATCTGGGCAGCCAAACCAATTGAAAAAGATTGGGAGGATTGGGCTAAAAATTTCGATACTAAGGAGCTTGCTTTTAATGAACTTCTCAGAAAGGCTAGGCTATACGATAGAGAACATGAAAGAAGTCGTTTGGCAGTTGAGGCTCCCACTAAACCTTAGAAGCTAAGCTTCTATGGCTATCTTACGTCGCTGGAACTTAAGTGCACCCGTATCTTTTTCGACGGCTACTTTTTCTCCGATGCTGGTAGAGGATCCGAGAAGGCCTCCGCCGCCTCTGATTTTCTCGATGCGTGCTTTAGCTGTTGCCATAATGCCTTTTTCTCTAATTTCTGTGACGAGTGGACCCTTGGCGAGTTCAAGTTTCCCTAGAAGAGGACTGTGTCCTGAGGAGCTGGAGCCTCCGCCGCGTATCTCTTCTATTCGTGTGCGTACTTTGGTTCTGATCTCTTCCGCCTTTGCCCTGACGGTTTCACCCATTGGCATTGCCATTACACCCATCTCCTCGTGATGTCTGCTTGGGTGTTGACGAAGCTCACGGCTCCATCTCCAGCGTGCTCAACTAGGTTTGTGACAGCTTTAACGGGCTGCAGTGCGATTAATTTTTCGGCGCTTGCCACTAGGGTGTCTAAGGGCTTTGTCACGAGAACGGGAATAGCGTTAATTCGGTCTCTCACGTTCGTCTTCAATTTAGTTGCAATTTCGGGCATACAAACACCACTAGTCTTAAATCAACCATTCTACTTAAAAAACTTATTGTGAGATCATGCCTGAACTTGACCTTAGAGGCTTTGTTTATGTGCTTCCAGTGAAGGCAGAGATCACGGTTATTGATTCAGCTTTCCATGCTAAAGGAGACGTAAACTGGGACGGCTACATAGACGCTACAGATCTAGACCTTCTGAAGGCTGCTTACGATTCTAAGCCGGGTGACCCCAACTGGAACCCCGACTGCGACCTGAACGGAGACGGAGTAGTCAATATCATGGACACGGTCGTTTGTAGCAAAAATCAGGGTTCTTTGGCGCCCAAGCATGTCACTCCAGCAAAAGTGTCTGTTGCAAGTGGTAAATGTGTGTTAATTGGGATGTTTAGGGGTCAGAGGCTTACGAGGGAGCTTGTGGCTGGAACTAGAGTTGCCTTTATTTTCACTGCTCTAGGGCTGTGGGGAAGAGTCGTCATAATACCATTCTAGAGTCTACTTCCAACCGCAATGTAGTAGCAGGTTGTTTTTCCATAGCTTTGGAACTCAAAGCCAGTTGAGGTTACGTTGCGGATGTGGATTGGAGTAATTATCATTGTTGAGGGTAAACCCCAAGCCGCATAAAGTGAAGGAATGAGGTTGGCAAGTCCCTGGTTCACGCTATCCTCGGTTTTCGTTCTCAAATCACTTATAGAGGTATTCGTGCCCTCAAAAGAGTCCTTCGTTTTAGCAAACCCTTGGTTTATACGTCCGATGGCATCGTTGATTCTGCCCTGAACACGATACAGAGACGCGACTACACTATTAACCGGTTTACAAATTTGGTCCCGTACCCAATCTATGTCGCTCACAAGGTATGGAAAACTCTCGTTTACGTAGGGGATTACGGTAACGGGAATGTCAACGGGAACAGGTGTTTGAACTTTTATTTTTGGGGCAGACACGCTGGGAATAGCTCCTACTCTGCCTTCAGCCACAGCGGCAACGGAAGGTTCAGACACACCTCTAGGAAAGGTAACCCGATACCACAATCCCGCAGTTTCTCCATACACTTTTCCCCTAACCATTACGGGGACCTTTCCAAGAAATTCAGGAAATTCTATTGCTGCACTACTGATGATTCGAGCCATGGCGGGAACTTCGTTTATCACTGGTGTTTCTATCTTCAAACGTTTTTTGAGTGGAGAAAATCGCTCAACGAGAAGAGACCTTAAGGTCATTTTAATCCCAAACAATAATCAACAGTCTTTTTTAATAAGGCTTGCCGAGGAAA
>Ga0315308_1000424_pt1 | contig 23581 bp, 24 predicted proteins | sample TDP3_MG_FD_203078 | JGI IMG/M metagenome (GOLD analysis project Ga0315308, IMG submission 203078) | Freshwater sediment microbial communities from Lake Towuti, South Sulawesi, Indonesia - TDP3 | ecosystem: Environmental > Aquatic > Freshwater > Lake > Sediment | place: Indonesia: South Sulawesi... | reverse complement strand
GAATGTCCCATTGGTGCTCTCGAGGTCACGGACAAAAAAGCGGTTGTTCTTGAAAAAAATAAGGCAGTGTTTACGGGAGATGTCCTGCCTGGGGATCCTTATGTCCACATCGCTGCCCCGTCCTATCTCCATATAATCCCGTGCCAATTCATATCGCACCCCTGCTTCCTTTCCCTCCAGGACGACCAGGACTGCGCGGATGTTCTGGGGCAGGTTCTCTTTGCTGGTGGTCTTTCGGATGATGGCAGTCTTATCGTCTTTTGGCATATATGCCATTATCTACCGCTCAGGCTCACTCTTTCAAGCAGAAGGCTTGGCGCACCCCAGGGCCCGTAGAAACGATGATCGCTTCCCACGCATTTCACACCCCGGAACAGTTCAAAGAGGTTTCCTGACACGGCCATTCCCCTGACAGGAATGCTCAGCTTCCCTCTTATTATTCGTCTACCGGTGACACCGAGTGAGAAGTCCCCTGATACAGGATCGGCGGTATGAACACCAACGAGCTCAGTGACATATATGCCGGACCAGGCTTCCCTGAGCATGTCTTCCAAAGAGCGGGCGCCGGGCTCAATGGAAAAGTTGGAGGCGCCGACCCCAGGGGGGAGTTTCATGCTTGTCCTCGAGGAGTTGCCCGTTGAGGATGTTTTCGCTTTTCTGGCATAGAATGTGTCGTATAGGAATCCGAGCAGCTTTCCCTCCTTAATGAGCTCTGTCCTCCCTCTTTTGACCCCCTCGCCGTCAAATGGGAAGCAGGCTACTCCCTTCTCATTGAGGCCGTTATCGGAGATCGTCATGATTTTGGAAAATACCTGCGCGCCCGTTTTTCCCCTGAGGAACGACCTCCTCTTTTGGACAGACTCTGATGATAGGGAGGGTGAGAGGATAGAGAGAAGTTCTGCTGCGGTCTCCCTGTCAAAGACAGCAGGGCAGGAGAGGCTTTTGATCCTACTGGCGCCGAGGGACGAAACGGCCTTCATTGCTGCTGTTTGGCCGATCTTCTCCGGATTCAGATCGGCAAGAAAATGAGAGAAATCCGATTCCCATCCCATCTGGGAATCACCCCTTTCCTCGGCGATAGCCATCACGGAAAGGCTGACAATTGTGGAACTGCCGGTTCTCCGGAGGCCAAGGGAGTTCGTCACCGAGGCATCCATAATGTATTCAGAATAGGTCGCCTTCCTGACCCTTTTCACCCTTCGCGAGAAAGAGCGGGTGGAATCTTCAAGGGCCCTGATAATATTCACCTTTTTCTGCCTTGGGATGTTTTCAATGGAGTGGTCATAGATCCTCAGGGTCGGTGTCAGGCCATTTTCGCCTGGGAATCCATACGCAGGATCAGGGTCGGTTCCTCTGGCGCCCTGAAGGGCATTGTCCACCATTGTCCTCAGGGAGTCGGGGTTGAGTCTAAAGCTGTATGAGAATCCGAGCCTATTGTTGTGGATGGTGCGAAGGCAGGCACCCATGCTGCGCGCCTGCTTAAGGGTCTCGAGCCGGCTGTCTTTCACCTCTATGGAGAGCGTGGATGTTTTGAGTAGAAATGCCTCAAATGAATCCGCTCTTCCCCCTATGATCGCTTCTATCCTGTCGTTCATCTGTTCTATGTCCATCATTGGCTTTTGTCCGTTTCGCTTAGCTCCCGCATAAGAGCAATTTCGCCGCAGTCTGGAAACTCCGGACACTTGATGCAATCTCCCCATATTTTCTGCGGAAGGATGGTCTTTTCTACAACCATGAAGCCGAGATGGGAGAAAAATTCAGGTTTGTATGTCAGGCAGAAGAGCTTGGCAATCCCATAGTTCTTTGCCTCAGTGACGCATGACTCCACCAGCCTTGATCCGATCCCCTTTCCCTGCTGCTCTTCCCGGACTGCGAGGCTGCGGATCTCAGCCATGTTCTCCCAGCAGAAATGGAGTGCGCAGACTCCATAGATGGGAAATCCATCGTCCTCCTGAAAGACAAAGTAATCCCTTAGATACTCGTATATCTCCACGAGTGAGCGGGGAAGCATCTCCCCCCGTCTGGCGAAGGTCTCAATGAGCCTGTGTATCTCCTTCACATCTTCCATTCTGGCTTTTCTGATCATCAGTGTGCACTGTTGAGCATTTCTTTTGCATGCTCCCTTGTTTTTCCTGTGATCTTCATTCCGGCAAGCATCCTGGCTATCTCACCAACCCTTTCTTCCTCTGTAAGCTTCTTGATCCCTGCGAGCGTCCTTTTTCCTATTACATCCTTAGTTACCTTGAAGTGAGCATCGGCGTAAACAGCGATCTGAGGAAGGTGCGTGACGCATAAAACCTGATGCGATGTAGAAACCTCCTTGAGCTTTCTTCCCACAACCTCTGCGGTTGCCCCGCCTATGCCTGAGTCAACTTCATCAAAAATCATTATTGGAATGCCCCCTGACCCGGGAGGCTCCTTCTCTGATGGCTTCCCGGCAAGGACTGTCTTCAGGGCGAGCATAATCCTGGATAGCTCTCCTCCTGATGCGATCCTGGTGAGGGGCTTTGGTTCTTCTCCCACATTGGGAGAGATGAGGAACTCTGCCCGGTCTATCCCCTTTGGATCGACCGGGAGCCCTTGAACCTCCATGCCGGGGCCCGGGATTGGAAGGGTTGAGAGATCTATCTTAAACACTGTTTTCTTCATGCCGAGGGTGGCAAGCTCTTCCTCCACGCTCTTCGTGAGACGCTTGGCAGCATCCCCCCTTTTTCCGGAGAGTTTCTTTGCATATGAGAGATATGCCTCTCCGGATTCTTTCAGTAGCTTTTCACATTCAGCAATCCTCTCAGTATTGGTTTCCATATCCTTGAGTTCTTTCAGCACCCTTTCGTTGAATTTCCTGACCTCCTCTGCTGTCCCTCCATATTTCTTCTTTAGCCGTGAGAGTAGCTCAAGACGCGATTCTATTGCCTCAAGCTTCCCGGGATCGAAGGAGATCTTCCCAGCGTAGTCCCTGAGTGAGAGTCCTACCTCCTCGGCCTCGACCAGAGAAGATGAGAGGCTTTCATGCAAAGGAGAACAGCTCGGGTCAATTTTTTTAAGCTCTTCAAGGCTCTTTAAGACCGATGACAGGATTTCAGAGACCGATCCCTCTCTGGCATAAAGGGCATCATGGCCTTGTTGGGCAAGGCTGTGGAGTTTTTCTGCATTGAGAAGGATTTGTCTTTCGGATCTTAATTCTTCCTCCTCTCCTTCTTTAAGATGCGCTGAGGCGATCTCCTCTGCCTGAAACTTCAGAAGCTCCTCCATCTGTGCCCTCTGCTTCTCCCTTTCATTCAGCAGCCCCAGTTCCCGGACAGTATTGAGAAATGTCTGTGCCCTCTCTACCACCTCTGCCCTGAGTGCCTCAAGGTTTCCGGCCTGATCCAGTATATCAAGGTGTGTTTCCTGCCTGAGGAGCGTCTGGTGTTCGTGCTGACCGTGGATATCAACGAGGTAATCGCCGATCTCCGAGAGAAGGGACAGTGTAACAAGGCTTCCGTTAATGTATGCCCGTCCCTTTCCCGATATCGGAATGCTCCTTTTGAGGATGAGATCGCTTCCTTTGTCTTTCAAGGGGCGGAGTGCTTCTGCATTTGGGTCCAAAGAGAACATTCCCTCAATAATGGCTTCATCGCTTCCTGAACGCACAACATCAGTGTCTGCTCTTCCGCCCAGGAGAAGCTCCACTGCATCCACAATAATAGATTTTCCCGCGCCGGTTTCTCCTGTAAGGATATTGAGGCCCTTGTGGAATGAGACCTCAAGAGATTCAATTATGGCAAAGTTTCCGATCCTCAGCTCGGCGAGCATTTCCTAAGCCTGTCCCCAGGCAAGCTTCTCTCTGAGGAGCCTGTAGTAGCTCCTTTCAAGGGTTCTGATAAGACGGACAGTGTCCTTTCCCTGCCTTACCACCATATAATCCCCTATTTCCAACGGATGCCCTTTTTGTCCGTCAAGGGTCAGATAGACATTCCCATCTTTTTTTATAACAGTGACCTTGACGATTGAAGCTTCAGGAATGACAAGCGGCCTTATGGTCAGGGTATGGGGGCATATTGGTGTGATAATAATGCAGCCTAACGAGGGCGTTACAATGGGTCCTCCTGCAGACAGGGAGTATGCCGTTGAGCCTGTTGGTGTGGCGAGGATAAGGCCATCGGCCCTGAATGTCTCCAGGAACTCATTGTTGACCTCGACCCTGATCTGGATGATCCTGGCAAGCGCGCCCTTTGTGATTACGGCATCATTGAGGACGGTGTGCTCTCCTATCCTGGAGTTTTTCCTGAAGACCGATGCCTGAAGCGTTGTTCTCTCTTCTACATAGAATTCTCCCGAGAGGATCCTGGGCATGACACTCATAAGCTCGTTCATGCTCACTGCAGTCAGGAATCCCAGCCCGCCTATGTTAACCCCAAGAATTGGGATTTTGCGTCCCTTGACGAGACGGGACGCTGAGAGCATGGTTCCATCCCCTCCGAGCACTACCATCAGGTCTATGAGATGGGGTATCTTCCCCCTTTCATATCCCTTTCGTCTTCCCAGGGCGCGCGCCGCGCTTCTTTCCATGACTGGCTCTATCCCCCTTTTTGAAAGCCAGGCAGAGAGCTTTCCTGCCCCAACGAGGGCCTCCTTCACCCCGCTCTTTACAATGATCCCTATCCGTTTCATCAGAGAATCACTTTATCACGGGTGAAAAATGAACTCCAGAAATAGCATTATGATAAGCCCTCCAGCTACACCGATTGTAGCTTCCTTTTCATTCTTATGGCTATAGCTTTCCGGGATCAGGTGAAGAAAAGTGACATACATCATGGCCCCGCCGGCAAAGCTGAGTGCATATGGGAGAAGGGATTTTAATAAGGAGACGAGAAGGATGCCGATGAGTCCGGCCACAGGCTCTGCAAGGCCAGAGGCCAGGGTAATGAAAAAAGTTTTTATCCTGCTTGTCCCTCCTAACCATATGGGAAGGGCGACGGCAAGGCCTTCAGGGATGTTCTGTATTGCGATTCCTACGGCCAGGGCAAGGCCATGTCCGGGTGGAAGGGAGTAATATCCAACCCCGCTTGAAAAGCCCTCTGGGAAGTTATGAATGGTGATCGCTGTTGCTACCAGGATGCCCCTGCGGAGCGTTGGGGTCAGGGCATTCCTGCTGAAGTGAGGCTCAAGGTGAGGAAGAGAGCTTTCCAGGACAAGCATGAAGAGGACGCCGAGCGTTAATCCTATTGAGACCTGATAGAGGTGCCCTGCATTCAAGGCCGGAGAGATCAATGAAAGAGCAGATGCGGAGATCATAATGCCGGCTGACATTCCGAGGAGACCATCATATATCCTGTGAGGGATCCTTTTGAATACAAATAGGGGAAGGGAGCCGAGGCATGTTGCAGAGCCTGCAAAGGCGCTGGCTAAAAATGCTCCGATCATATCAGGAATTCTTCATATCATAAGTGCATGCTATTCACAATATATGATGGCAGTGCGATAGCCTTGAATGCAGTCCTAAAGGAGATAAGAACTATTAGGGATGTCGAAGGCATTCATCGTGGTTGTCTACATTCCTTAGAATGATCTCTGACCGTTGTTTTCCATACTCCCATGTGAAGCGATATTGTTTGTTGATATAGGCTTCAAAGATCTTACCTCCGAAACTGCCGGTTGCGTTCTTTACTTCATGGGTTCTTAGAGAAGGATGCCGAGGATTATGTTCCAGAAGGAGGATTTGTTTGTGAAGTTGTTGGTACACTTCCTCTGTCAGGCGTTCAGCCCGGGACAGAAAGTGGTCTGTAGGAACCAATGTAAATGGCATACATTATTTCTTCTTTCGTCTTTTAGCAAGTTCATTCAACAGCGCCTTGCCGCTTGGGAAGCGCGTCAGCCGTCCCTCAGCAATATCTTTTGATGCTGCCTTTTCACCTTTCTGCCAGCGTGGTGTCCAGAAATAGGCCTGAGATACAGGAACAGTTATGTGTGGGGTAAGAACAATTGAACCATCTTCCCTCTGTTCGCACTCGAACATTGTGATATTGTCAGGAATGAACTCCCGCGGAATTGTGATCTGGTTTCGTTTGCCTAAAAGAACCTGCTTTGTGTGAGCCGACATAATTTTCCTCCTTTATTATTACCAATTTACATAATATCAGTATTGCTGTCAAGCTGATTTTCCGTATTATTGAAGCAGTAATGGGTGAAGGATAAGAGTAATTGGCGTAGGTGTCTCTTTTTTAACATTTGACCTTTATAATATAAATAGTTACCATTTACTGGAATCAAGGAGGTGGCGCATGGCAACAGGTGGATATATTGTTCTTGGCATAATTGTCATTTTGATCCTGTGGATTGTCTTAACTTACAACAGGCTCATCAGTCTCAAGAATCAGGTCCTCAACGGATGGAAGCAGATAGATGTTCAACTCAAGCGCAGGCACGACCTCATTCCCAACCTCGTTTCTACGGTGAAGGGAGCCATGGATTTTGAACGAGGCACCCTGGAAAAGGTCATGGAAGCAAGGGCAAAAGCAATGGGAGCCAAGGGTGTGGCTGATGCAGCACAGAAGGAAGGGGAGCTGTCCCAGGTCCTTGGCAGGTTTTTTGCCGTAATGGAAAATTATCCTCAATTGAGATCCAACGAGAATATTTCGCAGCTTCAGGAAGAGCTCACATCTACGGAGAACCGCATCGGATTCGCGAGGCAGTTCTATAACGATATAGCAACCCAATTCAACATAGCCCAGCAGGTCTTCCCCTCTTCAATCATTGCGGGCATGGCAGGGTTTCAGGCCGCCGAGCTTTTTGAGATCCAGGCTGCAGCAGAGAGGGAGGTTCCCAGGGTTGATCTTTCTATGCAGCAATGATCCGGCATGAACATCTATGAGCAGCAGAAGAGCAACCAGCGGAAGACCTGGATTATCCTTGTTGTCTTCATACTGTTTTTTCTATTTCTGGGTTATGGATTTGATGCCCTGTATTTCGGATTCAATCCAGCCAGCCTCCTGACACCAAGCCCTCAATTCCCATTTGCGACATTGTTTGCCCTGGGGTTTTCAGGTTTCACCTCGTGGCTGGGGTTTTCTTCCGGAGACAAGGCTGTCCTGGCCTCAGCCCATGCTGTTCCAGCCAATCCCGGGGATCTGAAGGAAAAACAGGCAGAGAACATTGTTGCTGAGATGGCAATCGCTGCTGGCCTGCCTCCGCCGAAGCTCTATATTATCCAGGACCAAGATCCAAACGCCTTTGCCACCGGAACCAACCCTGAGCATTCAAGCATTGCTGTTACACAGGGGCTGTTGGATGTTCTGAACCGGGAAGAGCTGCAAGGAGTAATTGCCCACGAGATGAGCCATATCAGGAACTACGATACCCAGATGATGACGATTGTTGCCGCCCTTGTTGGTGGAGTTGCCCTGCTTGCCGACTGGGCCAGGAGGGGAATGAGGTTTGTTACTCCAAGAGGACGCGGGAGGCAAAAGGGCGCGGCACCCGTAATATTCCTCATTGTTTGGATGACGGCTGTGCTCCTTGCCCCAATCCTTTCACAATTGCTGGCAATGGCAGTCTCCAGGAAAAGGGAATACCTGGCCGATGCCTCAGGAGCAGAGTTAACGCGGAATCCAATGGCCCTTGCCCAGGCTTTGAAGAAGATAGAGTTCTCTGCAGCGCCGACTGCCAGTATCAGCAGGGGGACCGCTCACCTCTGCATCTGCGACCCACTTGGCAGGAAGATGGGGTTGAAGGAGGGATTCCTGGCCGACCTCCTGGCTACACATCCGCCTATGGTTAAGAGGATCAGTGCCTTGAGAGAAATGGCCTTTGCCGGGGCGCGTGAAGGGAGTGTGTGAGGCGCAGCTTACTACTCTTTGATCTGGATGGGACCCTTCTCCTGACCGGAGGGGCAGGGACGCGTTCCTTTGAGAGGTCATTCCTTAAACATTATGGGGTCACTATTAACACGCAGGGGGTAAGGATGGATGGGAAGACCGATCCTGCAATAGCCAGGGAGCTACTTTCACTTTATGGCCTTCCCTCAGATGACCCTGCCGTGGAGAAGATACTCTCAGGATATGTGGAGGCACTTGAGTCCGAGGTGGCAGCATCACCAGGCTACCATGTCCTGCAGGACGTTGAAGAGGCGCTCAAGGAGCTTTCCCAACGAAAAGATGTCGTAATTGGTTTGGCCACAGGCAACCTTGAAGCAGGAGCGAGGATCAAGCTGGAGAGGGGCAATCTCAACCAATTTTTCCCCTTTGGGGGGTTCGGGTCTGATTCGGAGGACAGGACTGAGATCGTCCGGATCGCCGTGAGGCGTGGAAAAGAGTATGCCAAGGAAGACTTCGGACCTGCGGATATTGTTGTAATAGGGGATACTCCCAGGGATGTTGATGCTGGAAAGGCAGCGGGCGTTAAGGTCCTTGCTGTGGCCAGCGGGTCATTCGATCTGGAAGCCCTCAGGGCATGCTTCCCTGATGCTGTCGTCAAGAGCCTGTCCAATCCCTCGGACTGGCTGACTTCTCTCTTCGGAAAATAAAAGGAGGAGTTGTTTCCTGTTAAACGGCCTCCACGATAGTGGCGATGCCCATGCCTCCACCGATGCACATGGTTATAAGGGCTCTTTTGGCCTTTCTTCTCCTCAGCTCATGCAGTAATGTTGTCATGATTCTGGCGCCGCTGGCACCCAGAGGATGTCCGATGGCAATGGCTCCGCCGTTCACATTGAGCCTATCCATAGGGATTTCCAGCATCTTTGCATTGTAGAGCGCTACGGCAGCAAATGCCTCGTTGACCTCAATGAGATCCATGTCTTCTATTTTTAATCCAGCCCTCTTGAGTGCCTTTCTTGTCGCAAAGGTTGGGCCAATCCCCATCTCATAAGAATTGACCCCTGCAACAGCCATGCTCACGATCCTGGCATAGGGCTTAAGCTTATATTGATCTGCCTTCTTTGCACTCATGACGATTGTTACGGCAGCGCCATCGTTTATAGGGCATGAGTTGCCAGCAGTGATCACAGCCGGCTTGTTGGGATCAAAGGATGAGACGATGGACGGGAGTGTGGAAACCTTCTCGTATGTTGAATCCCGCCTTGGGCAATCATCCTTGTCAACAATGACTGTGCTTCCATCTTCTTTTTTGACCTCAACAGGGACGATCTCTTCCTTGAATTTACCGGCGTCTATGGCAGCGATGGCTTTTTGATGGCTCTTGATAGCATATCTATCCATATCCTCCCGTGAGATGTCATATTTTTCAGCTATATACTGGGCGGTCTGGTGCATGCCGATCGCCTGGGGATCGTTTTTCGTCTTTTCCATAAGGGTTGGATTCATGGCCCTCATTGGATTGAGCCCGCCCATGGGGATCATACTCATGCCCTCAATTCCCCCTGCGATAAATAACTCTCCGCACCCGGTGGCAATGGCCTGGGATGCTATATGGATTGCCTCAAGACTGGATCCACAGAAGCGGTTGATCGTAGCTGACGCAGGGCCCACCATAGGTATGTCAGCAAGCTGGGCAACGGTCCGGGCAACATTGAGCCCCTGTTCTCCTTCGGTCATGGCGCACCCTATGATCGTATCCTCAATCTCATTGGGATCGATGCCGGTCCTCTTTACTATTTCGCGGACAACAAGGGCGCCCAGATCATCGGGCCGGACAGTGATCAGCGAACCCTTATTTGCCCTTCCCATAGGGGTCCTTAGTGCTTCTACAATTACAACATCTTTAAATGCGTTATTTGCCATTGCATATCCTCCTTTCATTTTGATGAAAATCCTTGACTACCCTAAACTTCAATGTTAATAGAGAAATAAATATACTACTGTATGAAAAACTGTCAAGAATAATGGCAAGAGTTCTTATAACAGGAGCTGGGGGCTTTATCGGAACTGCTTGTTTCGATCTCTTCAAGCGCAAGGGCTATGAGATCGTTGCTACCGATGTCCCAGGAGCTGATCTCTCTTTTGCCCAGAAGGCCGGTGCGCGCACAACTTTCATGGACATCTCTGACACGGAAGCGTTAAGGAATATTGTTAAAGGAATAGACATTGTCGTCCATACAGCCGGGGTTTTTGATTTTGGCGCCCAAAAGTCGCTCCTTAAGAATGTGAATATTGATGGTGTTGCAAACATCTGCGAGGCTTGCCTGGGCGCCGGTGTGAAAAGGTTCGTCCAGTTCTCATCTGTGGGGTCATATGGCAGGCCGCGAAGGATCCCGTGCAGGGAGGAGGATCCCAAGAACCCCAGGAATCTCTATGAAAAAAGCAAATGGGAGGGTGAGAAGGTGGCCCTGTCATATCACAAAAAGGGGCTTCCAGTGGCAGTGATAAGGCCCACCCTCGTCTATGGCCCAAGGAGCCAGTATGGCTGGGCCATTCATGTCGCTTTATTCGCGGTTCTCAGGGACATGGGTGTGCAGAGTATGTGGTGGCTCAAGGACGGGCCCCTTGGTCATGCCGTTCATGTTGATGATGTTGCTTTGGCTACACTAATTCTTGCAGAATCTCCTGACGCCCCCGGGCATTCATATAATGTTGCAGACGAAACCCCGATTCCTATGATGGAGTCATTCCGTTTTATTATTGAGACTATAGGGATTAAAATCTCCGGTGAGATGAGAAATCCTAAAATCCTTTTCATGACCATTGCACGAATTCTAAATGTATTAATCTGTAAAGCCATTCCATTCAATCCTTTTTCCTTAATTAACAGGATGATCTTTAAGCACTGGGAGGGGATGGTTAAGCAAAAAGGATTGGTTCGCAACCTCCGGCCTCGAATAGACAAGGATTGGATCGGTTATGGAACAGGGGACCACTGGTATGACATTTCCCGTATCAAGGCGCTTGGTTTCAAACCTATATTTCCTGATTTCAAACAAGGGATGAAAGAGACCATCTCCTGGTACCGTAGGAACAAGTGGATCCCTGAATTATGAGGAATACCCCGGCTGTTATAGGAGTAGGTATGTTAAGGGTCGGGAAGCACCCCGGCAGGAGCCCGTTGGATCTCGCCGTGGAAGCCGGGCTCAAAGCACTCAGGGATGCCAGCGTGGACAGGGACGAGGTTCAAGGTCTCTTCATTACGCCCGAAGGTTTCGCCATCCCGAATTCTCAAATGCTCGCAGCAAGGCTTAACGAGGTTTTTGGGTTCAAGGGCCTCAGGTCCCTCTCCAAGTTCGAGTGCGGCGGTGTCTCAGGAGCGCTGGCGCTCAGGTATGCCGCTGATGACATTATCCTGAAGAAAAACGAGGTATGCCTTGTCCTCGCTTCTGACATGACATTCGGAGAGCCGCCCGAGGATATTGTCCCATTCCTCAGGCAGGCAGCCATGATCCAGGGCGGGCTTTATGGCCCCTACGATGCGCCTTACGGGCTTGGCGCTCCTGTCCCGTATTATGCCATGGCAACCCAGAGATACATGTATGAGAACGGGATCGCTCCAGAGAGCATTGCAGCCCTTCCGGTTCTTCTCAGGAAAAATGCCTCAAAAAACCCGCTGGCGCAGTTCAGGGATGAGATAACAGTGGAGGATGTGCTTTCTTCAAGGATGGTAAGTCCCCCGGTCCATTTGCTCGAGTGCTGCCCAATATCCGACGGCGCTGCAGCCCTTGTCCTTGCATCTCCTAAGAGGGCGAAGAAGGCAAAAAAGCCCCCTATCTGGATCACTGCCATGGGGGAATTTCACGACAGCAGCCATTTCTATCCCAAGGAAGGTCCAATGACTTCATTTCCCTGCGTGATGAAGTCTGCAGAGGAGGCATATGGCCAGGCCAGGATCAAACCCAAAGACATCCAGGTGGCAGAGGTATACGGCGTGTTTGCAGCCACAGAGCTTATGGTTTACGAGGAGCTTGGCTTCTTTAAGAAGGGTCAAGCTGCTGATGCGCTAAAGGAGGGGGCTACTGCAATAGGGGGACAGATCGCTATGAATCCAAGCGGAGGACGCCTTTCGCTCGGTCATCCAGCAACGGCAACACCGCTTCTTGAGGCAGGAGAAATTGTTCTCCAGCTAAGGAAAGAGGCAGGGGAGAGGCAGGTGAGCGGCGCACGGAGGGGTCTTGTTCATGCAGAGCACGGAATGCTCAATGGAAGCATGGTTTTTATCCTCGAGACATGAAGATATGGATATAACACCAATCCTCAACAATATTACGGTCAAGGCTATTCAGGCATATGGTGATGTTGCTTCAAAGAGATTTTATGAGGAGCTGAAGAACCAACGCCTCATGACCACAAGATGCAAAATCTGCCGCAAGACCTTTTTCTATCCAAGGGTGTTCTGTCCGTTCTGTTCATCCCAGGAGCTTGAATGGGTGAGCCTTTCAGGGAAAGGCAAACTCTATGCCTTCACCCAGCAGGAAAAAGCTATGCGCTTTATGAAGCCCGATGTAGTGGGAATTGTAGAGCTTGAGGGTTGTATAGGAAAAATCTTCACGAAGATAGATGCTCCATTTGATGAGCTGACAATCGGGATGGATGTAGAGGTATCGTTCCTCAAGCTTTCTGAAGACCTAACCCTCCATCAGTTCAGGCCAGTAAAGCCCCCTGAGGCCGCTTGAAATATGAAGCTTCCCAGGGAGCACATCGTGATTGCCCTCCTCCATTCTCTCTGTCATGAGAGCCTCAAGGCCCTTGTAAATATTACCAGATCTCATTGGATTATCATCAGTACTTCACCTCCATTTTGGCTATGGAGTTCCGAGAGTAGATCCTATGAAGTATTATTTTTAGGACACTTCCGGAGATTTCCTATTAACCATAGAGGCTTATGAACATATATATTCTTTGTCTGTTGGGTTTTGTTATCAATGCGGGCGCACCCTCCGGGCATTTTCCTCCGATTGTCACACTTTCATTTGCCCAAGGAGAATGTCCAGGGGGAGAAAAGTTTTTGGATGAAGTTAGGAAAGTTTGCCCGAGAATTGAGGAGTTGTTGAAAAAAGCTAAAAAGTTAGAGGAGAAAGGAAAAATTGGACAAGCTGAGTCTATTTATCAAAAGATTATCAGGGATTATTCGAATGCCAGTTATGAAGATAATATTGAGAGCGGGTTCTATGCGGATATCGCAAGGGGACGACTTATAATTACCGGATGCTTAAAAAAGAAGGGAATAGATTACTCTGAGGATTGTCCATTGAAACTTAGTGAAAAAATCTTTTCAGCGATTAAGAAAAAGGAGAAAAATGCATTACTTAGGCTTGCATCATGCGATTTCACTATAGGATATTTGGAAACTGACAATGTATGGTCTATCCCTCCTGAGAAAGTCATATCGATTATGATGGAAGAAGCCGATCAGATCAATTGGAAATTTGACAAGATTGACGCATCCTTAACCGGAGAATACTGGGACCTTGTTCTCTTTGATGTCAACCGTAAATGGGAATATTTATTTTCAATAATAAAACAAAAAGGAAAATGGAAATGGGTAGGATTTAGCACTACAAAAAAAGAGATCTTAGATCGCCTGAGAACTGAACGAAAAGGTGAAGGAGATTAAAATGAGGGGACTTTGGAGTGCACCCCATGCATTGGAGTTTTTTGAGCCCATAATTAAAGCGAGCTGGACGCCTTTGGCTTCTGTAACTACGATCTTTACAAAATCCGGTTGATCCTTTGAGCCAAAATTTTTAGAATTAAGCAGGAAAAATTGAAAGATGGTATCTAAAAAATATTTTATATTTTTGAATATTTTGTTGTTCCTTTGCTGCAGGGAAAAATTCAGCCCTGTGACGATGATTTCCAATGAAGAGCTCGTCACAGTTACTGAGTCTTCCTTTATTTTGACATGGACAACCGATGCACCGGGTTACTCAAAGGTTCTTTACGGCACCTCCCCTGACGCATTGAAGGAATTTAATTGCAAGGAAACTGCAACCATTTATCATTACTGCGAGGTAACAGGTCTTGCTCCGGACACAAACTATTTTTATGTGACAAAGAGCGGGGGCATTATTGGAGAGCATGTTGAGTATTCGCCAGGCAGTTTTAAAACGCTAAAACCACCACAGGGAGAATTCCTTTTCCAGTTTGCAACATTGAATGATGTCCATGTCGGTGAGGACATAGCGGGTTTGATTATTATTTATGGTGAGACCATTAATGAGGGTTTTACATGGCCCGATGAAAACAATCCCTACTGGTTTTTCATGAATAATGCTGCTGTCAAAGAGATAAACCAGAGGGAAGCAGATTTTGTGATTATCAAAGGAGACATTACAAGCGAATACAAGGAGGAGGAATTTGAAAAGGCAAAGGAGATATTTGGCAATTTGGAAATGCCATATCTATTGATAAGGGGCAACCACGACAGGGTTGGGGAAAATCCGGAGGATTACTTTGTCAGTGTATTTGACCTCGGGAACATTTTATTCATGGGAAACAAATATACTTTTGATACCCATGGACATTTTTATATGAGTTTTGATTATAAAGGGTTTCACTTCATATCGCTTGATTCTGTAAATCTTGCAACTGGCAGGGGAGAGATCTGCGATGAACAGTTCACATGGCTGGAAAATGATTTGGCAGCAAATACAGATAAAAAGACATTTGTTTTTCTACACTATGTTCTTGCAAGTGATGAGGGGGATTCTGTAGGTTTTGTAAATCTCTTAAGCGATCAGGAAGACAAAGCAAGGTTAATTGATATTATTTCAAAAAATCCACAGATTCGCGGGGTATTTTCGGGACACAGCCACAGGAGCAAGGTTACGCATTCTGAGCAGATAACTGGAGTGACATTTGTAGAGACCGGCTCGCCAAAGGAATACCCGGGAGGATATGTGATCTACAGGGTTTATTCAGATGGCTTGATTCAGAATTTTTACAGAACATCTTGTGATAATTGCAGGAAATGGACAGAGATAACAAGGGGAGAATATGATTTCATTGGGGGGGGACAGAAGGTCCTGTTCGGAAAGCTTGAGGATAGGAATTTCGTCCTGCTGTTTTGAAGAAGATATTAAGTAGCAGCTATGTAAGGTTTACCTCCCCCTTTGACATTTTTGTCGCTGCTTGCCTTTATCTCGATAAAATGATATTTTTGTCAATATGAAGAGGCGCAAAACCCGGCAGATTTCCATTGGGGGGGTAAAGATCGGGGGAAGTGCGCCTGTTGTTGTCCAAACAATGACTACAACGAATCCGCGAGATGTCCGGGGAACTGTGGATCAGATCCTGAGGGTGGAGAAGGCAGGTGCCGAAATTGTCAGGGTCGCTGTTCCGGACATGAAGGCAGCAGGGATATTGAAGGAAATCAAGAGGAAGATCAATATTCCAATTGTTGCTGACATCCATTACGATTATCGGCTTGCACTAATGGCTCTCGACCAGGGGGTGGATGGAATAAGGATTAATCCAGGGAATATCGGGAAGAAAGAGCGTATTGAGAGTATTGTCAAGGCAGCACGCGAGTTATCAATCCCAATCAGGATCGGTGTGAATGCAGGCTCCCTTGAGGAGGACATCCTTCTCAAATACAATTGCCGTCCTACAGCCGAGGCCCTGGTTGAGAGCTCATTGCGGCATGTGAAGCTCTTCAATGAGATGGGCTTTGAGGACATTAAGCTCTCTCTGAAATCCTCTGATGTTATGACTACCGTGGATGCCTACCGGATGATCTCAAAAGAGGTTGATTATCCACTTCATCTTGGCGTGACAGAGGCAGGGACGACCCTAATTGGTTCCATAAAGTCTGCCGTGGCTATGGGCATCCTTCTCTCAGAAGGGATCGGGGATACGATAAGGGTCTCTCTAACAGCAGACCCTATTGAGGAGGTGAGGGCTGCATACGAGATCCTCAAGGCACTTGGCCTGAGGAAAAGGGGGCTTAACCTTGTGTCCTGTCCTTCCTGCGGTCGTGCAGAGATTGATGTTATCCCGCTTGCCGAGAAGGTTGAAGAGGGACTCAGGGACATAGTTATGCCGATCACCGTGGCTGTCATGGGATGCGTGGTGAACGGTCCAGGTGAAGCAAAAGAGGCTGATATTGGGATCGCTGGAGGCAAGGGGGTTGGGCTTCTCTTCAAGAAGGGGAAAAAGGCGATTAAGATTAAGGAATCGGACATGGCAGAATCTTTGATCAAAGAGGTCCTTCAATCCACAATGGGGAAGGGAATCTGATTATGCTCTATTCCAGGCTCCTTCTTCCAACCACTCGCGAAGTCCCTGCCGATGCAGAGGTGGCGAGCCACAAGCTCATGTTCAGGACAGGGATGATCCGGAAGGTTGCTGCTGGTGTTCATACATACCTTCCCTTGGGCCTCAGGGTCATCAGGAAGGTGGAAGGGATCGTCAGGGAGGAGATGAACAGGGCAGGCGCCCAGGAGGTCCTCCTTCCGTTTGTCCAGCCAAGCGACCTATGGGAGGAAAGCGGCCGGTGGGATCATTACGGCAAGGAGCTCCTCCGATTCAAGGACAGGCATGATAGGTGGTTCTGTCTGGGACCGACCCATGAGGAGATCATCACAGACCTTGTCCGCAGGGAGGTTCGCTCCTATCGTCAGCTTCCCTTGAACCTCTATCAGATCCATATCAAGTTCAGGGATGAGGTGAGGCCCCGTTTCGGAGTGATGAGGGCAAGGGAATTCATTATGAAGGACGGCTACAGCTTTGATGCCCATGAGCAGGGCGCTGAGGAAACCTATAAAAAGATGTACGATGCATACTCCAGGATCTTCTCCCGCTGCGGCCTCAAGTATAAACCCGTGGAGGCCGTGACAGGGAATATCGGTGGGAAGTTCTCCCATGAATTTATGGTCCTTGCAGAGAACGGTGAAGACATTATTGTTTCCTGCAATTCATGCGGGTATGCAGCAAGCCTTGAGAAGGCAGAGGTTCTCATGAAAGATAAGAAAGCAGGACGATCCGCTTCGGGTGGAAAGGCCATGTCAAAGGTGAAAACGCCCGAAGTGAAAACCGTTGAGGAGGTCTGCGGGTTTCTGGGTGTGTCTCCCAAGGACATTGTGAAGACGATCATCTGCAGGATAGGATCTGGTTTTGTTGCAGCCCTGGTGAGGGGAGACCATGAGCTTAATCTTTCCAAGCTTGGCTTAATGCTCGGTTCTGATGCATTGGAGATGGCCTCAGAGGAAGAAATCCAGAATGTCACAGGAGCTCCAATGGGATTTGCAGGCCCTGTGAAGCTGGGGATCAAGATCTATGCAGACCATGCCATTGCAGAGATGGGAAGTTTTATAACGGGCGCCAACGAAGAGGATCATCACCTGGTAAATGTGTCCCTTGGAAGAGATGTTTCCGTAGAGGCATTCGGCGATATTCGAATGGCCCAGGAGGGCGATGGGTGTCCGAAATGCGAAGGGACCCTGGCTTTTACAAGGGGAATTGAGGTGGGCCATATATTCAAGCTTGGGACAAAATACAGTCAGGCCATGAGGGCTGTCTTTATGGACAAGGACGGAAAAGAAAAGTTCATGGTCATGGGATGCTACGGGATTGGAATAACCCGGACTATGGCTGCTGCCATTGAGCAGGGCCATGACAGCCAGGGGGCGTCCTTTCCATTGTCCCTTGCCCCGTTTCAGGCAATCATTCTTCCACTTGAGATCAAAGATGCAGAGAATCGGCGGCTTTCAGAGAAAACCCACATGGAGCTGGAACAGGCAGGAGTAGAGGTACTCTACGATGACAGGGATGAGAGGCCGGGCGTAAAGTTCAAGGACGCCGACCTCCTTGGTATTCCCATCAGGATCACTTTTGGTCCGAAGGCCATGAAGGAGAGAAAGGCCGAGATAAAGATGAGGGACTCTCAGAAGCTTGATCGTGTTGATATCGGAATGGTGACGAAGAGGGTCCTCAGTATTCTTGAAGCTGCACGGAAGAGAACAGCATGATCGGGACAACACTAAAAGGCTACAAAATAATGGAGGAGCTTGGAAGAGGGGGCATGGCTTCCATCTACCGCAGCCGTGACCTGTCACTCGATCGGGATGTAGCCATCAAGATCCTCCATCCGCATCTCTGTCGTAGTTCCGAAGACAGGGAGCGATTCGAGAGGGAGGCAAAGCTCGTAGCAAAGCTCAAACACCCTCAGATTATTGAGATCTATGAGTATTCCGGGAAGAACGGCGACCAGGCGTATATTGTCACCGAGTTTATCAAAGGCAAGAATCTCAAGGCGTTTGTTGAAGGGGTTGGCCCTTTGATTCCCGAGGTGGCTGCCATGATCCTCCTCAATGTTTGCGGTCCGCTGAAATATGCCCATTCTATGAACATCGTTCACAGGGACATAAAGCCGGAAAATATAATGATTACGGAAGACGGCCTGCTAAAGCTAACAGATTTTGGTCTTGCCCAGATTATGGATATGGAAAGTCTTACAGTCACGGGAGGCATTATCGGCTCTCCTGTCTATATGTCTCCTGAGCAGGTTGAAGGAAAGCGGGCAAGCGTGAGAACGGATATTTTTGCCATGGGGACATTACTTTACTGGCTCTCCACCTCTCGCCTGCCATTTGAGGGGGCAACTACCGCAGCGATCCTGAAGGCGATTGCCGAGGGAAAGTTCACTGACCCAAGGGAGATCAATGAAGGAGTTTCAGATGCCCTTGCCTCGACGATAAACCGCTGCCTTCAGGTCAATCCTGATAAAAGGTTTCCCAATCTGGAATCTCTTGAAAAAGATCTCAAGAGTTACCTGGATGGCAGCGGTATAATTGCTCCGGAAAGCCAGTTGAAGGAATTTTTCATCGCTCCGTCTGCCTATCAAAAAAGGCTCAGAGAAAAACTCATCGCGCACTTCCTTGACTCTGGAAGGAAGTTATACGCCAAAAAAGAATTCAACGCCTCCCTCAGGGCACTGGAGAAGGTTCTTGTGCTGGACCCATCATGTGCCGAGGCGCGCGAGCTTGTGACAGCATCAAGGCGGGGCAAGAGGATGTGGGGCGCTCTTGCTGCTGCTGTTCTCGTTGCAGCTTGTACCGGAGCTCTTTATATCATTTCTTCGAGGATTGAAAAATCTAAGCCCCGGACGTCCATCGAAGTGAAGGAGCCAGTCGTTGAAGTGAAAGAGCCAACTCCTTCTCAGGGGTTGCCCAAACCCACAAATGCTTCTGTTGCGCATGCGGTTCCCCCGGCACGCCAGGAGGAAATGAAGGGGACCCTTAGACTGACTACAATTCCATGGGCCCGTGTATTTGTAGATGGGAATTATATAGGTGAGACGCCCTTTGTTAAGGCCATAGAGCTTGAGAGGGGCGGCCACGATATCAGGCTTGAAAATCCTTTTTGCCGTCCATATACGGAAAGAGTTGAGATCCTGCCCGGAAAGATCCTTGACAAGAGGGTGCGTCTTACTGTTCAGGAGAAGGAGCGCAAATGAGGGTTTTCATCCTCATCTGTGTTATGTGTGTGTGTACTTGGAAGACGGCCATGGCTGAGTCTGAGGGATTTCAGAAGGCGTATTCAATGTATGCATACGGAGACTTCAAGGAGGCTGCGAAGCAGTTTCATTCCCTTCTGTATCCTTTGGTATTGAAGGACAAAGATGAGATCCTTAAGGCCTATCAATACCTTGGGATCTGTTATTACATCCTTGATCAGAAACTGGCTGCTGAAAACGAATTCCGGGCAATTCTGAGGACAGACCCCCATTACTCTCTCGATCCCCTGTTCACTCCTCCACAGATAGTAGAATTTTTCGATGAGCTGAAGCGTGCGATCGGTATGGAGGCCCAGCGGAAAAGAGCACTGTTCTTCCTGAATTTTGTCCCATTTGGGGTCGGGCAGTTTCAGAACGGGCAAAAGACAAAGGGATATTTATTGCTGGGTGTGGAGGGGACTGCGCTCCTGACAAACCTTGTGACATATTATACCCGAAAGACAATGGAGACATCTCCTGATACTTATTCGAAAGACGATGTTAAAACTGCCAACAGGCTTCAGGATGCTCAGCTCATAGCTTTCTGGGTCTTTGTTGGAACAGGGGTCTACGGCATAGTTGATGCGGTATGGAATTTCCCTGCCGAGGCAGAACGCGATGGCATCTCTATTACTACTCGATGAAAAGGGCGTAATCCTGCGGTCTTTTAAGATCTTCAAGGGGATAACAACCCTTGGAAAGGATCCCGAGAGCGACATCCTGCTCGATGATCCGTCCGTTTCGCGTTACCATGCCCATATCCTCAAGGAAAAATCAGGCTATACCATGATCAGCATTGATCCTCGAAGCAAATTTGCCATAAATGGAGAGCAAACGGAACGGAGGGAGCTGAGGGACGGCGATGTAATATCCATTGGAAGAGCGATGCTTCGGTTCGTTGCTTGGGACGAGGAAAAACCGCATTCCGGTCTTGATTACACCAGGCGATTGTATGAGTTCAGCGAGGCCCTTATGAGGGTATATTCGCTTGATGATCTCCTTGTCTCTTTCATGGATTCCATAATTGAGTTGACCAAGGCACAGAGGGGCTACCTAATCCTTTCGGAGGGTAATGGATTCGCCGTGAAAGTGGCCCGCAGCTCGCTCAGAAAGGACATCAAGGGGGGTCTTCTGGAGTTGAGTGACACTGTCGTGTCATGGGTCCTGAAGGAGAAGAAGCCACTTATTGTCTCTGATGCATTGAAGGACGATGAATTCAGGCATGCGGAGAGCATTGTTAATCTGAAACTCCGGTCCGTAATGGGTGTCCCCCTGCTTGTTCGGGGGAAAAATCTTGGGATGATCTATTTGGGGAACGATCGGGCTGCGTCATTGTTTACCTCTGCCGACCTTGAGGTGCTGATTATTTTTGCCTCACAGGCTGCTCTAATATTGGATAACGCCATCCTCCTTAACGATCTCAAGATGAAATACGATGGTCTTGTTAAGAGGGTAGAGGATGCAAAATTTGGCTCGCTTCTTGGGACATCCCCGGCGATGCAGAAGGTGTTTCGCACCCTTGACAAGATCTCTTCTTCTGATTCCTCACTCCTTATTATAGGTGAGACAGGAACAGGCAAGGACCTGCTTTGCCGTGAAATACACAGAAGAAGCGGACGTCCGGGTCCTCTGGTTAAAGTTGACTGTTCCTCTATGTCTTCGGATGTTTTCCGCGAGGAATTCTTTGGGTCGGCCGGAAAGAGTTCAAGAATAAATGAGGCCAAGGATGGAACACTAATCTTTAAGGAAATTTCTTCCCTTCCCCTGTCGCTTCAGGCGCAGGTTCTTCAGATCCTTGAGGAATGCAGGACAGTAAGGTTCCTTGCCACATCTTCTGCGGATCTCGAGAAGGAGCGTGAGAAGGGCAATTTTCGTGATGAACTATACTATCGTCTGGGGCACTTCATTATCAAGCTTCCTCCTTTGAGGGAACGGGAGGATGATATTGAGCTTCTGGCAAGGTTTTTCCTGCATGAGATCTCCCGCACAATGGGGTTTGAGAAGAAGGACTTTACCCAGGAGGCGGTATCAGCTATGCTAAGATATTCGTGGCCCGGAAACATCATGGAGATGGAGAACAGGATCAGAAGGGCAATAGTGCTTTCCAGGGGCCCAGTTGTAACGGAGGGCGACCTGGAGATAAGACCCGAAGATTTTGAACCCCTTCCTCAGCTTGCGAAGGCAAAGGAAAATTTTGAAAAAGCATATATTGAGAAAATATTGAGATATCATCATGGTGACAAAGAAAAGACCGCAAGTGTTCTTGGGGTCAATGTCAGGACAATCTACAGATACCTTGGGAAGGGAGGATAGGTGTCACGAATGTGCGTCTATCTCGCTGCGCTTTTAACCCTTGGAGTTGGGTGCGGAATTCCTGAGCCAATTTGGATTCAAAATACGGCCCCAAAGCTCGATAAATACTATCCTGAGTCAGACAGTGTAAATGTCCTTAGGACGGGCAGCCAGGCTTTCACAATGTGCGCCAGTGACCCGGAGGGAGATCCAATAGACTATTATTGGCGGATTAACGGAGATAAATTTGATGGGCAGGAGGAAATGAATATGTGTTCTCCGAATGTGGGGACAACATTTTCTCTGATCGGGAGCCTTTATCCTTATGATAATTCTATAAAAATTGTAGCGGTGGCAGAAGATTCTCAAGGAATGAGCAAATCGTTTCCATGGACAGTGAATTTTACATTGACAATAGCGGAGTTCAAATGAGCGAAAAAGAACGATTGATTTCATTAAAAGAGGGGGGATTAAGGTTTTCTCAGGCCCAGCTTAGGTCTCTTGGGCTCACGGATGGAGACCAGTTGTCTGTGTCTGATCTGGATGAGGGTGTTTACCTCATTCAGAAGCTCGTTGAAGACAGGGATGCCATTTCTGGAGGGGAGAAGAGGGCAACACTGAAGGGTGATATTGGGAGTTTTTTCCTGGCGGATATGATCTCCATGCTTCATGCAAATCGAAAGACAGGGATCCTTCATGTATCCATCAAGGATGTAGATGCAACGAAATCGGTATATTTCAAGGATGGAGAGGTAGTTTTCGCCTCCTCCTCTCTAATAGAGGATAGGCTGGGAGAGTCCCTGCGAAGATCAGGAAAGGTCACAGCGGCCCAGATTGAGGGGATTCAGAAGGAACTCACACCCAGGAAAAAAATCGGAAAGGTTCTCGTTGAAAAAGGCTTCATCTCGCCCAAAGAGTTGTGGATGGGTGTCAGGAGACAGGTGGAAGAGATCGTATATAGCCTTTTCCGATATAGGAAGGGGAAATTCGTGTTCCTGGAGGGGGAAGTGGAACAGGAGAAAATTGTTACTATTTCCCTCATGACACACAAGCTGATTATGGAAGGGATCCGAAGGGTTGATGAGTGGGCGCGTTTCGTCGAGAAAATTCCCTCCGGCGATGTGATATTCACGAAGATAAAGCCTCCTCCGGATTTAGAGCTCAATCCCGATGAACAAGCAGTCCTGGATCTCGTGGATGCCGAGAGAACCGTATCCCAGATCTGCGAGGCGAGCGGGAAGGCCGAGTTTGATACATACAGGGCTTTATATTATTTGGTTCAGGTAGGTTTCGTTACACTTCGGGAAGGTGAGGCATTTGAAGTGACAGGACGCGGTTGGGGCATAGATCGGTGTCGCGAGGTCCTTGAGAAAATGAACCCCATTCTTATGGATATTTACTCCATCTTCAAGAACAAGGCACCCGATGCGGATGTTGGTGGTATATTAAGCTCTTTTTTCTCGGACCTCACAGGGGATATCGCAAATGTCTTCAAGGGTGTTTCACTGGATGAAAAGGGGGGCCTTGCAATAGCGGAGATTATGGCCAATCTTGGAAAATTGACCGACGACGAGCGCGGGCCGTTTTTCCTAAGGGCGATGAACGAGCTCCTTTATTTTGAGCTCTTTGAGCTAAAACACTATTTGAAGAAGGGGGAGGCGGAAGAACTCATGGAAATCATCAATAAGATGAAGGCTGCGACATGACAAAAGAAACCCCCAGTAACGTTGTGAGGATCCAGCGAAACGGATTAATTATCCTGCCGCCTAACATCCTTGAGAAGCTTGGGTTGAAAGAGAATGATTTTCTTAAGGTTATCTCTCAAAACCGCCAGTTTGTCTTATTAAAAAAAGAGCAGGTTCAATCTGGAGACACTCAGGTAAGTGCAAAGGTAACATTCTGCGGAAGCATAGAGAGCTTCGGGGTCGCTGAC